>ERZ1034920.1391-NODE-1391-length-15700-cov-9.013806_pt1 | contig 15700 bp, 27 predicted proteins | sample MGYA00520688_ERZ1034920 | MGnify/ENA primary metagenome ERZ1034920 (study PRJEB33766, sample SAMN09781785) | gut metagenome | biome: gut microbiome | host: Homo sapiens | place: Madagascar | study: EMG produced TPA metagenomics assembly of the PRJNA485056 data...
AATTCCACATGAGTAACCAAGAAATTCCACATGAGTAACCAAGAAATTCCATAAAATATAAAAAGGTAACAATTTTATATTTACAATGGTAACTTATGGTGCTATAATAAACATAAAAGTAGGGAAAGAGAGGTTTTACACATGGCTAGAAAAAAGATTGGGCCAATAACCAGTTTAGGAAATGGGGACAAACTTACTGTTCAAAAAAGTTTACCGCTGTTTTCTCTGTGGCGTTCTGAGCTATCGCTTGCAGAATTTAAAATACTCGATACATACCTATCGCGTATAGATAGTCACAAGCCAGAGAAACGGGTTGTGGTATTTGAAAAAGGCGAACTTGAAAAGATTCTAGGAGTAAAAAAAATCAACAACCAAGACCTCAAGGCAAGATTAAAGCATCTTATGGGAAATGTAATAGAAGTGCAAGATGATAGTGAAAAACAAGGTTTTAGATTGGTGACGTTATTTGAAGAAGCAACGGCAGAGCAAGATGATTACGGTCTGTGGCAAGTAAAGCTAGAGTGCTCTCAAAAAGCAATGAAGTATTTTTTTAATATTGAAAACCTCGGATATCTTCGGTATAAGCTGCGCTGCATAACATTACTCACAAGCCGTTATACGTATATCATGTTTACGTATCTTGAGCAAAACCGTTTTCGAAAAAATTGGGAAGTGCAGCTTGATGAATTAAGGCAAATACTTGATTGCGATAAAGAGGAACTGTATAAAGAATACAAGTTCTTCAATCAAAAGATATTGAAACGTGTTCAGAAAGAAATGGATGAAAAAACTGAATGTCGGTATACATATGAACCCATTAAGAAAGGGCGAACGGTAGTTGGTATAAGATTTGAAGTCGAAACATTACCTATATTGGAAGTGCAAGTTCCAGAAGCGCCAGTGCCGAAGGAAGATACATTAGATCGTCCGCTCTGGGAAAGTGCATTGGATGAATGGAAACTATCGCAGGCACAGCTAGAAGAGATACAAACGCTACTCGTAACAGTACCAGTTCATAAGCTGCCGAGTTGCCAGAAGGAAGATCTGGAAAAGGCTTACTACCAGTATATGGCGCAGAAAGTAGCAGAGATTGAGCGCAGGAATGAACAAAAACCGATTCGTAGCCGATTTTTGTATTTGCGAAAGCTTATACAAGGGGATGTATCATCGAAAGTAAAACAATCATCACAGGCAGTTGCTAAAGGCACTCAAGTATTTCAAAACTTTACAGAGCGTCAGGATAACAACTATACAGACAAAATTATGGATAAGTTAAAAAGCGATTTAAAGGAATTTCAGGAAAATCAAAGTTGCTGAAAAATCAATAGCAGGAGAATTTTGCTTCCCCTGCTATTTTTTATTTGTTCAAATATTCACTCCCAAACTTTTTCTCAAATTCGTTTAATGCTTCTTTGTGGAGCTTAAAAACATGTCGTTGTGTAAAATGTAACTCATCTACTATTTCGCACCATTGTTGCTGTGCAACGTAACGTTTGAACAGTATATTGTAATACTTGAACTCAAGCTGCTCCATTTGAGCAATGATTTTAGATTTTAAGTCCACAAAAGAATCAATCATTGAATCAATTTCGCGTTCCATATCTACCAACTTACAAATCGTAGATGCAGTCTTGTCTGTGACATGTCCAGTTTGCACATTGACATCTTTTACACAGCTCGGAACTGAGCAAAGCATATTCTTTAACTGTGTTTTTTCATAGATCTTGTTTGATATTTTAAGATCAAGTACGCTAATTTGTGAAAGATAGTGTTTTGTATCCATACATGTCTCCAATCTTAATAGATGCTGTTAATGATTCTTGTTGGTCTTGGTTTTCTACGCTGTATGCGCAGCGCAAAGTTTGCAAAAGTATCTGGTACGTCATCAAGCTGCTTTTTTCCACTGGTGGAATACTGAGCCAAAAGAGACATCATTACACCATATGGCTCTTTTGGTGTATAAAGCTTTTTGTCTTTAAAGACAACGTGCTGCAATATCCAGTTTGAACACTGATATATTCTTGCTTCCTTATTCGTTTCGGTCATTCGAGATGATATGTTACAAATCCAGCCTTTTTCAAGGACACGTTTATCAACTTCCAGAGAAACACGGTCTCCACCACTATTACCCTCAAACTCGCAATCTTCAACCTTGTTGTCAGCAAGGAGATTTGCGGAATTTTCATACTGAGCTTCATAATCAGAAGAATTGCTGCACACACAGTCTACGCAGTAATATAAATCTTTTCCCTCGTACTTTATAAGCACTGGAAGAACTAAGAAATCAGTACCTGTTGATTTTGTATCGGCTTGAGCAGTGATACGTTCAATTTTTGAGGTCGGAAGTTCCTTGTATCGCATGATTTTTTCTTCTGGAAACAGCAGTCCTTCTCTTTCGACTGGCTGCTGCATGTAAAGGCAATTGTATGACACATCATCCATCAACAGCGCTTGATTTGCAAAGAACTCCTTTGTAAAGCCACCTATTGCATAGTCAAAGTTGCTGTCGCCTGTCTCCGGGTCTGTGGCAGGAATAGAAATAACCCTTACGCGGTTGTTTCCATCGTATATATCTATCAGCCTTCCAATAACATCTTGAGTTGACCAACGTGTTGCTTGCATGATCTCTTTGCAAGGATTATTATTGCTATCAACTGTTTTTCGCTGCAATGCATCTACAGTATAAGCTCCCCACATCTTGTCGAGGTAGTTCTTGTTCAAGGCTTCTTCTAGGCTACCTATCATATCATCGGTAAGTAAAAATTTGCTTGCACGAACTTTTCCGGCACTCTTCGCACCTACAGATGTTGTTTGCAAAGATGGAAATGGCTTATATTTTCCGACATTGAACTGTTGCATCAATGCATTTGTTGATGTAATTTTTAGATCTGGGAAGATATCATGCCAAGCGTACTCAAGTGAATCATCAACCATTTGATAGACGCCATCGTAATACATTCGCGTAATATCGCCTGAGTGCGAATAGAACAGGCTGTAATCGTCTGGGAACCAACCAATTACGGCTGAATGGAAGAACTTGAGTAGGGTCGTCTTGCCTGTTCCGGGCGGCATGGATATACACAGAATGTCGTACTTATCATCAAGCATACCTTGATAAGATTCTATAAGTTGGAACTTCTCAAACTGTTTAATTTTGGGTTTGTAGAACATCTTCCGAGGTTCGCGCTTGTGCTCTAAGAATAGTAAATAATCATTGAATATTCTTGCTCGTGCACCATTCAGATAAGTCTGCCAATACAGTTTGTCCCACTCGTCACCCTCTACTTTTCTGTTGCGGTTGCAGTACCACCTGACATAGCTATTTACATGGTCACCATACCCTCTGTATGCATCAAGGTTCTTGAAATCACGGTTCGGTATAAACTCATTAGCGTCAAGCAGAATCAGTCTTGCTCCGCCACACAAGGTGCTGAGTTGGCTGTATGTAGGTTGCATGATGATTTGGCGTTGTATGTTCTCCACGCGTTCTTTATGCTGTCTTAACTCTAACAAAAAAAGAGGCTCCTCCTTTCTTAACACTTAAAGAAGAGCCTCCATTTTGGCTGTTACATAATCACCATTTTGATTATGCCGTTTTAATTATTTTCTTACTATGTCTTCTCGATTTACCCAGCCATAGACGTTATCGCCTATTATGTGGTACTGATGCTTGCCACTCTCACAAATACTTGTTACAGTTGCAACTTCTGGAATTGCAGTGATTGGTTTGTCGGCCCATGCTGACATATACTGTTTATTGCCCGTGAATTGGACTTTATCGCCTAAGTTTATAACTTGTGCGTTGGTATTTGGAGAATAGCTGTAATAGCCGCTTCCTGCCTTTGTAAAGGCATATCCACAAGCCTCACCTGGCCATACAATCTTATACCAACCAGAAGCGGTGATTTCAAGAACTTCTACAGCTACAGAAGTCTTGATTGTATCAAGCTTCTTTGCAGACGTATCTGCCCCTGTGCGGATGTTCATAGGTGTGAGTGCAACTGCTGTTCCAACACCCTTGCCACAAAGGCTTGTATTGCCTTCTGTGCTGTTCTGAGGTGGTTGGCTACCAGATTGTCCAACCTTTGCACCATTGTCAAGGACAACCAACGTGTGGCCTTGTGTAGCTGTACAGAGTATATCTCCACGAAGTAGGTAATCCGGTGACTGTGAATACTTTTCATCTCGCAAAATTTCGAACTCTCCAGTTTCAGAAAGTTTCTCGATTTCATTCAGCGTCGAAAACCACGGGATATCCCTTTGCAGAGCATATGCTACGCAAGCGCGAACTAATGTGCTGCAATCTACGTCACTGGCAACCTTTACTTTTGAGCAATCCCATCCATACGGTTTTGACTTGTCGTACAAGTCCCAAGACCGTGCCTGGTTATATCCAATCATATCATTTGCACATGCTGCTTCCATATCGCTTGCAATGCTTTCGCGGACGCTGGCTCTTTTGGCACGGGCGACAACATACTTTTTAGGATTTGGATACCATGGTTCAATCGCCACCTCAAGTCCTGTCTGGTCGCCGGCCTGTCCGCCCATCAATTTTCCATTCTCGTCAATTCTTGCCGATCCTACTCTAACCATTTAATTTCCTCCGTGTTTATTCCATATTCTTTCATATTCATCTACCCATTGTTGAGCAGAGTAACGATAATGTTTTTTTATTTCTTCTTGGACATCGCTCCACATCACAAAATAAGTATTTATTATAGATTTTCGAATAGAGCAACTGTATTTTTGGCTAAGATGATATATATGATGGTTAGCAACAAATGCTTCAGTATTATCAAAGCGGCTTCTTTCATCAGTCAAGCTTCTGTCGTACATTTCTGTAAGCCCCATATATAAACATGCTAGTTTGTAATAGTCCGACTTCTCTGATTCTATTCCTGGTGGAAAATATCGAAATTGAATTTTTTCAGCAGGTAACTTTTGTATACCATCGGCTAAGTTGCTTTGTGGAGTGCAATATTTTAGATTCTTCATTTTCCTCCCATCATTTTTATTCAATATACCAATCTTCCGCTAAAAGATCTTCCACGCTTGGGAGATACATTGCAAGCGAGCCGTCAATATAACGCATTTGAAGATATGGATCACAATTAAGAAGCCCCTCCCCGTTATCAACTTCTAAATAGGCATCCACTGTGCCTATATCACAAGGATGACCAGCTGGTAAACCTTTGCGATATAAAACAAAACGTCCGCTTCCATACCAACACATTCGGGCGACTTTATAACCTTGCTTTAGTAAATCTAGTGCTTTGCTAAATGTGAATAATTGTTTTCCGTTAGCTGTTTGCGATTCACTAGAATTATTTGCAATTTCCCAGTCTTCTGCAAACATTCCCATAAAAATATAAGTCATATCAGCAGTGTCAGGAATATCGAAAAGTTCTTCAAGCTTTCCTGAATCGTGTTTCGCTATTAAGGTTTTCTTTGATTTGTCGTAGTACCAGGCTTCATTCCATTTCTTTCTTTTCATTGGAATGCCTTTTTTCATATTTGAAAATGCAGCTCTGAAATCCATGGTGCTTAATCCTCCTCGTATATGATATCTAACCCATGCGCAACTGCTGCCTCATGTTCGATACAACATCCTCTCGCATTTTCCCATCCTTTGCAGAAATAAGCAGCATGACATAAACTCATATTTGTTAACGATGTTGCAAGGGAACAAAGTGGAATCTGCACCACTCCTCTTTCTCTCATTTTCTCACTGTTATACCACTCGTCTGTAAAAAGTGTATTTACAATCTCATAGCCTTTTTCTTTCAATGCTGCAATTGCCTTTTCTCTTGTTGCCTTAATTTCTTCATCCGTTTTTCCTGCCATTGGCTGCGAAATCATAGCTCTCTTTGTGACTGGCAGTTTTTTGATGGCGTCAATTGCAATATTCAGTGCTTCGTATTTTCTTTCCCTGTCTGGATCATCGTAAGCATCAGTGTCCTTTTTAATACAATTATCACGCATATTTTCCAACAAGCGTGTAGCACCTGTAAGTTCTTTATATGTGTAAGTAGGTGTCGAAATTTCCATGTACTCCTCCTTTAAACTATTAAGGCTATAATTGTTGTTGCTAAGAATGCAATAGTTGTAAACAAAAGTATTTTTTGATTGCGTTTTAGGCTATAAAGAGTGTTGAATGCATCGACAACGATCATTTGCTCACTGGAATACCGGGCTGTATAATTGTTGCCGAGTAGTTCTTTAAAAAAATCATCTTGTATGCGACTCAGGCGTTCAAAACGCTTTCGATAATTTCTAAGTTCCCATCTAAGATCTATTTCTGTATAGGTACTCCATTTATCACTTTGAATGGCTTCACAAAACTTTTTGTATCCTTTGTATTCTTCACTACTTCGAATTACATGAGAACAATTCAGAAATTCTTTTGCTTCTTCTAGGCATAGATACTCCTCTCCTGTCCATATCATTACATTTAGACCATTTTCTGAGGCTTTTAAGGCATCTTTGTATGTCATAGAGGTTTTTCTCCTTTCCTAAGTGTTTGGCGACAGATTTCTAGGTTTTTTAAGCTTTATCGCAGCAAAATTCATTTCCAAAATCTTGTTATGGTCCTTTAAAATCAAATGTATTACATGCGTTTACTATGTAAATGTAAAGTTTACTCGTGATGAGTTGCCTTGAATCCCCATTCAGGCAAGAAGTTGATCTCATAATGGTACTTATCTACTTCGGAACCAGAGATATCTTCGACCACGTACATGGTGTATTCGTTCAGATATACGTAGTCTTTCTGATATTTGCCTTCGGCAGTCTCGATAATGACTTCAAGTTCGTTTGATGTATTGTTCTTTAATGCAAATGTTCCAGTCAGCTCCAAAAGGACTGTATCGGTTCTTGCGTTCAGAACAGTAAGCTTTCTGGTTATGTTGAAGTTGTCAGCCTGTAGCGAAATATTCGCGCTTACCTTATTGGCTTCAGTGTCGCAGCCAATGGCTACGCTAGAAAACATTGCTGCGGCTGCAAGGGTAGCGATTAGTCTTTTTAATTTCATTGTCCATATCCTCCATCGGTTGATTCAGTAAATCTTTTTACACCATTTGAAAAAATATCAGGGGCTTTTTCAAAACAAATGTAATGACGACCAGTATTCACAGCTGCTATTGCAGTTGTCATGCTTCCAGCACAGATATCAAGTACTGTATTGCTTGGGTTGCTATAAGATTTAATCAAGTATTCAATAAGTGCAACTGGCTTCTGTGTAGGATGTACAGCTGATTTCTGAACATCCTTTGGAAATCTTAATACAGATCTTGGATACCTCTCTGTGCTATCGTAAGTTGTTAAACTGTATTTTTGATAATTTGTCGTTTCCTTACAGTTTAATTTATGGTTTGCTTTGCTTACCTTTCTGGGATTACCAGTGGACTTTTGCGGATTGTATGTAGGAGTTTTTTTATAAAAAACACAAATATCCTCGTGTGATCTGAGTGGCATTCGGTTTGCATTTAAAAAACCAGTCGGCTGATTCTTTTCCCACACTAGATTGTATCTCCAATTTTTTCTATTGCTTTGCATCAAATCAGCAGTAAACATTCCACTCGAAAACAATATAATAGCACCTGTGTCTTTGATGATTCTGTCAATTCCTTCCCAAAGTTCAGCCAGTGGAATAGCAGCATCCCATTTATTATGAGTTATTCCATATGGCAAATCTGCGCAGACCATATCAATAGATTTTTCTGGAATATCTTTCATACCAATGAGGCAGTCTATATTTTTCATGTAGTCAACAATCATCGGTACACAACCTTTTTACTAACTTCGGCAACACTGATTCCAGCTGCAGTTCGCCGTACCTCAACGTCTTTGCCTTTTTTGAGTGCCGCCGCTATAAGGGCGGCTTGCTCCACAACTTTTGTTTGCAAATCATCTTTAATCAACTAGTCCTGCCTCCTTCCACGCTTTATGCAGTTTTTCTCCATTCCATGCGATCCAGTCAACCATTTCCTCATTCATAGCCCATGCACCGACAGTGCTGTGTGAGCTAAAAGCAAGCCCCGATTCCACAAGAAATGCATGGACAATTTCGTGCTTTAGAACTTGCTTTACTAATTCTTCTGGTGATGTTGCAATCGGATCACTGTCGGGATCTGTCTCAGGGTCTACATAGTAGATTTTCTTTCCGTAGAGGTCATTCCACCCATCTGCACCAACACATGTCTTATACTGATCATGGTTTACCTTAATGATTTGGTATTCCTGTCCCATTACATTTACTTTATTTGCAATCATCATGTTATTATCTCCGCTCTACGATTCAATCGAACACATTCCAATACACTGCGGTGTGTCAAAAATCTTTTCTCGCATTCGCCTGGTGCAGACATATCTGCCTTCCTTCCAGTTAATGCGCTCGTCTTTTCCTTCATCACACGTTATGGTTAAATCTCCGATATCAAATGGATTTCCATATGCTTTCCAGTCTTCGACAATGTAGTGGAACATATCTTCGACAGAATCAAAGATTCTCATTTCTGCCATTGCGTCGCATAATACTCCTCTGTGTGGTCTATATTTCACCATAAATCAGCCCTCCTCAAAAGCATAGCCTTTAATCTTATTGTCAACGAATCGAATCCGGGCTGGACGCACCTCGTCCATACTGCCGTCCTCATACTCTACAAGCCCAAATATCATGCTCATTTGCCCCTCTGAGCAATCACCAATACATAAATCCGCTGTAACAGGCTTTGCGAAATTCTCCCACATGTGGAATAATGCTTTCTTCTCTTCGCCATTTTGGTTTACTATGCATGGACGAACCCCAAAGTTGATTTCTATATTTTGCATTTACACCTCCAGTGTACGTGTATACGTTGTATCAACGTACATATATAGCTAGCATAATGTACGTGTATATAGCTAGCAAGTTAATACAAGTGTTTATAGAACAGCATTTCTCGGATGCTGCCAGACATGTAGTGCGATAAACTCTTTACAATCACTCCATGTTTGCTGCCATAATCAGTTTTTAGATACTCCTCAATCAAAACTTTGTTGCTTTGAAGGTCATCATAGTCGTCTTTCAAAGACTCTGGTGACTTGATATAGCTTCTCGCAACTCGTTTAAGGCTCTCGTCTGATAGATTCTTAGCGTCAAAGCCTGTAGATGCTTTGTATTGGTGGTTAAACTCAAATATAATAGCGGTCAGGCTGCTATATTCCTTATCAACCCAGTCATTTTCCTCTTGCTTTGTAGCGAAGATGTTTCTGGGATTGTTTGAATACAGTCTATGAAGCTCATCTTTAAGAATTGACTCCTTAGACTTGATAAAATCATCTGGATCAACAGTAGGTTCTTTCTTTTTGGGCTTGTCCCCTGAGTTTTGAGCACTTTTAGTGCGCGAAACCATGTATTTATCCCTATTATCTACTTTAGTTGATAATAGGGCATGTTCTTTAACAGTATTTTCTGTATTGTATTCTCTGGTAGTATTCTCTGGTATTGGTTTGGACTCTTCGTCCTTATCGTCAGGACATTCTGTCCTTATCGCAGAGACATTTTGTCTTGACATAGGTTCAGAATATTCACTTATAATTTTGTTTAATACTTCAAAATCAATAGTGTACCATTTTGTTTTATCAAAAGACTTATTGTTAAAGTTGGCTGACAAAACAATTCCACGACTTTCTAATTTTAAAAAGACTCGCTGAATTGTTTTTTCACTCCAGTATGGGAAATTATTATTTTTCCACTCGTTGTAAGAATTATAAACCCAATATTTCCCCTCAATAAAATGTTTGTTCGCGGCTTTATTGATCTCAAGCCAGTAATTAAGCTGATTGAGCACAATCGCTTGGTTTAAATCGCCTAAAATAACAGCTAATTTTGTATTTACGATAAGCAGGTTACTTTTGTCTACAAATAACTCTTTAAAATTCATTTTAATACCTCCGCTTGATATTGGTGCACTCCTATGACGTGCTTTCCGCATAATCAAACCAGCAAACAGGCACTGCGGATGTGCTTTTCGGGAGCTACCCTAGTTTGCTGATAAGCGCCGCGAGAAGGATTCGAACCCTCAGTCCTTTTACAGATCACTAGTTTTCAGAACTAGCCCAGTACCATTGTGGCATCGCGGCAAAAGTGGGTAGAGTAGGACTCGAACCTACATATCCGAAGACGACAGATTTACAGTCTGCTGCAATACCAATTCTGCGCATCTACCCAAAGACCGCCTATACGGTTGCGGCTGACTTGTCCACAGGTTGATTTTCACGAGAGTTGCAGTTGCTACTTTGTGGGAAAAGAGAAAGGGATTTCACAAAGAAAAAACCACATTGTTTACAAACTGCATATGGACCCTCTGGGACTCGAACCCAGACCCGGCTGCTTATGAGGCAGCTGCCCTAACCTATTGAGCTAAAGGTCCGTATGCGCCATATGGGACTTGAACCCACGACGCCTTGATTAAAAGTCAAGTGCTCTTCCAGCTGAGCTAATGGCGCAACAGGGCTAGTTGGAATCGAACCAACAGTGCAGGAATCAAAATCCTGTGCCTTACCATTTGGCGATAGCCCCAGCGTGATCTTATCCTCACAGACCACTGGCTGTCAAGACAAGATTCATGATAAAGAATGCAGAAAGTACTACAGAACTAATAAGCCTTTCTCTGGATCTTTTCTCATTCAGCCACCCTATAATAGAGGCCAACATAAAGATGTTGAAAAGAGATGCCAGAATGCGGAGAATAAGAACAAACATTAAATATCCCCTTCCTTTCTATGAAGTGAATTTTCGGCTTTAAAACCATCAGGATAACGCTCCCAAAGCTTTTTGTTGTTCTTAACCGCAACATTCTCGAGAGTGGTATCCAGTGCCTCTGCAGTAAGTGCCAGATAATACAGCACATCGCCACATTCTTTGATAAGATGCTCCCTATCAAATGGATGCCCCTGAAAAATCTGCTTTTTGAGAAGATCAACAAGCTCACCTGCTTCACCTGCAGTACCGAGGATACCATTCATAAGCATGTTTTCCTTTGTTGCTTTCGTTACGTCTGATGCGGTTCTCATTACACCGCGCTGATATTCATTAAATGTCATTTTGTTTCCTTTCCAGTGATAAGATCACTATACGGCAATGTTTCAATCCAGCTGCAAAAATCTCGCCATTCGTCCAGCTTATGGTTGCGGCGTGCTTTATAGATGTTTGCAAGGACTTCATAGTTAAGCGTTACATTTCTGGTCTGGTTATAAGAATCAGGCAGCAGTTGAATTAGTTGCCACCAATACTTCTTTTCTTTGGTGGCAAGATATTTTTGCCTGTAAAAATTAAGTATACGGATTGTCTGATTCAACAGGCCAATTGGTGAATGCTCTGCCCCGTGAAATATCGGGAAATCAGATTCAGCACTTTCAAAGTCAATAAGATGCTCTGCTGAGAAATCATCTAATGTAAATTCTTTGGCATCAATTCGATGCATGGTGCTGCAGCTATTCTTTGAAGTACCTACAGAGTACGTGTCTGCTTCTTTCCACTAATAAAGTGGTGCTGTAATTCTGATGCATACCGGAAGCATACGCATAAATTTGCGATGATCGGAGCCATATGAAGATAGACGTTGCATAAGTGCCATATCTTCTTTGCCAACTATAAATTGTGGAGACCATGTACATTTATCTGGTTGGATACTATCGCAGGTATCACAATCACGTTCTTCACCGAGGTGAAGACAGCCCCAATGACTATCACTTTTAAACCATGAATTGAAGGAATTTCGAAGACCTTCAATAGCAAATTCTATTTGTTCTGGGCTTGGTAATACAGCATGTTCTAATTTAATCATAAAAACTCCTCTGCGTTGAATGCTTCTTTTTCACATTCGATAAAACATTCCAAAATTTTATCGAAAAATACATATTCGAAATATTCCGGAAGTTGACGAGTGTCAAGGTTTTCCAGTAAACAAAGCTCAAAAGCATAGTTAAAGCAGTGCAGAGTACCATCATATAATTTTTTATTAAAAGTAACAGTTATGTGGTTAAAACACGGTGGCAAAGCCTTAGCATCAATTCCAAAAGACTTGCTAAGCTTGATTAGCAAAGAAATGCATTTGTCTATATTACTCATAGATACTCCCTTCTTATCGAGTTGCTGACAAAATAATCTTGTTATTACATTGTGGACAGACGATGTAATACTCTTTCGCTTGAATAGGTTTTGGCAGCGAATAGTCTAGCTTAGCAGCTAATGATTCACAAGACGGTAATGTGTTTTTTTGGACATCAGTTGCCTCATCATAACTTAAAAGTGCACCGCAATGCGAGCAACCAATTTGTTGTAATGTACCAGGTTTCAGAATTTTTATCATTCCACGTATCCTCCTAAATTTCGGTTAATCACCTCGTCAACCTTGACAGTCGTGACGATAAAGTGTTCATTGATTTCTTTTTCAATCTCTGAATCACTCTTTTTATAGTATTTCTTCTCATACTTGCGATACTCATTTATGGTGGAAGCATATTCAGATTTTGTTTGCTCAATAGCGGCTTTTACTTTATCTTTGGACTGAAAAACACCAATCAATTCGAGCAAAGAACCATAGGAATCAAAATAGGAGTCAAAAGTTAAAACGAAAACTTTCATAAGACATGCTCCTAGCTTCGCTTTGAGGCAAAATCTTTGATCGTTCCGAGAAGTGCCTCTTTTGATTCAAATTCTGGAAGCTCCAAGACTAAAGCAGCTCTGCAAAAGCTGATTGTAGCATCTAGCCCCAAAACAAGCTCTAATTGCTCTAACTGTTCTTTACCTATAGTATTTGCCATTGGATGAGTTGAAATTGATTGTGGGGCATTCTGTGGCTTCACAGCGGTATTTTGAGAACCTGTCTTAGCAGCCATTGCGTCATTCTGCTGCTTAGCCTTAACCATAAAGTCCAGAATGTACTGGCAAAGTTCCTGACGCTCTTTACATGCTTTTATTTTATTTGCATCTGGATTAGGGACAGCTGAGAAATCGTTGACCTGCTTTTGATATCCAGAAATAACACCTTGTAACCATGTTGTTGCATTTTCAAATTTTGTAGCCATTACTCCTCCTATTCATCCAAAAGGGATATTGCTTTAACAAACTCGCGAGGAAAGAGAGTTTGTGAGAAGGTGGAAGCGCAGGATACGTAAAACAATTCTTTTTTGGTTAGATAGCCATAGTATCCACCTCGTGAACTGCAATAAGCTTCTATTGTTTCGCTTGTGCCGTCAATAAATTTAACTAAAACTAATTTTGTTTCCATTGCTTATTCCTCCGGCATGTAGTAGATATCTGCCATGAAGCTAGAAGCAGAAAAATTTAGTTCCTCAAATACCTCAGCTGCTCTGGCTGGAGTCTTATACTCTGCAAGTACCATGTCTTGGTTTGCAGTTCTTGCAAAGATGGTTTCATCACGTCTCAGCAAAGCAATGCTATAAAACTCAACAGATTTGGTTTTACACTGTGAAATGATTCTCATTAGATAACCTCCTGTTCTTGTGTTCTATCTGGCATGTAACCATTTGGGTAACGTTTATTCGTTCACGATTGATTCCGTGTCCTTCGCGGCACAACTGGCAAACCAGTATGTCACCGCAGTGCTGACATTCATCAGTTATTTCTTTGGTTGATATTTTCATTAGTCTGGAACCTGCATCAAAAGTCTAAAGGTGTTTTTACCTTTCACTGTCACAAAGGTTCGAGTCCCGGTAAAGTGGTTATATGGATTTTTAAAATCTTTCATCTGGAACAATCCTTGCTTACGGTATGTCTCGTAAGGCTTTAAAATACCCTTGGAATCTTTGTAAACATAGCCCTTAGCAATTAACCATCCAGTAAATTCTGTTTGGCTATACCCTAATTCTTTAGCTGTATCTCGGAAGTTTGTAAGAAGATTGCTGTTTACCAGAGAATCAAAATACTCAGCCTTTGGTGCTTGCTCCTGAACAGTTTCGATGAGCTTCTGCTTTTCTTCTTGTTCTTCAATCCAGCGCTTTGCTCTCTCAATTGGGTCTTCGATCATGTAGGAGTCGGGTTTACACTTATCAATACTATAAGATCCAGTCTTACGGATTGAAGGAAGGACTTCGCTCGTGACCCAGTCTGAAAAACGTTCTGCGCTTTCCTTACGGCTCTGGAAGATGGTCTTGTAGAGGTTGGCTTCATTGATGAAAGTTGCTTCTTGATTTCTTCCCATGCTGTCGATGACCTTACTAGTAGTAACCCCATCTAAATTAAGTCTTGTTTTTACTCTGCTTACCTGCTCAAGGTCTAATGCCTTGCATACATCACTCAGGCAAAACCACGGCTCACCGTTGATGATCTCGGTTCTGATATCTCCAAATTCTGGATTGTTAAAGATTGTTATATTATTCATATAAACACCTACCTTTCTGGTATGCCTTGGTGTTACGGCAAAGAAACTGTCAAGGCTCACAGCTTTCGGGTCGCGATTCCCTATCTTTGCCATATGTGTAGTTACGAGTTAAAAGGGGCTTTTTATTTTGGAAAAATATTTTGGGGACTAAGTAGCCCCATGCCGGGGGCATACTCTCAGACCCCTACACCCCTTTTTCATGCGATCATCTGGCAGCTGCGCAGCTGGTCACGGCTCTTGATCCTATGGTGGCAAAACCTAAATTGTGCGTATTTGTATATACAAAAGCAACAGTGTTTTGCTGTCCTGGTCTGAGTATACGCACCTTTGACCGTTGAAAGTTCGTAAAACAAACATTATACGAACTATGCGTTGCTCTAAAGATTAACACAGATCAAGAAACCTTGACTAATCTTAATTTAAATCGTCAGATAATTTGAAATCCGATAGTTTAGGGGCTTCTGGCTCTGCATCAATGACTTTTTCCCACTCTTCCGCGCTTATCTGCTTGGCTTCCGGTGCTGCCTCAGCTGATAAGCGGAACTCTGATGCGTTGACATAGTCAGAGTTGTTGGTAAGATCAAAGATCGCAAGCACTGGCGGCATTTTACCAGTAAAGGCAAGCTGCTTCTTGCAAGCTGTTATAACGCCTTTTACCGCGTCTATAGTAGACTTCCAATCACTGCTACGCTTTTCATAGCCCGTGATCATGTGCCGCGTAACTCCCAAAAATGCCGCCCAGGACTCTATATCAGGCACTAGGCGCAGCTTTCCGCCTTCCGTTGGGGTCTTGTTTACGTTCCGGACAAATGTCAGATACTCTTCTGAGTCGTGCTTGAAACTTTTTAGCCCTTCGGGAGAGTTGCTATACATGGGCTGTGAACCTTTTTCACGTGCTCTAGCTAGCCCCTGCAGAGATACGTCAAGGATAGCGTCCAGTTCATCTCCGTCCATGGTTTCTGCAATATCCCTATAGCTTGGCATTCGTTTCCCTCCTCTTGGCATTCTGTAGCCCTCCTTTCCCTGTATTTCTTTTTGTCGTGCGTATATGTGGCTATATCTTAGCCTTTCCCCTTCAAATCCCTTCTAGCCGCCCTCTGTGCCCTTGTAGCGCCCTTCTGTGCGTGCTCATCGTGTCCAGCTCGTGCCTGTGTCCGCTCTGGCTGTCTGTCCATCTCTCATCTGCTGGCTGTGCTGTGTCCGTCTCTGACTTGATCATCTGTCAGCCCCTGCACTCTGTATCTGTATATACTTAGATACACTATACACATACCTACTTACCAGATATCCATATACTATACATACAGATA
>ERZ1034920.1394-NODE-1394-length-15692-cov-12.910916_pt1 | contig 15692 bp, 29 predicted proteins | sample MGYA00520688_ERZ1034920 | MGnify/ENA primary metagenome ERZ1034920 (study PRJEB33766, sample SAMN09781785) | gut metagenome | biome: gut microbiome | host: Homo sapiens | place: Madagascar | study: EMG produced TPA metagenomics assembly of the PRJNA485056 data...
TCACCGTAAATTTCAGGCCATAAAACACTTGCTTTTTTATTTTTGTCAATGCATTCTATTATTTGTTTTCTAACAATTTTAGCATTGCCATAAGCTTGCATTAGCGGAAATCCTTCATTGAACTTATTCTGGTATTCATCAAGTTCTTCCAAAATCTCGCTTGTATTTCCATCATACATTTTTATCACCTCCTATTTAGTTTAATTTAATTATAACATATTTAAAACAAAAAGTAAACTACTTTCCTATTTCATTTATGATATTCCAAAACTCTTTATAAGCATTTGGAAAATATTTTTCTATATATTTTATTGCTCCTTTATCAGCTTGAGCACCACACATATTTGCAAACAATTCAGAAGCAGCTTCTTTTTTTGCATTTCTTCTTTCATAATATTCTTGTGAATGGTGCCACCGTACATCTACATTAAGCTTAACATTACTAAGATTTATACCTTTGCAATGCATTGCTGATATTGCATCTTGGACACCTTTTGAAGAATCATCAATTGTCATTTCCCTTAACTCAAGAATATATTCAATTTCTCCATTTTTGCATTTTTCATTCATAATAGTCATATCTTTTAGCATCGCATCTACAAATTCTTTTTTATTTGTCCACTTGGAATTAGTTCCTTTTCTTAAATCATCAATTGCATGCCCTATTTCATGAAAAAGTGTTTGCTTTTGATGATTATTTCCACTAAACATCCAAGCTTCTATACTTCCATACGTATATTTTATCTCTTGTTTCGATGACAAATAATAACTTCCTTCATCATCAAAATCCCAATTTTTTACTTTCTTTTTCATAGCATCTACAAATGCATTTTGAAATTCTCTGCTTGTTCCTTTTAATGTTTCCATATAGTTATCAACACTTGCTTGATCCATTTCTAATTCTTTTATAAACTTTGATGCATTTTTTATTTGTCTATCAGAATATTGTTTAATCTTTTCAGCAGCAGATTCAACTCCAACTTTCTTTACTGTCTTTTTTAACATCTCAGGAGTATAGCCGAGTGAATAGGCAAAATCATCAATTAAACCATTCATCTTTTCATTTCCAGTGCCATTATACCAATTGGCTAGATCATTAACAACGTCATTTGTGCTTTTTGTTTGAACTATTGTTAGGAAGCATTGACCATTTGGATGATCTAGTGGCACTTCTCCTTTTGGATATATCCCTGGACCTAATCCATATGAATCATTCTCCTCCCTTTCAATACATAATGGACAAACTCTATTGTTATGACCGGTATTCCATTGATAAGCTTCAACCCAAGGATCTTTTTCTGTTGATCTCTCAAATGCTTCTTGATAAGCATGACTCATCATTGTTCTTGCTAATCTACTAGCATTATAATCTACAACCTTATTACTGCCTGGATAGTCTCTAGCCCATTGGTATGTCTTTCTAGCGCTTGGATTAACATAAGCTTCTAAATCCTTTGCTACATCATATACACCTTTGTTAGCAGCTATTCCTCTTGCTACTATATTTTGGCAATCTTGCTGAATCTTTTTATTTATTCCCCATATAGCACTACTTAATGACCAATTACCTTGGTATAATTGACCTGATACAATCGTTTCTACCACATCAGCTGGAATATTTGAATACTTCCCTGAGATACCAATAAAACCTATCTCTTTCATTCTCTTAATTTCTTCTTCAAGAACAGCATTGGCTGTTTGTTCCATTCCTGACTTGATATTGGATTCTATTCTACGATTTACTTTGCCAAGTTCGTCAGCAAGTTGCTTTTGATATTCGTGCAAATACTGTGTTCTAAGTATTGAGCTTATATTTGTCTTATCTGAAAGATATTCGATTCTTCTTGAATATTGATCAGCAATTTCCTGATACATTTCTCTAATTTGTTTAAGCTGCTGATTAGTAATTGCTTTACGTGTTTGTTCAGCTTTTGCAAATCTTAAATTATACATAAATCAGCAACCTCCTTCAAATCATTTATTTGCCCCTTAAGTGGATTTTTATATTTTGCTTTATATTTTATTAGCTTAATCATTAAAGTCCTTTATTTGTCATTCTGTTACTTCACAGATATATTATAGAGTGGGCGATGCCACCTCCTACAGAACACCGCCCTATACTCATAAATTAACTAGCAATGCTAGTCTTATTCATTTGATGTATCAACCTGATCAGGTTCATCTAATTTGGCTGTATCTTCTTCGTCCATTTGTTCATCCGCCCTATCCATTGGTGGAAGATTGCCAAAAGAATTGCCACTAAGCATCTCTTGCTCTAAAGCAATTTGTTCAAGTTCGCTCATTACCTCTTTATCTGTAAGCTTTCTCCACTTCTTCATATAAGAAGCACGACTCATTGTTTGAGCTGACACCTCAGCAAGATCGATGTTCTTTTCATCTTGCTCATCTTCCGGTAAAGCATAATTGTTTGTTACTGTTACATCAACCTCAACAATTGGAAGATCTTCATTGATATAATACTGAACAACCTTTGGATATAATGTAGCACCATCAAAAATGCACTTTGCAATAAACTCTGCAGCCGCTCCCCATGTTTGCATCTTCTCATCACATCTTACAATCAACGGCCAATACAAAGCTTTCAATGTTTTACCTGATGTAATCACACCTTGAAGCTTATCTGATTCAATGTTTGGCACCGAACCTAAGCTGTGCATCTCATTATCAATACGATCTAACGTAGAAGCCAAAGCTGATGAATAGCTCATTGTTGACTCCAATTGGCCAACAGAAGCATTCGTCATATCTACACCATTGCTGTCTGACTGAATATCCCAAAAGGCTCCTGGCCCGATCGAAAGATTAGCAGTTGATTCCTGAGAAGCGTTTACCGTATACCGAATAGGATTCATGCTCTTTCTTTCTGCATCAAAATCGCTATTCATTAACTTGTTGTAATACTGTTCATATTTTGCATAGCACTCAATCTCTGATTCTCCACGAATATCGTTTATTAATCCATCATTAAGAATTACTACAGCTGGGATGTATTTGAACTTAGTTGGCTTAGCTGCAACCAACTCTTCCTTTTCAACTCCAAGTCCATCATATAACTTTTCTTCTACCCAGCAATAACCATCATCTTCCAACCAATATGTTTTCTTTCTTATTCTCTTCTCAACGTTATTGGAAGCTTCAATCTCCACAAAGAATGCAACGATCTTTGTTAGCATATCAGTTCCGGTCATTTCGTAGTAGAACTCTAATGGATTTAAAAAATCTACTGCAATACCAGAATCTTCATTAAAGTTAAGAATGCAAGCAACTCTCTTTCCAATAAAACAATCCTTTGCTGCTTTTAATACATTCTTATCAAAGAAGTTTTTCTTTAACACTTTCTGTAAAAAGTTATTTAATATTGTATTCGCAATTTTCTGTTCGTCTGTTTCATTTTGATCTTGATTCACATAAAAGTCAATTGGCGTGCTAAACATGAACCTTGCTTCTTTATTTACTAATCCAGCTGCTTTCTTAAATCTCAATTGGCTTGGAATATAATCACCATTCGTCTTATCGGTTGCAAAGTCCATTCCTTTGTGATAAATCTGATAAAACGTTTTAATCTTTCCTAGCTCTTTAAAAAAATCATTCCTTAGAGCGCCGCTAACATCATCATCCAACACTGCGTAAGGAATATCTCTATATGAGATGATGTCTCCATCTTCGATTGATGTTGAAATATTTACATTAGCATCACTCATTTATTGATTCCTCCTATCTTAAATACTCTTTACTTACATATCCAGTATACTTGCCATACTGAACAAATAACCAATCAATTGTTCCAGCTTTAGAATAGTAGCCATTACATATGACCTTTGATCCGCTTGGAATAACTGTAATAATTGACTTGTTAATCCCTGCACCAGTTCTAAGATTTAAGCCATGATCAGCAACAACTTTAAATGTTCCTTTATATTTAGCGTCTCTGTATCTTGCTGGCTCAGATGGATTCTTAGAAGCTGTCGTTGTATTTGTTGGCTTTGGCTTAACATTCTCAACTTCTTGCTTTCCTTTCCAAGTAGCCATGAACTTTACAGGTGTTCCATATTGTTGCTTTAACTTGCTTGTCGTACTTCCCCAATAGGGCAGCTGAAAATGTGGTAAGTCTTTAATTGACTTCCAGTCTCCGCCCCATTCAAGACCAAGCTTCTTTCCAATAGCTCCTACCTTATTAAACAATCCGGTTGTATTGTTATAAATATCATCTGATGCTTTACCATCTTTATCAACATCCATAGCAAGAAAGAAATCAAAAGCAACACCCCATTGATGCATTGAAGAAAAGCTACTCCCCTTCGCATTTGTTACAATAGAGCCACTTGTTTTTCTTCCTTTAGCATATAAAGCATCTTGCTCTGCTACAGTTCTTAAACATTCGCCAATCTTAATCTTAATTCCTTGCTTCATGCATTCCTTTTGCAACTCAACTACTTTCTTTTGTAAAGTAGGATGTAATTGTGATACATTACGCATTCTCTTCTACCTCCGGTAAACCTGCAACACTTGTCAAGATGCTTACGATGCCTGAGATAACTGCTCCACTTGCAACTACCTTCCAATCAACACTCTCAATCAATGTTGCCGCTCCAATAATACCAATAGCTGTTTGCGCCATTGTCTTAATAGCTCTTACGCTAGCTGCTTTGATCCATTTGATTGTGCTTACATTCGGATTGAATACATTATTCTTCATCTTCTTTTTCCTCCTTAACTTCAAACTTCTTTAATCTACTTGTTATATCATTCCATTGATATATAAACCAAGTAATCCATGATTGATCTAATCCTTTTTCCTTATTAGCCATCTATGCAACTCCTTTTCTACTATTATTCTTTCTTTCTTTTACATTCGCTACAGTCACATCATCTAATGCATACCATATAGCTGAAAATGTATGTGGATCAATATTGAATTCATCATATATCAGATTACCATTTGAATCTTCCTTATACACAAGCTCTTGTAATTCTCTAATTGTATTCTTGCACTTAGGACTGCATATGATCTTCTTAAATCGTTTTACTTTCTTAGTTTGCTCCAATCTTGTAAACTTATGGCACTTAACAAATCCAAAACCTTCGTCATGGAAATATTTAATTGATCCCGGTTGAGCACAATCAGCTTTTACTCTCCAACTCTTACAATCCGGATTCCATTCTTCTAGCTTCTCAGCTGTTTGCTTATCTGTTAAATGATTCCTATACCATTCATCATAGATATATAAGATTCCTCTTTCTGTATCTACTGCAACTCTTACTAAAGCATTATATGATGTTTCAAAACCAAAGTCAAATCCATCTCGTTTTATAGGAGCTGCAAGAACCGCTCTCTTAAACTCCTTTGCATTATCAGCTACAACAAATTGAGGAAGGACTCGTTTGCCGTTTATTCCAAACTTGCCTTCCCTTGCTACTCTATATAAGTCTGGATCATATGTTTTTAACTCATCAAGCTTTGCTATATAATCCAGTGTTAAGAATGAATTATCTTCAGGTACACTATGATGATAATATACGCCATTCTTATTATCCTTAATAATTCTTCTTTTGTAAAAATCTTGCTCGTCTTGAACTACTACCAACTTCTCATTACCATCTGAATCAACTTCTTTTCTTTCAAAGAAATGCTTATATATCCAATTTTGCTTATCAACTGGATTGGTAGTTAATAAATAGTAGATCTTCATAAATGGATTTCTTAATCTCAACTTCAACTCTTTATATGCATCATACTTAACCTCCGAAGCTTCTTCCATCCACACAATAGATACATTGTTAATTGACTTTACTTTGGTAGGCTTATCCATTCCTTTAAATATTATTCTCGAGCCATTCGGAAACATGAACTGCAATGGTGACTTAGAAGCTATAACGTACTGTTCTCTGCTTTGCTTTGATTTATCCTCTGTTACAATTCCCATGCCATCTAATATCTCAAATATTAAATCATAACAAGACTCTTTTATCTGCTCATATGTATCTCTTACAACCAAAGCTTTTCTTTTTTCGCTTAATAGCTTAAGAATTAACTTTGTAGCTGTCTCATAAGATTTACTACTACCATATGAGCCTACAAGCAAATACTCTTGATGATTCCAATCTGTAACATAATCCATAAAATGCTCATTTACTGTTAATCTTATTTCTTGCTCTATATTCATTTTTTTCACTTCCTTTTTTTTATCTTATTTATACACCCTCTTTCTTTTACTTTATTCTAAGGATTTAATAACACCGCATATTGGATTCGAACCAATACATCTAGCAGTCAAAGTGCTATGCCTTACCTTTTGGCTAATGCGGTTTAATATGGCTAACATAAAGGGAATTTTTTATCATTCAATTTAGTTAGGAGTCTTCTGATTCAATGATGGTTAATATGCATACAAACACAGAATTAAAAATGTTAGCCATATAATAGAGATAACTGGACTCGAACCAGTGACACATGACTTATAAGGCCACCGCTCTAACCTACTGAGCTATATCTCCTTTTTAATTACTCCGGTTTAACTAGAGTGATCTTAATACTCTTATTGTTTGTACTACCTACATCTACTTGCTGTTGATCTCTCCATCCTAATTGCTTCAAACTGAATACTGCCATTGTTGTATTGATCTTACCTTTAAGACCTAATCTTTCAAGCATATACTCTTTTGCATACACTAAATTCTTTATAGAGGTATCCAATCTATCATCTTTTTCCTCTAATAATCTACCATTTAAGATCTTACATACATAATCATAAGACCATCCTTTTTTAACGAATACTTCTTTTAATATAGGCACTTCTTTTTGCTTTACGCATTGTGCTGTATAGCTGTCTAATGCTCTGCATATTTCATCTACATCATATCTGCTCTCTCCTTTTCTTGGCATATTATATATTCTCCTCTCTTCTTATTTATTACAGTATATCTTATACATTAAAGAGGTTTATATAATTTATCACCAATACTTTTCGTCTACTTCACACTTATTAAGTTTTTCTCTAAAATTGCTAGCTGTTATTTCCAATAATCTTGCTGCATTAAACAATACATCTTCTCTTATTCCATACTTACTTCTAAGCTGATCTTTTTCTTCCACTGAAGCTTCCGATAACACTGTAACACAATTACTCAGCTTTTCTGCAGCATCTTCAAGCTCTCCAATACTCGCCAGTATTGCTCCAACTGTCATTATATCATTCCACCTGCCTTTACAACCTCGATCATATCTGGCAACATTCCTACGCAATTAAACTGCTCCATCTCTTCGCGATATTCTTCCAACTGTTCTACAACTGCATCAACATCATAGGCTGTTGGCATACATACAATTACTTGATCAAATTCTGTTCTCCCTCTATTGGATAACTCATTCCAACGTTTTAATACCTCATCTTCATCAATCAATCTTCCCATTTTATATACCTCGTTTGAGTATACTGTTTACGAGCGTTTTGCTTCTTCTTCTGTTTGGATATAAAATAGTAAGTTGTTGCTTCCTACGAATTCTTCTGTCCAACTTTACAAAACTTTCGTGACCAACTTTTCGCCTTTGTCTTATATAGCTATATGTATATGTATTACACGGCCATATACTTATCAATTCTTTCTTTTCTGCTTTCTTTCTTTGGCGTTTATTCATTTTCTCAATCCTCCGATTATTAACTTAAACAATTCACATATTCTTGATCTTAATACATACAATCTAAAGCTTAGTGTTTTCTCTAACTTCATAAGATAAAGCATCTTTTCCAAAGAGTTTAATGAATTGTAGAACTGCCAGTCATTTTGCTTGATATATTCAAACATTATATCTTTTTCACTTCTCATTTTTATCAACCTCATACATTAACTGCTTTATTGCAAATTCAATTCTGTTTTCAACTGGAAAATTTAATGCTACAACTTCATCCATTGATATTACTGCTTGAGTATGAAGAGCTCCTTTTGTAGCTGTAATTACCAATGTATTCATAAAGTAATCTGTTCTTATTTCAAAATCAATTCCTTTTTCTTTTGCTTTCTGATATAACTTTAATATATCCATCTCCATCCTCCTTATCCATTTGACATTATTTACTACCAATTATTATGCCACATCTTATTTGCAGAGAATACTAAATATTGCGAACAATTTCAATTTATTAGTTACCGGTAGATAAGATGAATAATCTTATTTGTTTTGTTCTTCTGAACGGTTCTGCTCGTTCTCAAGCAATTGGTGGAAGCTTTGATTTTCTTCCAACTTTTTAGTTTTACTTTTATTATTTTCTTTGCTATACTGCTTTGAAAATCTTCTATTTGAACTTATTTGTTCACTTGCTAATAATTTCACTTTGATCCTCCTAGAAATTTTTATTACAAGCTGCATTTACCTCCAACATATGCTGCATATGAGCTCCAACTTCTTCTATCAATATCTGCTTGTGTTTCCATTACTTTGATTTCTACCCAACCATCTTCCATATCCTGATCAGTTACGGACTCAATAACTCTATCCAGTAACCACTCAATATGATAGCTTTTGCAATCTGATAAGAATAATAAGTCTTGACCAAGCTCTCCGGTTACAATCTGCAACTTTACATTTTCTACCTGTGCTAAAAATTCTTTAACTGTAAGTCCTTTGTACTTATTTGTCATTTTAATTCCCCCCTAGGTGTTTATTTTTGTTTGATTATGATATAATTATATACCGTAAACTGCATTTTGTAAACAGTTTTTTATGATTTTATTAAAGTTTTTCAATTTTATTTAAGTTATCTAAGTCATATTCGACATTTTAAGGCATTTTATTTGAATAGCCTTATATTTTATTATTCAAACAATAAAAATCATTTCTAGGGCTATATGGTTACTTCAGAATAATATATCAATCATATATAATAATGGATTCTATCTCTCCAAACATCGATTCGTCTGCATATGAGCAATCTCCCATCTTTCTTACCATACTTGGCATTGAACTTATATTAACTATAAACTCAACCACAGATCCATTTGGATTTTGTCTGTTTGTATTATCAGTATCACGATTTCTTTTGCATTCTCCTAAGATACAATGAAGTGTAATACCATTTTCCATGACTACATCAATATACGTTCCTATTTGCTTCGTATAATAACTTCCTATTGCAATACAATATCTTCGATCTACTGTCCATATGCCAGTTTTTTCGTCTAATACATATTTATCTTTTAATTTGTATTGATCTGTATTCCTTGATTTAATTGTATCACCATCCATATACGATTTGAAGCTATTATTTGGCGGAACATCTAATTGTTTACCTAATGATTGTTCTACAATTATTTGCTCATTCTCTTCAACTGAAGGTTCATTCTCTTTATCTTCAAGATTAAGTAGCTGTTTTGATATTCCTGCAATAGGAACGCATTGTTGCTCATTGTATTGGTTTATTTGTTTTGATATACCAGCTTGTAATGTACAAGCATTTACTGGTGTAGTTCCTAGCCAAATTGCTACAATGTAAATAACTAAAATTACAAACAATATCATTTCAATTAGTCTTGGATCAATCTTTTTCATTTATCATTCCTCGCTGTTCAAAGTATTCTTGCAAATCAAGTAAATAGTTTGCAATCTCATTTATGTCTTCCTTTTTAATCACTACTTTTGCTGTATATTTTTCATACCTTACGAATTTCTTTCTCATTACTGGAAGTCCTTCTGCATTTGCTTTGTTATTAAGATACTGATCTAAATACATCAATAATATTCCAATCGAAATTATTAACAATTCAATACAAATACAAGTTCTTCTGTTGTTACAATATAATTGAGCAAATGGTGCTGCAATAACAACCAAGATCCATACCCAGTATAGATCTTTTTTAATTGCTCTTTTTAAGTTCTTTCCTTTGATTAACAAAAAGTTCAATATGTTACTCATAACATTTACTCCTTTCCTTCTAATTTGTTCTTTACAAACAATTTCTTTTCTTTCACCATATCTTGCTCTCTTCTATGATATGCTTTTAACTTGCACCAATCACATTTTGCTTCTTCATTCATTAGAAAGCTTCCATTTACTTCTCTACAAATGCTACAATGTCTATTGTCTACATCATCTTTATTCAGTTTTGCAAAAATTGTAACTGTGTACAAATAACAACCAACTTCATTATCATATCCTTTTTCAATTGTGTATGTAACATTACTGTTTATATGCTCATCTGATATGATGTTCTTAGCAAGCCACCCGCATGCTTTCAAATAAGTATCTTTTGATACATTCCCTCTAAAAACTTTTTGATAAAGTTTTGACGCATATATCTCCATTATCATTTCTCCTTATATGCATATGCTTTTATTATCTTTCTTGCTTCAACATCAGCAAGATCATTCAATGAATTACCGTTATGACTTTTTACTTTTGAAAACTTAATTGAAAAGTTATTTTCTTTCAAACTATCAAGCATTATCAAAATGCCTTCCCATTGTGATCTATACTCAATTTGTTTGCCGGATAAACCAATCCAATCATTTTCTTTCCACGTACCAACATATTTTTCTACACCATTCAATACATACATAGAATCTGTTAAGATTTCTATATCTTTTAAATGTTTCCGTACAGCATATTCTAATGCATTTAAGACCGCTATCAATTCCATTTGATTATTAGTCGTGTCTTTTTTTATTCCTGATTTTACTTTTATTTTATTATGATTGGTAACCACTATCGCCCATCCACCTATGTTTCTATCTTTATTATAAGAACCATCTGTATAGATTCTATATCTCATATTTCCTCCATATATTCAAATAACCACCAACCATAGCTTTCTTTCTACAGTTGGTGGTTTTTCCTTACCTATCTTCTATGACCGGAGGATTCATTGGGAATATTAAATGTCCCACTCATCTTCATCCTCATCATCATCATCTTCCGGTTCTGGATCAGCTTTCTTTGCAGGCTTTTTAGCAGGTGCCTTCTTTACAGGCTTCTTCTTCGGAGCAGGCTTCTCATCCTCTTCCTCATCATCCCAGTCATCATCGTCTGCATCTTCCTCAGCAGCTGCGGCCTTAGCTAACTGATCCTTGTAATATTTTGCTGTCTTCTTAGGAACAACCTTAAGACCTGCCTTCTTACACTTCTTATAAAGTGCTACCGGATCATCCTCTTCATCTTCATCCTCTGAATCCTCAACATCAGCCTTCTTTTTTGCTGGCTTCTTAGCTGTTCTCTTTGCCGGCTTCTTAGTCTCTTCTTCCTCAGCTGCATCATCCTCCATCTCTTCATCTACATCCTGATCATAAGCACCATCTTTTAAGACTGTTTCGATTTTTCTTGCAGTAATAAATGAAGGTACTGAGCTGATGATCTTAATTGCTCCTGCGTTATTGCCGATCTCCGCTAATGCTACAGCAGTAAGCGGAAATCTTTTTCCGATGTCCTGAATTGCAGCTTTATCTGTTCCCTCTGTGATCTTTGCTAATGCCTGCGATAATGTCCAATTTGTTGCCATAATTTTTCTCCTTTTCTTTGTTTGTATGACTTTGCATACATTGTTTTTATTGTTTTACTTTTGCTTTCTAGCAATTTATTTATTTTGAATCAAACAATAAATGTCTGATTAGTTGGCTATTACTTAAATGTAATTGTGATGTATAAATTATTTTACAATTTTTACTATCTTTGTGATGTTAAAGCCAAATTCGTCAACAACTTCAACTTTACCATCAATAACTTCAACATTTACAATTTTTGTAATATCAAACCCAAACTCATCAATAATTCTCATATTTTTATCCTCCTAGATGTTTGTTTTTATTTGTTTTGTTAATTATATTATAACATCTTTTTTGTATTTGTAAACCCTTTTTCGCAAAATTTTTCAACTTTTTGCAAAGTATTTAATCTTCCCATTCTTCACGATCATTTTGCATATCCTCAAATTTGTTAATTGCGTCATTGATTGCATCCCTTAAGTTATACAATTCATCAACACTTGCGACATGAATACCATTTTTGAGGAATACTCTTGTCACTCTTTTCCCTTCTTCTACTTCTACTTGCTGTGCTAAAGTAAAACCACAATGAATTGTTTCTTTTGCATCTTGGTTTTGCTTTACACATTCAGAAATTACCAAACGCCTTTTATCTGCAATCTGAGCATTTGACAATTCTGAATATTTCATTTTGCTTGCCATTACTCTTCCTCACTTTCATCATTTTCCTCTTCAATGTCTGCTGTAAACATTACTGCAAACTCATCTTTTGTAATAAGATCATTCATTTTGTCAATATCAACAAAGTCATTTAAGCTATTGAACTTCAGAATACTTTCTCCATCACCATCAAAAGCAACATTTTTGATTCTAAATGAACCAATCTTAAATGGCTTTTCAGCTCCCATTTTTATCTGAATAACAACATCATTATTCAGCATTTGTAGTAATTGTACAGAACTTGTCAGCTGTGAATACTTACCACTAAGAGTAAGGTTAACACTTCCATTTGCTGATACATTATGCCCTTTGTATGCATACATTCCTTTAACTTTTGCTTTCATTATAATGCACTCCTTTTTTTGTTATATTTTTCATTTTGCTTTTTATGAAACAATTCCCTTGAGCTACATGAAGACCTGATTGATCTTTTACATACAGCTTCTGAATCATCAGAACCATCTAAATCAATTCCTAAATGATCTAACCTAGATTCCTTTATTGAACCTGTTAATATGTATTCTGAGGCATCTGGTAAGTCATCAGGCTTAAGCATTAGCCATACCTCTCCAGTGTTTAAGAACTGAACAGCAAACATTGGAATCTTATGCTCTATTCTAGCATTCTTTTCTAAAATTCTAATGTCCTTTTGGTTGACCTTGATTGATTGTGCATCTGTGCTTTTTAACTGACAAATAACATAATCATTTTGACCGTCTTCCTTTTCAATCCAACCTGAACCAGAATTCTTTGTTGGCTTAAGCCCAAGTGACTTCATAACTTCTTGCTCATTTTTTCGATAAAACTTAAAACTACGTGTTTGATTGCTCATTCGGTATTCCTTTCACTTTGCGCACTCTCTTCACACAGTTTTGGAAAATCCGCCCTGATAATATCTGTTGGTGACATCTGCGGAGTAATATTCTTTCCACATGTCATCTTTCCTTCTTCACATGCACCATTCATGCAAAACGGTCCACAGTCTGAAAACAATTCTCTGTTTTGTTCCATAAGCTGTTCCCAGATTTTCAGCATCACATATCTGGTTTCCTTTGTGTTTCTCCTGCATGTTCTCTGATGAATCATATGCTTCCACTGATATGGTGTTGCACTGATTATAAGAATATTTCTCATTCCTTGTGGTGCACAATATCCAGCAGAATCATTATCAATCCCAGATTTGATCATTTCCTGATAATTTTTCATTGCCATTCTACACTGTCTTAAGTATTTCTCCTCTTGACTTGTTCCAATCAAATCATAAGGAACAACAAATTCTTCCACTCCTGAATAGTCGCTATATTGCAGGCTTGCTGACATATATTTCACTTCATTTTGATGCCGTGTAATCTGTGCCAAAAACCTTCTTGATGCACCAACTATGACAACATTTATAATTCCAAGCTTCTGAATTGTAGGATGTGGCAATTTCACAAGATTTTCCACAGTAGATCTCTGATATGACTTTTCATACAGATCCATAAAATCGTCAATGCTGAAAATCTTATGCCCTCTCTGCGTAAGCTTTGCTGCACAGACCATAAGCTTTTCTGCTTGATCAATTGATTCTGGATTTAAAATTTTCACTTTAATCTTCTTCATTCAATTCCTCCTCTACAATCGCACGAAGAATCAATAAATAGTTGATGCTGTCAGTAATCTTTTCATTCCACTGCTCTTTGGAATAATTCCGCTCATCCATGCACATATCTGATACAGAAATCAAATGCTTTGATAGCATCCCCATAAGCGCTGCTCTCGGCGTAATATTCATCATAGCCGCCGCTTTCTTAAAGTGCGCCAATCTATCCACTTCCGTGTTCTTTATTGCCTCAGATGCATATTCCGCTCCTTTTGCTAACAGTATTGATTTGCAATAATCTATTTGCTTGGCTATCACTTCATTAAGCTCTTCCTGATTCATAATTTTTCTCCTTCATCTCTTTAAGTTTTAGCATCTTCTTTTTTCAATTTCTTTTTTCAATCAAACTTTTGCCTGAATTTTTTGTAGGCTTAAGACCAATAGACTCCATAACTTCTTCTTCATTCTTACGATAGAACTTAAAGCTATGTGGTTGATTATTTCCCATTTGAGTTAGCCTCCTTGATTGCATTTGTAGCATCTCTGCATGCATCGCATTGTGGGCACAATAAACAATCAACGCTTTCATCAAATGTACCAAACTTATCACATATTTTTTGCTTCTTCTCTTTTGTTTCTTTTTTGCACTCTTGATACCTTGGACATGATTTACATTTGTAATTTTGCTTATCAAGATTTCCAAAATATGAGCACTCATGTTTAATAATCCTTTGCTTTGCAAGCCATCTTGAAAATGATTCATGGCACTCGTTACAAAGATCAACATACACATTCTCACTTGGATAATTTTTGTTATCAAGGTCTGTATGCATCACAAGCAACTTAACAAACTCCTGCGGATTCTTGTGCCCGTCCAACTTCCAATATGGCTCAAATAACTTACCACATCTATCACACTTCTTTGCATTTGCCATTTCTCTTTACCTCCATATGTTCTTATTTGATTTTACTTTTCCTTGATATTGTACTGTTGCTTTCAATGTTTTTGAAAACATCATATCCATGCAATCAAAACATAAATGAATTAAATCATTTCCGATCATCATATCATAGAACTCTTTCTTTTCATCTTTGCTTGATTTACCACAACCAGTGCAAATATCTTTTTGTTTAGTATTTATTCTGATCTTAATTGCTTCTTTCATATTGTAACCTTTCTATGTATTAAACAGAGTGGCTGCAATTAAGCAGCCATCTGAATATCTCTCAATGCTTTTGTATATTTGTCATAGCCTACAGCATTGAATGTATTGATTGTATCTTTGTCCATTCCTTTGAATACAGAAATCATTAAAATTGTCTTAATGTCCATTCCTGCATTTTCAAGTTTTGTTACCATTGTGATACATCTGTATGAAAATGTTGCTCTGATTCCATTGTTATTTGCAATTGCTCTAAGATTGTGAATGAAATCGACTAACTCTTTATTGTTGTTTGAAATTGACATTTCAATATTTTCTGAATAATCAAATTCAATAATTGCAAATCTATCAAGTGTTGCCTGATCGAGAACCATTCTACCCGAATATAATTCATCTGCACCTGATCCTACAGTATTACCAGCAGCTACAAAATGTACTTTATCAATATCAACTCTTCCACAAGGAAATTCAAAGTAACCATTTACAATTGCTGCATTCAGAAGAACTAAAACTTCTGGAATTGAAGCATCCATCTCATCTAAGAAAAATATACAATCATTTTCATCTGTACATGCTTTATAAAATTCAGTATCATGGAATTTTCCACCTGCATCAATAAATCCTGTTAATTTATATTCTTGCTGAACTGAATTACTGAAGTAAAAATTCCAACCAAGTTCCTTTGCAATCTGTTCAACTGTAAAGTTTTTGCCTGATCCAGCAGGACCTGCAAGAT
>ERZ1034920.1401-NODE-1401-length-15594-cov-11.306390_pt1 | contig 15594 bp, 28 predicted proteins | sample MGYA00520688_ERZ1034920 | MGnify/ENA primary metagenome ERZ1034920 (study PRJEB33766, sample SAMN09781785) | gut metagenome | biome: gut microbiome | host: Homo sapiens | place: Madagascar | study: EMG produced TPA metagenomics assembly of the PRJNA485056 data...
TATAAGAAAGAAAGGAATGAAAAGAAATGTCTTATAAGCCAAGTGAAATCGTAAAGCGGGCTAAGAAGATGAGGAAAGACGGTGTTGTTTACGGTTATGGTTACAAGTATGAACCCGTTACCGCAGCTAACATTAAAGAACATGCGAAAATGTTCGCCTACACTTCCTATCAAACTGCTTTAATGAAGAAAAAGATCGGGAAAATTGCAATCGATTGTTCAGGGTTCGTAAACCGTGCAGCCGGAACAAATCTGGGAGGTTCTACTGATATTAAGGCAAGCTCTCCAGCTTCTTGGCCAGTAAATGATACTTCCCATAGAATGAATGGTATGTTCATTTGGAGAAGCGGGCATATTGGTCTGATTTATTGCGAATTCGGTAAGTGGTATATTATCGAAGCAGCGAGCACCGCAAGTGATCTGACAGTCTCTCCTTGGGCACAGAGAGCAGAAGCTTTTACCCATTATGGAAAGATTAAGGGTGTTACTTACGGCAAGACCAAGAAATCTTACGCAAATTACAGTAGGGAAGACTTTATCGAGGATATGCGAAAAGCACTGGATCTTCCAAAGAATGCGACAAAGCAGGCTATTCTGAATCACACGATCACAGTATCTCTGACGAAAAATCGTTATGCTCAGTGTATTACTCCACTGGAGAAGAGATTGACTGCACTTAAGTATTACAAGGGCAAGATCGAGGCGGATGAAGGAAGATCTCCTATCTTTGGAGATGCTCTTGCAAAAGCAGTAAAGAATTACGAGAAGGATAAGGTTTATCCAGATAACAAGAAGAAAGCAAATGGAATTGTCGAAGCCAAGGGACCAACTTGGACAAAACTTCTGGGAATGAAGTAATTTCTATGTTCCCAGAACCTCTAGGAGGGATAGCATTATGCTATCCCTCCGTTTAATTTGGTTTGACCGTTTTTTTTTTGATACATTATTTTTGTGATAAAATAAATATGTTTAACCCAGGACAGATAGAGCCTGGGAGAATGGAGGTTACTATGACAACAAAACTTGAAAAAATATCATATGCATCAGAAGTATATTCTGATGCTTTAAACCTGATAGGTCAGTTCAGAAGTCCAGTGGACTGGCCAATGCTCCGTAATGCTTTGGCACCGACATATTACAGTGCCAAGGAATGCGAGCGATTCCTTGATGAATACGCGTACGATTATGGTACGCAATTCATCAAGGAGTATGAGAGAAGAAATAGTGAGTATCAAAATCACTAAGTCTTCTCTCTAAAAAAGAAGGTGAAGCATCCGTGGAGGGGAACACTCCACTTTCTTTTTTTGTATCCACATCGTAATTTATATATTATCATTTCGAATAGAAATTAAGTTTCTATCAGACAAAAAATTAAACTAATTAAAGGAGGATAATATTATGTCGAAAGCCGATAAGGATGAGAAGGAGAGCGTAAAGCTCAATCAGTGGATTAGAGACAATTTTGTCCAGGATCAGGAGATTTGCAAAAACATTGCAAAAGAAGCAATTCAGCAGATATATGATTGCTTCAGAATCCGTTTCACTACAGATGAGACAGTACTTGCGTTTTATTCCAAGGTATATGACGCAATTATGGACATACTCTGGGATAAGAGATCAACTCATTCCGAGTATGCCATCAACATTGCAGACCGTGTTGAGTTTGGTTATGTTGATAACACTGATGAAGATATGGAGAAAGTAGGATCTTTCGTTCCATACATCTACAATCTGGATACACCAGTCTCCGACTTTGCTTCAGATGATATCTCAGCAAAGTCTATCGAGCTCTGCACAGAGTGGGCTACGAATAATGTGAAGAGTCAGATCAAGACAATTCACGACATTTCAGTTCGTGCAACAAAGTTACTGGCTGAAGTGGATATTCCAAATCCAGATGAGAATATCATCATCCCATGTTTCGTAAAGATTCATGAGGCAATGGTTGCTTACTTAAAGCATTATTATGATCTCTATCACTATAAAGAAGATAACCCTGACACATATGAGCTTAATGTCGACTTCTGTGGTAACTTCAATGTGGTGGTACGTAAAGATGCTGAGAACCAGACGGTTCTGGAGATTGCGCCAAATGTTGCTTCCAAGATCGGAACAAAGGATGATGCTGGAAAGCATTAATCGGTAGCTGATAATTTATGTGAAGGTCATAGTCATTATGGCCTTCATTTTTTCGGAAAGGATGATGAACTTGATCAAACATTTGAAGTATTATCCAAGTCCATTTGAACGGGATTTGAATATTCCTCTGATGAAAAAAGAGGCAGATCGTCCATTATTGGAGTTCGTGCTAGACTCTTGGAGGTCTTTACAGATTTTGGACGGGATTGAGTTTCTTGATTACGAGTATACAGACAAGATGGCAGATTTTGACATTGACAAGTTTATATTCAAGAGAGAGAAAGGAAAACCTCAATCTAAGAGATTCAAGTATAAGTATATTGAGAATAACAGAGTTGGAAAACTGACAGTACGACTTCGGATTTCGACGGTTGAGATGGACTTTAAGACAGGGGAAAAAGTCCAGAGGCAGAAGACCATTACGAAGAATATGTTAATTCCAACACAAGATGAGGATGGTTATTTCTTTATCAATGGAAAGAAATATTATTTGATTTATCAGATGGTGGAAAAGTCTACCTATACATCCGCAAACAGTGTTATTTTTAAATCTTTAATGCCGTTTGCAACTCGAAGGAAGATTATCGAGTGTGAAGATATGAAAGGAAATCTTTACAATCTTCCTTATTACACAATAGAGCTTTTTAAGAAGGATTATCCGGTGATGCTCATTTATGCATCCAAAGGAATGGATGATGCTTTACAATTTGCTCTCAGTTCATATCCATACTTTGTTATGGAATTTACGAAGACATATGATAATGATGATCCTTATCATATTTACTTCGGAATCTCTTCAAAGTTATTCCTTAAAGTAAGAAAGGAACTTTTTGAAGAATTCGTTTACATTCAGTCAGTTGTTGGAGGAATCCTTGAGATTTGTAGTAACCGTTTAAGTTATGAGAAGCTCAATGATGAATCCATTTGGATTAAGAAACTTTCTCAGAGTAACATGGAGAAAGGAAAACAACTTCTCTCAAGTCTCAAACGACTTATGGATGAAACCAGTAAGAAGCTTTTGCGGGTGAATATCTATAACAAACTGGATGTATTATCTGTGATCCGGTGGATGACTGAGGAATTTAACGAGAACAGAATGAAAGACAATATGGACTTGGGTAACAAACGACTTCGATGTAACGAGGTTATAAATAGTTTGCTAACTCAAGAGTTCAGTAAGAAGTTGAACCGTATTATGTCAATGGGAGCAAAAGCAACGATTGAGAATTATTTGGACATGTTCAAATTCTCTCCAGACTTGCTGATTCAGAGAATGCATGCAAGTGGCATTTTCCGGTATGATGAAGTGATTAACAGTATGAACTTCTACAGCTTCTTTAAGTACACTGAATTTGTTGGTGTAGTAAAACCTATCTAATTGCGGGGACCTCTTGACAGAGTGTATGTACCACAGTGTAACAATCATACACTAGAGACAATCAACGCAGCGAAGACATTTGATATGAGGTGTTAGTAAGATGAAAAAATACGCGAATGAAGAATGCAAACTTATTATGTTTAATATGGATTTAGATACTGAGCGACCGATTATAATAGATAGTATTCTTACAAATTATTCTATTACAATCGATGGCGATGTTATAAGTTATAAGAATTATGCTAAACGAGGTCCATTGAAATTAACTCCTATAAATGTAAATGGATATTTAAAAGTAAATCTTTTGATTAATGGAAAAGAAAAGATGTATAGTATTCATAGATTATACGCTAATGCATTTATTCCAAATCCAGAGAATAAACCAGAAGTTAATCATATAAATGGGCTAAAGCATATTAACAAGGAATATAATTTGGAATGGGCGACATCGAAAGAGAATATCCAACATGCTGTAAAGTATGGATTGAAAAATGGAATGAAAGGCTCATTACATCCTTGTGCAAAAATAGATGAAAAGTGTGCATCAAAAATTTGCGAATTAATAGTCGATGGGTATTCAAATAAAGAAATTTCAAAGATTTTAAATGTTTCATATAATATCGTAAAAAAGATTAGAAATAAAAGTAGGTGGACACACGTAAGCAAAAATTACTCATTCTAACCTCATATAAAGTATAAATGTTGAGTTCAACGACTATCGAAAGCTAAATAACAACAGTGAAGCGAGTAGAGTAACATTAGTAAAACGGTAGGGGCTTTATTAATAAAGCCATGATATAGTCTGTGATTTATGGAGACATAAATTGAAAACGAACAAAGGCCCGCATAGCGCGGGATCCAAAAATAAAAACAGTGTAGGTGTGACATACAGGGGATTGCATCCATCTTATATTGGGTATATCGATCTTACTGTGTGTGGAAATTCAGATTTGTGAAAGGGTCTGAATCTATAGTGATATAGATTTAAAACTTCTCTAACTGCTGGAATATCTTATTAAGACAATCAGCATCGAAGTTCTCTGTAATTTAGGGAATGTGTTCATCGAGTATCGAAAGCTGAGTATCAATAGTGAAGCGAGTAGAGTACGAAAGGAAACGGGAAGCTCTCATTTATGAGATGAAGATATAGTCAGGCACCATAGTGATATGAGTGATTTAGCCAGGAACATCCGGTACACTGTCACCATTTTCTGATATCAAAGGATTCTATTTCGATGATTCGGATGAACCAGATGATTATTTATTCAATTTCATCCATCGAACAAGAGAATTATTGGATCAGGAAAATGTGAATTCAATCATTATTGATTTCACAGAAAAAGAGGATTATTATAATACTCTGAATAAACTTCGAGATTTTACGGAGAATAATGTCAGAGTATCTGGAACATCGAGATCAAATGAGATGGAGATCGTTCTGGAAAAAGAAGAAGACATGGAAGACAAAACAAGAGCAAATAAGTAAATTTAGGAGAGGCATTTGCCTCTCCTTTTTATTTTAATGAAAGGATATGATAATATGATTAGAGTAACTAATAAAGAAGTTGATGCAATTCCATTCAAGGATCTTGAAGTAAATCCGGGGGAAGCAGCGACTTTTATTTTACGAACTGGCATAATCTCACCTTTGAAATTTAGAACGTATAAAACGAAATACATGTTAAAACTTGAGAGAGTGGTAGGGTTTATAGATTCGCCATTGGAATATAATTCTATTGATTTAGAAACAGGGTGTCTTTATTCATGTGATGAAAATGAACCAGTTATTCCAGTAGATTTTAAATTGGAAGAGGTTGAGAAAGAAATTTTATAAAAGGTGGTGATAATATGATTAATTATGATGATAAAGTAATTTGGGTATATTTTAAGGATATTTCTGATGTTGCTGGAGCTATGACGTTTCTTAAAGAAGAAGGACCGGAGCATGACAAAATTCCGATGATAAAATTTCCAATAGAGATATGGAATAAAGAGATGACCGTAAACTTCAATTGCTTAAATTTACTCACGGGTGATCTTGAGCATTGTGACGACTATGAAAGAGTTTTCCCAGTAGATTTTGACTTAAACCTGAATATGAATTACTTAAATGAAAAAGATAATTAAGGGAGGTATTATGAGTAAAAGACAAAAAAAGAAGTTTGTAAGGAAATTTCATAATAAGAAATTTCCAGATAAAAGATGGAAGAAGATATTAAAAGAGGTTCGAGATGAGATGGGGAATGACAAAGATATCTTGGTTACATTTAATGGAACACGCAGTGGTCTGTGTGGTATATTTATGATTGAACCAGATTTTGAAGTTCCAGAAAAATATAAATCAGAAGGATGTAGGTTTGTTGGATATAATCTTTTTCAATGTGATAGATTCAAGAAGTGCTATCCAGGAGCCAGATCTGTGGAATGACGAGGTGTTATATGGATACTATTAAGACATATCCTACAGTTATTATGACTTGCATAGATGTAACTGAAAGTGGAGAAATTTGCTGTAACGATTATATTTGGTTATCTGAGACCGTTGAAAAAGTCCATGGTGATGTGAGTAGACTGAAAAAAGAAAATTCAAATATAGTGAAGTACAATCCAGTGGCAACACTGTCTATGAGACATTAGAAGGGGATTATAGTATGGATAAGAATGAAGTAATAGAATTTGCTAACAAATTATATGGATTATCAGAGTTTATCATAAATGCATTTGATAATGATAATCCGAGCAAAAATGATAATTATCTTTTCAATGATAGTATGAAGTTAGATGTATTAAATCGCATGGATTATGGATTAAAGAAATATATTGACAGTGACGCACCAAGATCATTATTATGGGCAAAATTTGTTTATGCTATCGAAAACCTTTGGGTGTTTGGTAAACTTGATCTAAGTGCATATGGTAAAATAGTAATCGCTCAAAATAATATCGAACAGGGGAACAATGTATCCGAATATATGATTAATTCCCTTATTAAATTATCTTCAAAAGATGGTTGTCTCATGGGCAATACCAGTATTATATTAATTAAGAAATTACTTGTAGATGATAATGAAATCCCAGTAAATTTGACAGAAAAATTTTGTAATAATGATATTTCCATAGTAGCATTATGGGGATTATTTTCATCAATTCAAGTATACCCAGGAGTTCTATTATCTCCAATAGGAAATAACACATGGGATGAATCTTTTTTAAGTTGGGTCAAAGATACTTTTGTTAACAAGTAAAACCACGAAAAGGAGGGTATATCAATGAATGATGGAGGTTTAGTAGATATTCTTATGAGAATTCATAAAGAGAATGATGAACGTCAAATGATGAGAGACCTAGAGAGTGCGATTGATGAAATCCATGATCTCAAAAAACGAGTTAAACGATTAGAGAATAAGGTCAGTAAGAAAAAAAGGAGAAAAAGATGAATAAGAGACAGAAAAAGAAGTTTAAGAAAAAGAATGGGTATAAATCAATCAAAAATGCATATATGAGCTTACTAATATCACGAATCGGTGACAAATACTCTGATTTATGTGATGGGGAAACTCTGATTCAACTCACAAGTGGGAAGAAAAGCAAGGCAAAACCATACATATTATCAGTGAAATTGTATACAAATATTCAGGTAGCGAATACACAGCCTGGCATGATAAGTCCAGATGACGGCGTAATTGCACCAGACATTACTTACCAGGCATTGGCAGAGGAATATTATCGTTGGAGTCATGGAATGATTGGAGGAAAAGATCATTATGAACAAGAGACAGAAAAAGAAGTTTAAGAAAAAGAATGGGTATAAATCAATCAAAAATGCATATATGAGCTTACTAATATCACGAATCGGTGACAAATACTCTGATTTATGTGATGGGGAAACTCTGATTCAACTCACAAGTGGGAAGAAAAGCAAGGCAAAACCATACATTGCATCAGCGAAATTGTATACAATGGCGTTTGGCATACGCACAATCTCGCATGATAAGTTCAATGATGGTGTGCTCACAATAGACACTACTTATCAGGCTAATACAATTGAATTGCCAGAGTAGTGTTATCGTAAACAACTTGAAATTATGAATGATAGAAGAAGGAGATGGAAACTATGAACAAGAGACAGAAAAAGAAGTTTAAGAAAAAATTTGGTTATAAGCACTGGATAAACTATAAATGCTTTCATGTAATTGCGAAGCGTGCAAGAAAGGCTTATGGAGAGTTGTATGATTTCCAAGAAATTCCTGATATAAGGCAGGTGTTGCAAAATGAAGTCGAGATAGGGACTGTTAAAATAATTCCTACGAAGCATTATAAATACAAGACGCCTACAGGTTTCTTGCCAGGGAAGATCTATAACTTATATGATAATTTAGAGGAGGTGAAAGATGAATGAATATAAGACAGAAAAAGAAATTCATGAAAAAGTATGGGCATAAGCTATGGAAAAATAAAAGAAAGCTTGACAGATTCTTTGACCCTCGTGTACCATTCGAGCATCTTATGAGTCATCTCCCACATGATAACGAGCTCTTCGAAACACACCGCCCTATTATTTTAACACTTGATCCAGAAGACGATCACATTTTGAAGTGGTTTAGGGGGCTTTCAAGGAGGCATAAATATGAATAAAAGACAGAAAAAGAAATTCGTGAAAAAGTATGAACACAAAACATGGGGAAATAAAAAGAAAGTCGATATTTTCTTTGATAGATTCTCTGATGGTATTTTTAAGTACACTTTTCCATCAGCAGATCTGTTACCTGATAGTGCTGGAACTCTAACAGAACTACTTAGGGATCTACCAGATCCAGTGAAGCATTATAAATATCAAACACCTCCAATACGTGATACATCATTTGATCAAATGACCTTATATGCCGCTCAACGACTTCATGGAGAAGATCATCCGAAGATAGTCTCTTTGAAGTGGTTTAGGGAGCTTGATTATTCGGGTGATGTAAATTTGGATTCCAATAATAATGACAAATGATTTTCTATATCACATTTGATTAATGCTATAGAAAACTAAGAAAGGTAATGGAACAATGCGAAAAGTGAGCATGGAACTTTGTAGGGTTACAAAGCACTTGAAGTTGAAATTCGGGTTAGTTATTAATGGTAACGACCCGAATGCCATTCCTATTATCTCAAGTTTTGAAAGAGAAGGGAATGAGTATATCACGGTGATTCCATATCCATTCATTACAATTGATATTTCTAACAAGAAAGAAAAGGAGTGGAATCCAAATCAGTCATTCAATATCAGTGGAATGACGAAGTTTTTATTCACAAAACGATTGCGAGAAATTAAGAAAGAGTTTGAAGAAGAGGAGAAGTTGTTTTATGAACAGGAAGGCAAGTTGTATGTAAACCAACAGCTTGCACAACAACATAGAAAATTGGTTCCAGTTGGAAAAGGAAAAACGTGCTTGTTTATTCCTGTTGTGGTAGATGATGAAGACTCAGGGGATCAATTCGAAGGAATTTCGATGATGATCAATACCCCGGATAATTACTCAAATATCACTTTTGAAGAGTTTGAATTTTTGATCGATTTTATTGAGAGAACAGATTTATCTCAATTAACTCTTCAGTTCCTGAATATTGTATATATGCAGGGAATTCAGAAAAATCTGAATGTAAGTAGAGATGAGTTACGAAAGGGAATTATGCTAGTTGCACAAAGATTATATAAAATAGAACAAGAAGAAGCAAGGGGTGAGACCGAATGAAGGAAAAACTCACGATTAATACAGATCCTATATCAAGGATGGTGAATGAATATAGAGCATTTTTTGCCCAGAATACTTTCGAAACATATATGGACAATGGAAAGGAGATCGTAGATATGCTTTGGATACCTAATGAGGAGATGAAAAACAAGGAGATTTGGTTTACTGCAGATACACATTTTGGAAGCGAAAGGACTCTCCAATTATCCAAGAGAGATCGGTTATTCAAAAATGATGTAAAATACATGAATGCAAATATTTTACAAGGTTTTCATAATGCTGCAGAAAAGAGCCATAGTCATGGGAAAGAGGCGATTCTCTTTCATCTAGGTGATATTGGTGAAATGGATTATTATATGAAGCAAATAAAAATATGGTATGATAAGATATATCTGATTACCGGAAATTATGAGGAGAGTCCCGAATTTTCTCTATCTGATGATGAGTTGAAAGAGTATGGAATATCATCGATATTCCATGAAAAGACGTTGGTTCATTTCGGTGGGGAGTTACTTGCATTAGCACATAAGCCTACAGATTGTAAAGAGTTAATTGAAAATACAACGGGGTGTAAATATGGTTTATTTGGCCATATTCATGGTAGACAGATGATCAAACCCTTTGGAATTGATGTAGGTGTTGATGCTCAACATTTTGCACCAATCAATCTTGAAGACGTAAAATTCTTTTTGAATGCCATCGAAAAAGGGTACTATGACCAGGATGTTTGGTGTCAATAATATATCATATATTTGATAAAAATAAAGAAAGGGGCACATAGCGTTATGGGTACTGAAAAAGTAAAAGCCCGATTGTCTTATAAAAAGATGACGAATTTTGTTATCGATGGAGATTTAAAAGATTTCATCGATTCGGAATCATATTCTTTAGAGACTGGGCAAACTATTAAGGTTGATTCCGTGAAAGAGGAATTAATAAATCGACATGGATATGTCGATGAGAATGGAAGAGTCTGGATATATTATTCAGAAAGAACTCTTCTAAATAATACAGCAACGATTCCATGGTTTACAATCAATGATGGGGAGTTGGTGACATGTAAAAAAATTCTCTCAGATGCAGGAGATATTTTTACAAAAGAGAATGTAAGAGATCTTTCTCTTGACACAATTAAAGAAACAACAGAAGAGAACGAAGAGCTCTACAATGAAGATGAGCTAAAATATTTGAATGCAGCGACGTCGGTGTATACACCGACGATCAACGAAGAGGATGACTTCTTAAAGAAGATGGTTAAGACATTGCTCTTGATATTAAAGATCAATATTAACCGATTTACTCCTCAATTCAAATACAAATACACACTCACAAATCTGAAGACTGCTCTTCAGAATAAGACAAAGATGAGCGTGAAAGTATTTGCAGTGTGGATGGAACTTCTTCACTGTAATTTCACAATCATTATTCGAAACGATGGAACGATCGATGAGAATACCCTGGATGGGTATATCGTATATAACTCGAAAACAAATGAGATCAAACACACGAAAGAAATTCGTGGAGAAGATATTGAATAGAGGTGATGTAAATGAACACTATTAAGTTTTCTACAATAAGCAAACCAAATACAATATTTTTCAACAACAGGTTTTATTCTTTAGAAGAATGGAATAAGGCACTGCTCAAACTCGGTGGTAATGGTGTTAATTTATATCCACCGGGGTCTGGTGAGATACTGATAAACAATTGGCATGTGCCATTATACAATATTGGCACTGTGAAATTAAATCATGCTTCTGAGGGGTATGTTGAAGTAGAACCGAGCAGTCTTGAAAACTTTGATCTTCTTATAGACGCATTTGAGAAAGAGTTTAAACTTGGAGTTATAATGAGAGTGCGCTGTGATAATTATATGCAAACAATGAAACGTAAAGTTATATGCTTTAGTGATTTGGACATAGTTGGGTATGAATTAGTAAGCCAGACCGTTTTGGCAAGATATGGGTTATGAAAGGACTGTTAAACTATGGTAACTATTAAGTTTTCTACAATTGGTAATCTACCTATATCATTTTTATACAATGGAATATTATATTCTTTGAAGAAATCCGATGAGGATGCCGTTATTAATTTATACGCGCCTGGAGCAAGGGATGTACTCATGAATGAATGGCATCTTCCATTGACGATACTTGGTAGAGTGACCTCACAAGATCTGTTAGCTGGGTATATTGAGGTTGAACCCAATACACAAGAAAGTCAGAATATTCTTGCAGACGCTGCAAGAAAAAAATATGGAGTTAAATTTCTAATGGAGACATTCCCGAGTCCGTACGATTTACCGCATGGAAAACTTGGGGAGATGAAGGTGATTGGTTATGAATTAGTAGACTCACGATTCATGACAGATATAGAAAAGAGGTGATAATGTGTTTTGGAAAGAAAAGAAGATTGATATTAGACCAGTTGTAAATGTACAATTTATGGATGATATATTCTCAGGACTTGCATCGAATTCACCTATGATGTTTAGTGATATGAAGAACGTTGTTCTTCATGAATTTACAATTCATCAAATTTCTAAATTCCGAGCAAGAGAAAAATCCATTGACGTAGAGTTTTCTCGAAGCTCTAAGGAATATGCAGAAATGTTTGCAAAGGTGAAAATGCGATTTATTGGGAAGCTTGATATTCCATATGAAGTGAATATCACTGTGAGTATGAAGTATGAGAATAAGTTCACATTTGATTGTTATGTTAAAGATGCAATCTGGACTTTCATATATTCTTCATTGGTGGCAACTGATGAACTCACTCGTTTGTATCCAGATGGAATGAAAATTCCATCCGAGTTATATGTTGATGATAAGATTCAACCAGTGTTGAAACTTATTACTAAAAATATTTAATTTATTAGGAGGTAGAAACACATGGCAAATGCATTATTAACAGCAGGTACAGAATTACAGAGTTTGGTGGAGAAGAAGGAAAAAATCCTGAACGAGGCAGGAAACAAGATCGCTTCCGTTATGATTTCGATGAATGAAAGCGGTGACAACAGCGTAAACAAGATCATGCCGACACTTGACAAGCTTCTTACAGGGTTTAGTGTGGAAGAAAAATATTCCATTATTCTCAGAGCATCTGCAAAAGTAATCGCAACCCTGTAAAGAGGATTCCGTATCAATGGGATAGGGGCAACTTGCCCCTATTTTTTTGAGGTGTAAATATGAAAGTAAACGTATTCAATACACGAATTGAAATTTTACCATATGAATTAGGAGAGCTTCCGAAATTGGAAAAGAGATGGTCCGTGTGGGTAACACAAGAGTATCGGTATGATCCTATCGCTTGTTATTATAACAATTCGAAACTTATTATCCCACGGGGAATGAGTCTTAGCCAATTAAAAACATTGACCGGGGCATCACCATCTTTTATACAGGAGACGTATGTCCCTGCTGAAATGAAGTTTTCTTATATGATGAAGTCTCCGCCAAGAGACAATAACCAGACGCAGTCGATCAACTTCTTACTAAGTATTAATGGTTTCGAGAAGTATGAACGACGAAACCAACTGGTTCTTAATTTGGAGACTGGAATGGGGAAAACATATTGTGCAATTTATGCACTTATGAAAGAAAAGAAGAGGACGATCGTTATTACACATACGACAGATATCAAAGATCAGTGGTATAAGTCGTTCTTAAAGCATAGTACCATTCCAGAAGATCGAATCCTCAATGTGGATTCTGGAAAGATTTTGGAGAGAATCCTTAATTTTGATAACGAAATCATTGATAAAGATGTATTCGTTATCACACATTCCCTAATTACTGACTTTGGCTCAGCACATGGTTGGGAAAGTATTCGAGAGATATTTGAACATTTGCGAATTGGGATAAAAGTAATTGATGAAGCACATTTATGTTTCAAGAACACAATGATGATTGACTTTTTCACAAATGTTCCAAGGAACTACTATCTCACAGCAACATTCAGTCGGAGTGATCCGAAGGAAGAGAAGATTTTCAATAACGCATTTTCAAATGCAGTGAAATATGGAAATAATCTGGAAACCAGAAAGCATGTGAATTACCAATTCATATTCTTTAACTCAGAACCAACGCAGTTGCAACAACGTCAAATAAAGACAAATTATGGGGTATCATCTTATCGCTATGCTGATTATGCATTTGGTACGGATGATTATCATAGTCTCGAACGAGCTATTTATTTGACACTCGATCATTGCTTAGCAAGAGAGGGAAGAACTTTAATTGTTGTTCCTAAGATTGATAATACGGAATATCTGGCAAAGCAAATAGCTGAGAAATATCCGGCAACAAGTGTTGGAACTGTAAACTCAAAACACTCAGAGGATGCCAATCGAGATGTAAAGGAAAATTGCGACATTATCATCAGTACAATAAAAAGTTTGGGTGTTGGATCAGATATTAAGAAATTAAGAAACTTGGTGATTGCAGAACCTCATTCATCAAAACTGATCTCAAATCAGTTGATTGGGCGTTTGAGAGAATACTCGTCAGAGGATGATACCTATGCATATGAGTTAGTAGATGTAGGATTTCCATTATTGATGAGGATGATAAAGAAAAGAACTTCTGGGATTCAGAAGAAATGTAAGACAATGAGTCAGTGTAGAATTTAATCTACACTGACTCATTTTAATCTGAATTTTCCTTTTTTATAGTGATACATTATTTTTGTGATAAAAATAAAACAAGTTTAACCCAGGACAAGAGCCTGGGAGAAAGAAGGTAACTATGGTAAAGGGAAAGATTAACCTGTCCGCTGGACAGGTAACCATTAACATGGAAGACGGGCAGATCATCCGGCTGAAAAAACCCTATTGGGTAAAGCAGGATAGAGACGGGGACATCTCCGTCTATCCATTAGAGTACGAGAAATTCAGCGTACTCTATGGTGTTTTCCGGGAGTTGATGGATGCGATCAACTCTGGCCTTAACTTTAAGGTCAGTTATGGGTTGGTCAAGATAAGATATGAAGCAGAAAGTAGGAAGCTTCATATCCAAACAGAATGCTGTTATGAGAATATAATTCTCTAACAGCACGATAAAAAGAAAGTGAAGCATCCGTGGAGGGGAACACTACACTTTCTTTTTTTTGTATTTATTAATTATTTATACATTATTTTTTTGGTTACAGTAAGTATATTTATAAGGAGGAAAAATATTATGACACAGACAGATTTGTTACAAAATCAAATTAACAGGTTATTATCTGAGAAAGGACTTCTTGAGAAGTTCATCCATGTATCTCATGAGATGCTTCTTCGTGGTAAAATTTATCGAAGAATTGGGAATCCTGACTTCATCAAACTTGGAATTTTTCCAAATCATTATTATAGGAATTGTGAGTTAATTCGTGTTTGGAATGATCGATTAAAGGAGGTAACAGAAGAACTTAATAAGTATAAAGACTCATTTGACGGAATTGAAGAGTTGAAAAATAAGTTATCACACCTTTTTGCTGAAAAGACTGATCATGTTAAAACTCGGGAGAAGTTGTTGGCATTCAGGAAACGTCTTATTTCATTGGAATTGTATTATGCCGATGAACATCTTGAATATACAACAACAAAAGAGATGGATGAATTAGTTGGGCTTTCTCACAAATCACATCCAATCCCAATTTACATAGCAGCGATTGCAGCTCAATTGGCTGTAATAGATCTTACCATTAGTGAGCTCGAAGACCAGATCAATGATCTAAGTGCAGATCTCTTTTGTGTTGGAGAACTTTCTGACAAAATTGAGAAAGAGGATGAGGAACTCATTACTTTTCAGGAAAATATTTCAGACAATACAGATGAGTTTTTTAAGAACTGGTGCGAATCAACTGAAAAATTCTTTTCAGAAGAACGACGACCGTGGTTTGGTGTATTAATAAGATAATACTTGACCATTAATTTTAATAAAGGTGGGGACTTGTATTCAATTAAGTTCTTGCCTTTATTTTTTTCCTCGACGGGACAGTTTATTAATACATTAGAAACTGTGAGGGATTTGATATGAGTATTGATGAATTAGTCTCTAAGTTAATTTATTTATTGCATGATAAATATGAATTAGAAACAGAAGTCATATCTTCAAAAATATCAAATAGTAAGTATATTAAGATTAATGGAACTATTATGGTTCGAGTATCAGACCACTATTCACCACATGATGCTAGAACAAAATTCAATATAGGAAGTCATATCAACAAATTTCAACATTTGAAAAATTCTTTTTATTATAAAGATTCTCATTATATTTCTATGGTCCGGAAGCTTTTGAAAGAGCTTAATTATGGAAAAGTCAAGAAACATTAAGTTAATGATTGAATTGAAAGG
>ERZ1034920.1405-NODE-1405-length-15581-cov-6.688200_pt1 | contig 15581 bp, 12 predicted proteins | sample MGYA00520688_ERZ1034920 | MGnify/ENA primary metagenome ERZ1034920 (study PRJEB33766, sample SAMN09781785) | gut metagenome | biome: gut microbiome | host: Homo sapiens | place: Madagascar | study: EMG produced TPA metagenomics assembly of the PRJNA485056 data...
CTAATTAGAAGCGGTAAAAGCCATTTTAATATCTAACGCTTTGTCGTGTCGTAATTTGAATCGTAAAACACCGCGCCGACAATCGCTTCGATATAAGGATCGTGTCCTTTGTTCACAACTTTTTCGTGATCGGGAACACCTGCATCTGATTGGAAGTGTTTTGCATTGTATGCGTATCCGATTAAACCGCATTTCAGCATAATATTATGCATAATTTCATTGTTTTCAAGTTTGCTTTTTATCTGTGTAATCTCGCCTTTTGTAGTTATTCCTTTCCGATAGAGCTAATCGGCAATAACGGATTTCAACACGGTATCGCCGATTGTTGCAAGCCCGTCGTTAGTGTATTCGCTATGGTTCTTTCCCTCTCCGGAAACTTCTATTTTTTCCGATCTCATTGCTTTTGAAAGCCACGCGATATCGTTAAAATGATAATGTATTTTAACTTCAAGTTCGCGCATTTTTTGATATACAACGACTCTATCCATCAGATTTTATCTCCATTGAATACAATTTTATTAGACAAATTCACTTCCACGGATTTACCGTTTTTTACTATATCGAACCAAGAAATATCATTTTTGTATCTATCCGTCAAGCATAAAATGCATTGATTTTCAGAGCCGAGTAAGCGCCGTTTTGTTTCTTTTTCTTCCAAAACGTATTCGCCATCAAGCACAAGGTCTATGCCGGCAAGGACGTCCGAAACTTCTTCGTATTTTCTGCCCGTAAACGATATCACGCCCAGTCCGAGTTTCTTTATTTCGTCGGTCAAAAACGGAAGATTCTGCTGACAAGTCGGCTCACCGCCGGAATACGTTACACCTTCAATACCAAAGTCGTCAATCGACTTTTTTATTACCGAAATAATGTCGTCGAGCGACATAATATGGCGCGCAATAAACGGCTGGTAATCAGGGTTACAACACTCGTTGCAACGAATATCGCAACCCTGAAACCATATACATAATCTTTTATGCGGACCTTCTGTTTCCGTACAACGGTTTATACTCGCAACGTTAAACTTAATCATTGTCAAAATCAAATTCAAGCCCGTTTTTCGTTGTTTTTACTACGATTTTCGAGCCTTTCATCGACGGCAATTCTTCTTTGTTTTCAAACATAAACATAGCAAGTTCGTCAAGCAATTTATCGTTGATGGCGTTAAGAATATCACGACCTCCTTTACTGCTGTCCGCTCCGCCGAGAACGTAATCTATAAATTTAAGTTCGTCTTCAAATTCAAGGTCGATACGATATTTTTCCGATATTGCTTTCTGAACCGGACGAAGTTTCGATTTCGCGATTTTTACGCTGAATTCTCTGTCTTTGATGAAGTTGAACGGAACGATATTGCTGTAACCGATACGACCGAGAATTTCGGGACGTTTGATTTCGTTATCGAAATAGTTTTTAACGATTTTTATAAACTCATCCGCCACTTCTTCGTTTGAACCGTTCGAAGACACTTCGGACGCTCCGAGATTTGACGTGAATATAATTACGCTTTCGCTGAAATAAACCGTTTCGCCTTTGCTGTCGGTAAGTCTGCCGTCTTCGAGAATTTGCAGAAAAATATCCAGAATTCTCGGATTCGGTTTTGCCGCTTTTTCGATTTCGTCAAATAAAATTATACTAAACGGTTTTTCTTTTACGGCATTAGTAAGTTGCCCGCCTTCTTCATAACCGACGTATCCCGGAGGCGCACCGATAAGTTTCTGATCGCTGTTTTCCTGCGCATATTCCGACATATCGAAGCGAATACAAGCCTGTTCGTCGCCGAAAAGGAATTTTGCAAGTGCCTTTGAAAGTTCGGTTTTACCTACACCGGTAGGTCCGACAAAGAACAGCACGCCTTTCGGAGCGGAACGAGAAGACGATTTATGTATTCCCGTAAGTCCCATATAAGCCTTAACAACGACTTTTTCAATCTTTTCGATAGCCTCTTCCTGACCGACTACACGTTCGCTTAAAATCTTTTTGATATTTTTAACCGACTTATAGTCGAGTTTTCCCCAAGGATTGTCTTTTTCGCCGTACTTAAACAGCAAGTACAACTGCTCGAACGGCATTTTGCCTTCTTTTCTCGAAAGGCGCGCCATCTGAACGATTTCACGGTTGGTAAAATCGTCGAGCATATCGACGTATTCGTTAAATTTATCCGAAGTCAGAAGCGTTTCTCCGGGTTTGAGTTTTACGTCAAATCCGCTCTCGATTTTTTCCATCATTTTAGCGCGTTCTTCTCTGTCGGGTTTTGAAAGAGTAAGACAAGCGACTTCGGGGTTGCCCTGATAGAAAGAAATCGGAAACATTGCAAGTTTGCTCGTAATGAGAATAACCGTGCTTTCGTTTACTTCGGCAGACAAATATTCCGTTTTTTTATCTTTTATCGCTTTTCCGAGCATTGTGATAAGCTCTCTCTCGTCGGGAGGTAATTGTCCGCCACTTGAAAAGAGATAATCCGCCCAATTCAGTACGAAAGCAGTTTTTCTATTCGGCTTCTTCAAGTTTTTGAATACGATATTGAAAATCTCGGCGGGTTCTTTGAACTGACCGCTTCCCGTTTTTTCTTCCGCTTGCGGTTGGTTTTCTTCTTCATCGTCAAAGGAATAAGCGTCGCCTTCCACTTCGACCTCATCGATAACGGAAAGCCTTGAAACGTCTCCGTCTATGCCGTCGATACGATCCCAATACAAAACATCGTCGTATTCCATTCCTTTGAGCATGTCCGTAAGGTATTGTTTCAGATCGACGATTTGCTTTTTGTCGTTAAGATACACGTCGCCGACGTTGCCATCGAGTATTACGCATCTTTTGATACCGACTTCGCGTTTTAACCTGTTAAACGTTGTTTGTAATGCCATTATTTTCACCTCTTATTTGTGTTCGTTTTTACCGTTTGGTACTTCATAGACGATATTTTATCGGGATTGCTCCATATTTCCTGCGTTTTGGTAACGTGTAAACCGTAAATTTCTTCCAAATCGTTCAGAAATGGCTGTATATCCTTTTGGCACGCCTGTCCTTCGTATCCACGGAAGTCGTAAATAAATTTACCGTCCAGAAACACACGGAATTCCGCTTTTTCGCCGCTTGCTTTCAGTCCGACCAAAATCACTTCGTTTGTATCGCGTTTGATTTTTATGTTCTTTTTATCCACGATAAATCCGCGGGCGGTTATTGCCGACATTATGATTTTAAGCGACTTCTGACGGATTTTTTCGCCTACGATTTCTTCCGTCGCCGCTGATCTTATTTCTGAAAGCGTTTTGTTCTCTGTTACGACTTTATCGATGGTAGTCTTTTCAACTCTTGCGGCTTCGAGTTCGCGGCGAATTTTTTCTCGCTCTTTTTCGATACGCGATTCATAAGTTTCGTTTTTGAGTTCTCTGCCTGCTCTGATTAGATCGTCGCCCGAAAGCGTATCGTTTTTAAGATATGCAAGGTAAGTAAACTGCCTTTCCGTTTCGTCCTGAATGGAATCGAGAAGTTTTTGGATCTCGGCAGGGATTGTAACGACTCCGTTTGCTTTATCTCTCAATCTTTTTTGATTTTCTTCGATACTGTTTTCAAGTAAACTTTGATAAAGCGCGCGCATTTCGACTAATCTTTTAGCAGACAACTCGTTTACTTGATTTTGTAATTCTTGCGCTGCTTTATCCACATTGTCGCTAGAATTCAGTCTTAATCTGTCGCTATCACCGCTTATAACGCCTTTTTTCGCTACTTCTTTTGCTTTTAATAACAATTCTTCAATACGCCGATGAAATTCATTCCTTTCTCTGTTAATTGATTCTGCGAAAGACTTGGCTCTTTCACTTAACAAGGATAAAGATTGTCGCTCCAATTTCGCAATTTCTTCGTCAAGTTCGGCGATCTGCTTTTCAGCAACTTCGCAAATGCTTTCGCATCTTATCGCTATCGCCTCGTAGTCTATTTGTACCTGATGACTCATTTTCGTTCCCCCTTTATGGCAAATACTATATCGCGCCAATTTTCAATCGTTTCTTTATCGAAACGCGTTTGCGACTTTTCCGGATGTTGCAATCCGTTTCTGCACATACGAAGTTTATGTAATGCGGATTCCTGCTTGCCGTCGAGAATGCCTTTATCTTTTGCCTTAACGAGTAAATCGTGTGCAGACATCATAGGCTCGGCGTTAAACATATCTCTTAAATCGTATTGCAGTTTTACGAATAAATCGCAAATTACGTCTTTATATTTTCCGCGTGCAATCTGCTCGTCAATGTATTTTTTCGTAATTTTTTCGGGATGAGAAGATGCGCTGCGCTCAATAGACAACAAATCGTGAATCGGCTCGTAAATCTCTATAAACTTTCTGATTGCAGCATAGGATTTAGGCGCGTATTTCTCATATTTTGTCACCGATTTCCACTCCGAATTAAGCGTGGCGTAAGCATTGAAAAATTCGTCTTCGTTATAATCGTCTTTAAGCGTATATTCCGAAAGGCTCTCTATCCCGAGCATATCATTCAGTTTCCACAAATTCCGTTTAACGTTATTATAAGCGTTGCCGAGATCGGAATCCGAGTAAATTTCTTCGTTATTTACAACTTTATCGGCAAAATCCGCAACCACGTTAACAACGCTTAAAACGGCGCCAACGGTAAAACCTGCACTTAAAAGTGCTTCGTAAACAATATCGCCGTCTTCCGTTTTTATCATTTCATCCGCAAAGGCGGAAACGTAGTCGAAATCGTTCATTCCGAGTGCTTTTCTGAGCGGATTCAACACCGACGATTTATAAATCGCATTATCGATTTTTATCTCGCTCGCGCTCTCTTCAAACAATTCTTTCGCCGTCGAAACGAAATATTTTTGCCACTCGGCATTCTTAGAGAAGGCGTTATTCAGTTTTAATATAATTTCTATCTTATCGTCAACGACTTTCGCATTTTCAAACAGCGCCCTAATAGTTCTACCAAAATACGAAGAGTCTTTCAACGCGGCGACCGTAAACAAAACCACTTTTGCAACGTCGTCGGCAAAATCTTTTTGTACATAATACTCAAAGATTTCTTCTACCGTTTCTTTATAGCGCGTTTCGTCTAAAACACTTTCGGTGAGTAGCTGCATTTCAAACGTATCGCCAAGCTGGTTGCAAGGCATTTTTACGTTTACGGCGGAATAGTAGTGAAGCGCGGAAGTATCGAGCAAAGCAAACTCGGCATTCCCGCCTATTTCGCCAAGTATCTTTATCGACAAATCTTTATCCGTTCTTAAAACGTTATCCGTTCTGCCGGTTGCAAGTCTGCCGCCGTCGATAAAAATTTTACAAGGTCGTTTCGCCTGCTTGGATACGTCGTTCGGGATATATGCGCCCACGATATCGGTAAGCTCGGAAAGTAACACCGTCGGCACGTCTACCGCATTTTTAAGCGCGTCCACAAACTTATACTTTTCTTTGGCAAGCAAACATTTCGTCATAAATGCGGTTGAATACCACTTGTCAAAATAAGCGGTTTCGTCCGATGTATCAAACGAAAATACAACGCCGCTTTTGTTTATTATAACTTGCGTTCCGTCCTCTTTTCTGACTTGTTTTTCTTCTCCGACCTCGGGTATTTCAACTTCGACAACGCGTTCTTCGGCTTTTAGCCCTACTTTTGTCGGATTCGCTTCGATATAATCTTTAAGTCCGCTTATGTCTATTGTTTTCCCTAAAAACCTTTCGATATCTTCGTAAAGAACAGACGAATCGAGAGAGGTATAAGGAAGCGAATAACTCACGTCGAATTTCCGCGTTACGGGGCTATAAAAAATATCTTTCTTCTTTACTTTTTCTTCGCCTGTGGGAATCGCGCCTTCACGGAACATTTTTCTGCCTTTCGCGGTAAGCGAAACGTCTTTTACTCTGATTTCCGAAAAGTATTTCGGATTCATAAAATGCGACGGATCGTAGTCATAAGAGAGTATTTCGGTACCGATAAGATTTGAAATTTCTTTTCCGAAAATATAGTGCAAATCTCTCGGAATACCGAATTTAAGAAGCACGTCGCATATTTTGTCTTCCGAGCCCGCAGTTTTTTCGATTACGTCGAGTAAAATATATGCAACGCCCGACGCCTTCCTTACCTCGTTATATCGCACGTTTACTTTATAGACAAGTAGCGGAAACGGAATAGCCGTAGTGAATTTTAACAAACTTTTATCTTCCATCTTACTCTCCTAAAATGTCTTTAGCCGTAAGTATTCTTCCGCGGAAATTTATCGTGTCGATAATTTCTCTGTATACGGGGAAGTTGATTTTATCACGACTGTGATCGCCTTCGAGATCGGGAAGGTCGATTATGCCCGCTTCCGATAAAAACTTTTTCGAGCCGACGATAATCAGAAGTTTTCTCGCTCTTGACAACGCAACGTTGATACGCTCGAATTTTTTAATAAATTCCGCATCATACCTCGCGCCGCTCGGATTTCTTACCATCGAAACGATAATGATATCCCTTTCATCGCCTTGGAAATCGTCAACGGTACTGATAACAAGTTTTTCGTCCGGTTTACCCGAAAAGCCCGAAAATTGATAGCCTTTGCGTTTCTTTTTTATTAGTCCCGCCTGATCGCCGTATGTACAGATGATACCCGCGCTCGGTCTTTCGTCGATTTTCCTTGACGGATCGACGATAATTTTATGCTCGGAAACAAGCCCTTTCGCCGCTTTATCGAGTTCCTTTAATAGCGTTATCGCAACCTGCGCTTCTTGCTCGTTGATTTTGGACGTACTGCCTTCGAATGCGCTCGATTCTTTTTGGTCGCAATCCACAAAATATATGTGCCGTTTAGGATCGATGACGGTATTCCCGTTGATTCTTACGGTAAGATTGTGCTCTTTTTCGTCGTCTTGTTGTTTTTTACCTACAACAAGTCCTTTACCGTTACCGCCGTAGAAATGATTAAACACTTCCATAATGTGGCTGTGGCAACGATATTGCTTATTAAGCATTACTCTGAACTCGCCCGGAACTTTCTCATACAACGTTTTGAAGAAACATTCTTCATATAACTTTGTATATCCGTCGTTGATTTCCTTTGTGATTTTTTCTTCGTCGAGTCCGTCGAAATCATCTCCCCGCATATGCCGCAAATCGTACATAGGCGGAAGTTGACGATGGTCGCCGACAAGAATAACCGTCTTGCCGTATAAAATAGGTATCAGCAAATCGAGAAAAGACGACTTCGACACTTCGTCTACGATTACAACGTCTATGCCTTGTGTTCTGATATCTACCGATTCGATTCCGTATTTACCGAGTTCGGCAAGTTGCGACGGCGTAAATCTATCGCGACTTGTGCAGGTAATACCGAATACGTTTGCCGAATTGTAAAGTTCTCTCGTATATGCGGCTCTGTCTTCCTCTAAAATATCTTCCTGCGACAAGTATTTTACGATATCCTTATACATCGGAATTTTTATCTTATTTTCGGCAGACGAAGCATTATACTCAGTTTCGAGTTTATTCCACTCGTCGCTGATGATGTCGAACGCTGTTTCAAGATTGTCCGAATCATATTCCCTGACAATTCCGAAATCTCTAAAAAATCTCGTAATCTTTTGTTTTAGTCCTGAACTTAATTCGCCGTATTCCTCAATTCCGGGATTTTCTCCGAGTTCTTCATATAAACATTTTTTCTTGCTTATTTGAATTTTTAGTTCGTTTATTTCATTGGATATAGCGTTTTCGTTGTCTATATCGCCATTGATTGCGGATTCGATTATATTTCTCTGTGCGTTTACAATATCGGCAAGTTTTGCCTTGAATTGCGCAAGTTCGGAAGGCAATTGCTTCAATATTTCCTTTGCCCCCGTAATTTCCGGAACAAGAAAGTAAATCACGCTTTCGGAAATATCGAACTCCGAATTATTTTCGTATTCTTTAATCTTTTTGCCTACGGCAATCAATTCGTTTTGGTTCTTTTTATATTCTTCATAATTGGAATCTCCTTCATTCGGCGCTTCATCCGTATCCGGATCACGCAAATTACTCAAAACGCCGCGCAAAGCACGCTGGCGATTTTTTAATTCCACAATCGCGTCTTCGCTCAAAAACCGCTCTAATTCTTTGTTTATTGTCTGAATATCGGCATTAACAAGCTCGGCAACCTTATCGAGCGTTACCTCTTCAAAACAAGCAAAGCACTTTAACAGACGTTCTACTTGTTCGGCGAATTTATCCAAGACGCTGCTATCTGCGCCTTCGCCCGAAAAACGATACGATTCGACGTATTTAAGCGTTCTCGTATACTTTTCGGTATCTTCTTTTGCGGCAAGAAGTTTTTCTCTTAAAACCTCGTTTTCTCCGGTTAAACGGTTTATTTCTGAAAGCAAATTGTTCCGCTTCCTTTCCGTATCTGCATTCTCCCGTTGCAATTTCAAAAGGCGATCGTAATCGAGGCGAAGAGATTTCATCGTCGAATCGAATTCTTCTCTCGTTTCTTTGTAATTGTCGTATCTTGCTACTTGTTTTTCAAGGTTTCCGCAAATGTTAAGGTAGAAGTTATCAACAAGCCTTTCGGGGCTGTAATTCGTTTCTTTACCGTTTTGCGACGGAATAAGACGAAGCGGACGTATTTCGGGTATCTTGGGCAATCTGTCAAATACGTTATCGATTGCCTTATGTGTTTCGGAAGATATTAAAACTTTCTTGCCACGCTTTGTCAGTTGTGCCGTAATCTCGGCAATAACCTGCGTTTTCCCCGTTCCCGGAGGACCTTGCAACAAGAATATACTTTCGCTTTGGAGCGCGCGTTTTACGGCAAGTTTTTGACGGTCGTTCAAACTTTCAAGACACCACTCGGGATCTTTGATTTCTTCTACGGAAGACTGCGCAAGCGTTTCGGGCGAAAAAAGATACGTCGGCAAGAACGGATTTTTAACGTACCCGCCCAAAATAGAATTCAATGCCTTTTCTTGTCTGTCTATTTTTGCTTTTTCCGCACGATTATCATAGGTAAGATATTTTGGCGCAATTTCCTCGATTTGCTTTTCGATTTCTTTTACTTTGTCCGTGATATCTTGCGGACGGAAGTAAATCTGATAACGACGTATCGTTTCGTTCTCAATTTTATCTGCCTTATCTTCGTTTAATTTATGAAGTAGAACATTTTTTATTTCGGTTTTCTCGGAATCGATACTCTCTGCATATTGAAATTCTAATTGATTTTTCTTTTCCTTTTTAAGTTTATCCAGTTCTTCCTGACAGCGTATTGCCAAACTCTTTTGCTTTTTCTCGATAAGTGCCGTATTGCGACGAATATAAAAGTCGCGCAAAGAAATCTGCATCTTCGCTGTTTCTATACGCTTATCGTATTCGTCGTTTAATGCCGATTCTTCACCGTGTAAAGCATCTATCTGTTTGTCTTTTTCGGCGGCAGACAATTTTGAGCGTCTGATTTGGTCTATTTTTGCACGAATTGAGCCAAGCCGTTTCTTCCTTTCGTTCTCAATCGGCGCGATAAATCGAGTTATCTCGCTTTGGTATGCCTTGCATACGTCTTTATCAGAATTATTTATAACCTCGGAATCGAGTCTATCGTCAAGTTCTGTTTTGTATTCAATAAGTTGTAAGTCGTATTTTTCTTGCGTTTTAGCAGAAACGTCTGCCATATAACGATTAATCCCGGCAAGAATTATACCGTTATACTTGCTGTCTATTTCTCCGTATTTGGCAGTTAAATCTTTTTCGTAATTCTTGTCGAGAGCAGATAAATCAGGCTCTATATCTATGTATGTGAATAAATATCGTTCGCCGAGAAGATACGATTTGATACTTCTGATATTACCTTTATCGTCCGATTTCGGCGGATAAGGCGACAATCCCATAGCGTCCCGAGTATATCGGTTCAGATTGACCTCGAACTTCGGCTTCCCTTTTCCGTTTCTGCCAACCGTTTCGGATAATATTTCTTTTCTATTCTTTTCTATCGCAACGCAAATCAGCGGAAAACCGTCGGCTCCCGCTACTTCTTTCGATAATATTATCTGCTCGCTTTTGCCGAAATCTTTAACTCCGTCCAAAAGAAGTTCCGAAAAAGCCTCTTCGTTTCTTCGATAAGATTCTTTCGTTATCATATATGCGTCGCATACGTAAACGTCGGTAATCTCTTCGCAACGCTCGGATTGTTTTCCTAAATAGAATCTGCGAAAATCGATATACCGCAACCATTGATTAAAAACACCAATCGCTTCATCGGGGTTTGGAACAGGAAATAGTTCCGTGGCTATTTCATTTACAAAGTCGTTTGTAAGAACAGAATCGTGCAATTCGCCGTTACCGTAATCAGGAACTGAAAACATATTCCCGGTATTTCTGTTGTATATTTCCTTCTTTGCAAACGCACAAAGCGACGAACAAAAAACTCGCTTTTCTCCGTATTTTACCGTTCGTCTGTCTATCAAATCTATCCCTTTTACGGATATTTCCGTAACGTTCCCAAATGTAACGTCGCCGATTATCATAAAATCGTATGTTTCGGGCAGAACGTAGCGAGAATACCCGTCCACTTCGGGACGAATTACGATATTGCGTAAAATTTTGTTTCCGCGCTTATTTTCATCCATTGTTCTGTCAAACGACGGCAATGATACGTTGTAATATTTAGGCGTAGACGGAAACATATATCCGATAAATTCTTGAAGAGTGTCGGGCGCATAACCGCCGAGTTTTCTTTTCAGCGCTTCGTATTGCTCGTTTAACGATTGCGTGAAAAAGTCGTTTCTCCCCCAAGCCTTATCACCTAAACCTTTATCCAAATTATCTAAGAAATTCAGATATAAGTAAGCCATTTTACTCCCCCTTCGTAAACTTACGATACTTATCGAATATGTCTATATAATCCAAAAATTCCTTTATTTCTGCCGGCGACATACCCGTTACTATACCGCCGACTTTATCGAGTATAACGCTTTTCGTAAACAGATCGAGTCCGTTTAATGCTTGCCCCGCAGTCAATTGCTGTTTTAATGCATCGTTTTCACTCTGCAATCGTTCAAGTTCGTTTGTCAGATTTTCCACAGAAGAAAGCGACTGCTTTTTATCCTGAATACTGTCTTTCAGAATACTCGAAATTCTGTTGACGTACTGAGCGAGAATATCGGGATCGGACTCGTCGAGAACCAACTCCAATTCATCTTCGCTTTCCTTCCCGAAAAGATAGAAGATTTTATATTGCTTATCTTTAGGGATATCCGAAAAGTTTTCAAGATTCCGATAATTGTAAATCGTCGCTTTGGATATTTCGAGATATTTTATTAAATCCGTAACCTTAATAGAAAATTTTGTAACGAGTCTTTCAAATAATTTCGTTGTCATTTTTGGCACCTTCTTATCCGTTTGACATTATTATACTATATTAAAAACATAATGTCAATATATTTTGTCTAAAATAGTCTAATTTATGTCCTATAAAACAAAAAAATTTTTGTAAACAACTAAAAATCAATATTTTTAGACTAATTTAACCATTTCATTCTGCCTTTTCTATGCTTAAGCCGCAATATACGGACCTCATATAAACGCTTACGATATTTTCAAAGCAAAAAGAGACTGCCTTTTTAATTACAATCTCTTTTACTTAAAGCATTATGTTTCGATGTTTTTATAGCAATATATTTACGAACTTGCTGTTTGATTGTTTCCCCTATGTTTACTCGTCGTCAGTTGATACACGCCCATAAAACACGATGGTTCTTTCTCTATTTTTATCAAATTTTGATATGTTGGTCGGCATAACCACTTTGTTGTCCGATAAATCGGATAATACCACCCTACTCATACTATCACATCCTTTATATTATACTTTTCTTCAATATACTTTCTTTTTCCTTTTAGCACGTTTTCATACGTTGCCTTGTTAATTTTTCCTGATTTATACATACTTTCAAGCAGCAAGAAAGCGATGTATTGTTCATCCATTACCTCTTTTAATTTTTTCTGTTCTTTTGTCACTCCTATATTTTTTTATTATTGCTACGGGGTACAATGTTCTCTCCCCCGAACGGCTACTATGTTCTCTTGCCTTATAGATACAATGTTCTCTCTCCATTTATAGCATATATCCTCCATTTTTTATTTCCGCTAAAAACATGCTACTTTTGTCCATTTCACAAAATATTACGGATTGATTTTTTGTATCACTTCTCATAGTTTTCCCATCTATTTGTTCAATAGCGTACTCGCGTTCCCTGAATTTGAGCGATTGTTATAATTTGTTTACTTGCGGACTATTTTTACGACGTAATCGCGCCGATAATAAGCCCTATCACGTTCATGATAACATTTCCTACTATCAATACGCCCGCAAGTAAAACTCTGCCTGCTACTTCCAACCATTTTAATAATTTCAGCCCCTTATACGTAAACAATTTCGTTTAATATCTCTTCTTCAATTACTTGTTTCATCGCGTTGATTCTCTTCACGTCCTCCAAGTAATTCCCCGTACGACAATACCCTTCGTTTTTAGAAAGCTTGTCCCACAAAACGTCGTAAAGCTCTTCCGCAGCTTTATCTACGCCGTGTAAGTATTCTGGTAAATGTCCTGCTAGGCTCAACAATTTACCGAAGTTATGTTCTTCGATATACCGTTTTGCAAGCGTTCCGTACTTGCCGTACACGTGTCTTTTCTCTTTTACGTTAGCATTATAAATTTTAATTTCTTCCACAGTCAAACCCTCTCCTCGGTTTGCTTTCTCTAACACTTCACTAACTTTCATCACTGCACCTCCGTTTTATACTGTTCGTATATATACGATATATTGTGGATACATTATACTCATTTGTTTTTTCTAAGTCAAGCTAAAATTATTTGTTTTTTGAAAAAAAGTGTTTAATTTTTAAGACGTTTTCGTTGGTTTATAGAGCCAATACAATTAAAAGCACCGTTTGTGCAATAGCAAGCACGGGCGAAAGCCAAAACATAAACTTTCTAAATCCGCGTTCAAAGTAAATGTCATCTTTTACCTTGTCGATTTCTTTTTTTGCCTTTTCAACCGAACTCATAAGGTTATCTGCGCTTTCATTTATTTTAGCTACCGCTATATCCGTTGCTTCTTTCACTCTATCGTTTAACAGTTTGCTTGCCGAATCAATCGCCTTTCCCATAGCTGTGGTTACAAGGCTCTCGATTTCCGTTACCGTTTCCGTTATTCTCTTCAACGTCGCATCTATCCTCTCTGACAATCGGTAGTTGCTCTCTCTGACTTCTTTCGAGAGCCTCTCTTCGTCTTCTTTCAGCTTCCTCTCTAGCCTTTCGTTGTATAATTCTACGTTCTTCACTTGACGCGTCAGTTCCTCGACTCGCACATTCAGCCTCAAAACTAAGTCGTTGCAATGTTCTCTCGATACTGTTAAGGCTTGCATTAACAACGCTTCTCGCGCTTCCGCCGTTAATCGTTTTACCTCCTCGCAAAGCTCCAATGCCTGTGGATTGTTTGATAAATCCACTGATTCGTCCTCTATTACGGGTTGAGGACGCTCGCCCGTTATTTTGTTTAACAATTTGTTTTAACACCTCCGTTTTACTATAATTTGTTCCGAGCTTTTCCCCTCGAATAGGTTTTTGTTTGTTAGGGTGCAAATAAGAATAATCCTTACCATCTCTCATAATTTTTACGCCGTAACACTTTTCAAGATATTCCTTGAACTCGTTAGACGTAGCCACGTTCTTAATTGCTTCTGCAATTACTTCACGTAGTTCTTCTTTCCAACTCGTACCACCTTTAAGCATAATCTTTTTCTCGACCGCCGTTCTGCTGTTCTTCCCACGCTTTCTAAAATCCGTTTCGGTAAAACCATATTTCTTGCCAAGCCTATTTGCTTCGTCTTTCATCTTCACGTAGTCTTGCTTATTAAACTGCAATTTTTTACCCGTTATCGGGTCCACCGCGTTTACGATAATATGGCTATGCACCGTTTGCGTGTCCGTATGGGTAGCAATTACGCACTCGTAATTTTGAAAGAGTTTTGCGACTAATTCTTCAGCGTAAGAGTGTGCCTTTTCAGGCGAAACGTTATCTTGGCGCGCACACGATAATTTACAATGATAGTATTTCCGTTCGTCAAACTTATCCCCTTTACCAAAACGGCTTGCCGTTTCTTCAAACTGCTTTGCATAATCCTCGTCTTCAAAAAGATTTCTAACAGTCACTATCTTTGCTTTCTTCTCGTCGGTTACGTAAGCTATCCCGTTTTTCGGCTTTGCCTTGCTTGCGCTACACTTAAAAAGCGGCATTATCCACCTCCGATTGCAACAGATATTTTCCCGTATAACTTCTTTAATTCATCAATACAGCTTCGTATTTCTTTTTCCGTCGCTAAACCGTTATAACTGTTTCTTGTTATTTGGTTTAGATTGTTCCACTGCCGTTTGAGTTCGGCTAAAATCTCTGTGCCGTTCTCTATCACGGTAATCGGCTTTTCGGTTATCGCACGGATTACAAACGCCGTCATCGTAAGTTTACTCTTTGCAATTGCACTATCTATTAAATTTTTCTCTTGCTCGTTTGCCCTAAAATTGTAGGCATAATTTCTTGTTCTTCCTATAATCTATCCTCCTTTTATTTTTTGAATTTTGGGGTATTAGGGGTGTGCCCCTAACGAGGCGATTTGAAAAATCGGTATTTGGCAAGACAAATACGTTCCTCGCTATAACGTCAAAGCAACCCTTTTACCTTATTGTATTTAGTTGTCTTTTGGGCGTAGAAAAAGCCCGACAGTTTATCACTGTCGAGCCTTCATTTCCACGCTTTTGAAAAACGGGTTCTATTACATCGATTACTCATTTTAGAATTTGGGCAAGCCTTTCCCTTTCTATGAAAGGGAAAACTCTAATTTTTAATTTGTATCCCAAAGACGTGCTCTTTCACTTTTTACCATTTTATTGCGAATTTCTTACCATAAACAATAATATTCCCGTCTCTACTTTCCTCAACGAACCCTATAGGAGAACCGCCTTTAAGCATAAAATCCTTAACGTGACGAGCATTTACTATCGGGGCATAAATTCGCCAATCTGAAGGACGATTCTTTTCATAATGGCGAGCCACGAATATAAGAATGTTTCTACTCGTTAGCCATTTGGAAAATTGCTTATCTCTATCGGCTTTCTCTTCTTCTATTTTTTCGTAAAAAACCTCTTTTTCTTGGTCATCCGAAACTCGTAGTTCCATATACAAACGGTCAATTCTCTTTCTATACTCTTCGCAAATCTCAATAATTTTATCCCTATGTCTATAATCGGTAGCATTATCCGAAGTCGTTACATCTCCAATAACCCAAGAGATAGGCATATAATTAACTCGTTTTCTTTTACCCTTTACGAAGTTAAACTTTTTAACGGCTTGATAAATATAATCCATCGCCGTATCATAAAAAGTATACTCGTTTTCTTTTCCCTTATCGTCGATTTCCTTAAAAAAAATAGGTGCAGGACGATTATATTTTTTGTGCAATGCGGAAAGTTCTTTCCCAACGTTTACGTTATCGTAAGCACGCTTTGCTTTGTCTATCTCTAAGCCTGACAAAACGGCAAGCTTACAAACGTCGTTATAAATCTCTAAGATTTT
>ERZ1034920.1408-NODE-1408-length-15558-cov-15.420757_pt1 | contig 15558 bp, 16 predicted proteins | sample MGYA00520688_ERZ1034920 | MGnify/ENA primary metagenome ERZ1034920 (study PRJEB33766, sample SAMN09781785) | gut metagenome | biome: gut microbiome | host: Homo sapiens | place: Madagascar | study: EMG produced TPA metagenomics assembly of the PRJNA485056 data...
GTATATATATTATATATAAGCTATAATAGTAATATCAAAGCTATAGGTTATATATAAGCTATATAAGCTATAAAGTATATACCAGTCTTTATCTTAGATATAGGCTTTAAGTATATTATTAATCTTACTATTGCCGCATTGATGTTTGAATTTTTCCGGGAAGAAGAAAATGGTCGGAAACTAGGAAATGGAAAGAGAGGGTGTGTCGCATATATCTATACCTTATCGAATGACCCCACCCACTTCCCCGCTATCCCCCCGGGGGTGGGTGGCTCAAAAGAAAGCCCTTCGGTACTGGCCTATATTTCAACCAGCCAGGGGAGTTATTGCCAGGCAGGGCAGCACCACCAGCACCACAATAGCCAATAGCATTTATACCCCAATTGTCCACGACTGGAATACACCGATTGCAATTACCCTTGAAATGTTCGGGCTTTCCAGATTATACATATAAACTTCCAACATTTCAGAGAAAACGAACGCAACAAAAATGATATTTTGTGGCGTTCACTATTTCCCGGCCTTCTTGCCCCGTGGGTCGTCCCCACCAAACTGGATATTGATCCTCGTCGGACTCGCCGTGCCTACATCCCTGTCGGTGTAGCTGATACCGTCGCCCACATCTTGTTTCAAGGCAAATATGCCCTTTGACTGCACCTGACCAGACCAGCCCGACCCGCTGAGAATCTGCCCGCGAACCCATGTGGCCATTCTTTTAAGCGCCACTGCCCTATCATAGTATGCAGACTTCCTGTCCTGCCCTCTTTCCATGCACTCTTTCACCTCTGCCTCTGTGTATCCCAGAGTGGCGCAAAAGTGCGGCCATGAAGCCCTTGGGAATCGCTCTTCCGCCAGGTCTTGTTTATACTTCTTGATAGCGGCATTCAGTTCTTTCTCCGGCATCCGAAACGGGATACCAGCACCGGAATTTTCGTTCCCGGGCATCAAAACCACCTCCAAAAGTTCGGAAATCAACATTTATCTAATCTCTATAATATTCAATAAATGCCCGTTTGTCAACCCGTTTTATTATCGAATAACGATAACAAATGCACGTAAAACAAAAATAAAACGCCGCATTACAATAATGCGACGCAGGGGTGAACAGCGGTGAAAATGCGTGGTGCTTGCCGGCGTAGTGTGCTTGTGCCTTGCAAAAGAAAAAAGCGGGAATAAATAAGATATAATGATAGATTAAAACGGTGGAAAAGGGTAGGCTTTGGGGTGGCGAAAAAATATTTTGAAAAAAGTAAAATTGGGGGTTGACAATACTAAGCTAGTATGTTATTATGAGGGCACAGAAAGCAAGACACCAATCAACACGAAGAAAGGAGAACAACATGGGACAGACCGACAGCCAGTTCAAAGCCTTTATTCGCTTTGTTCTTGATGCTCTGCGTGAGATCGCAGCAGAAACGGACGAAGCCAAACGAGCCGCCAAGATGGAAAAGGTTCTGGACAATCTACAAAAGACCCTTGAGGACTAAAAGAGCCGGGGCGAGCAATCGCCCCCGCTTCTAGAAGGAGGTTGAATACAATCGGGAAGACAAGCACCGAAGCAAAAGCTCGGTGGAATGAAAAGACTTATAAACGCTATCAAATCTATTTGCGGCAAGACGAAGACCGGGAGCTTATAGAGTTTATAGAGCAAAACAAAGGAACCCACGGGACGACGGATATTTTCCGGAGCGGTCTTGAAAAAGTAAAAAATGAGGGCCTTAATTGACCCTCTTAATAATAGCATACTAACTCAGTATATAAGAAAGGAAAATCACAATGAAATACTTCACCACCTGCACCACTCTTGACGAACTGAAAAAGGAAATGGATTTGATTACCAAAAAGCGTATTGCAATAGAGCGGTACAAATCAGCCCGTTCCGAATACATGGAAACTCTCACGAAGGAAAGCTGGATTCGCTTCTGCGATTGCAAGCGCGAATGTATGCTTCTGGGCTGCCGTATCTAAGCCCCGCCCCACATAACAGGAGGAAACAGAAATGAAAAAGTTGTATGAAATTTGGGCGGAGTTCCCGGACGGCGTGGAGGCCAAAATTGAGAGCTGGAAAAGCCTGAAACGAGCTAACAGCGCGGTTGATGCAATGAACCACGCTAACCAGAGCGACCTTGCAGAGGGCTACGGCTTCCCCCACGGGGTTCCTGTTTACAGCATCCGGGTAAGCCAGTAACCCAAACAGCATAAGAAATAGCCGCCCCAAACCCGGGGCGGCTTTCCCATTTCTCACACAAGTTTCCCTTTGTACAGCTTATAGAACATCTGCGCTTCCTCATTGGAGTATCCCAGCGCCACCCATGCGGCGACCATATCCGCCTTCTTGGTGAACTCCTGAGTGACTCCATAGGTCTGCACAAACTGCTCCGCGGAATACCCCTTGCCCCGGAGATAGGCATATTTGAGTTCCGTCTTGTTAGGTTTCTCCGCCTCGGGGTTATAGTCCGGCATATACAGCAGCATGACCCTGTCCTTTTCCTTGTCGCTCAGGCCGTCCAGCGCCGCGATATAGCCCCATTCGTCCCGGTCGGTGACCCTGTTCTCACCTGTGTCCTTGTCCACGCTGCCGGTTCCCTGAAGGTCTGCAAGCCCCTTAATGATCCGGTCTGCCACGTCCGAAGAAAGCCCGGATTCCGTCATGGCGTCAAACTTCATTGTATCGGCGGGGAAGTTCTGCCATATGGCCATTTCCCCTTTCAGGGCATCATGGGCGGCCTTGGTGATTTTCCCGTCTTCATAGGCCTTTGCAAGGGTTCGTGACCATTCCTGCGCCTTCTGCTGGTCGGTCATGACCTTATCACCGTCCAGCTTCTTGTAGGTGTCGTACAGGTCTGTAAACACCCCGTCGCTTACACCCTTCTCCTTGGCCGTGATGTAGTACCCGACCCTGCCGCGGTTATTCTCCCGGAACTGCTTCTGTCTGCCCTTATCCATGGCCGAGTAAAGGCCATAGGCGTTCTCCAGTGCGGATGTGTCCATGGACGTAAACGCATTGGAAAAGCTCTTTGTCACGACCTTTTCAACGATTGCCCCGTAGCCGTTTTTATCCACGTCCTGCATCCAGGAATCGGAAAGACCCGGATATCCGTCGATGGCTTCCGCGCGGCCTTTTTCTCTGGCGTAGTTGTAGACGTAGCTGAACACATCGGCCTTCTGATCATCGGTCATAGCCTTGTAGATGTCGGTTCCGATTACCTGACCGAGAAGTTTCGCGGCGGTCTGCTTTTGGGTCTTTTCCAGGGTGCTGTACTGCTCCGCCGTCAAGCGCTCATTGTCATGATGGTTTCCGTCTGTGTCCGTGTAGCTGACGGTCCTGGGGGCAGATGGCATATTTACCTTATCAGGCTGTACCCCGCTCAGCCGCTTGATCTCCTGCGTGAGTTCGGAACGGTCGATTTTCTGAATGTTGAACGGGTTCAGCAGGGCGTTGGCAAGGCGTGCAACCGGGTTGCCGGAATCCTTTACCACATTCCCGTAAGCGTCCACCTTGTCAATCTGGAAGGGGTCTCCGGGGAGCTTTTGGAAAGCGCCGCCCAAGGTACGCTCTACGGAACGCTGCACCGTGGTCTCCCCATTGGAGAATGTGCGTTTTTTGTTCGGCTCAACGCCTTTTTCAATCCTCCCGAACAATGTGGGGATGGCCTGTAGGAAATACCCGGTGGCGGCGCTGTAAGCCGTGGCAATGAACTTATCGCCCGCGGTGTCCTCGTACTTCATGTTGTCAACAGCGCTGTTCAGGCCGCTCATGCAGCTCAGTTCCAGCACAGGGTCAAGGATTGACGCGGTGGAATCGACGATAGCGGTCATTACGTCCCACGGGTCAACGTCTCCGTCATCGCCGGACGCTTTTATTTTGTTGTACAGGTTGGCGCCGATGAACAGGGGAATATTCACTGGGGCAAGCCAGGATATGCCAATGCTCAGGTTGCCGATTTCCAGGGCGTATTCCTGGGTATTTTCCTCGTCCTCGTCATCGTCGGGTTTTGCACCTACCAGCCGAACGCCCGGGATAATGCCTGCGGCAAGGGCTCCCCCCAAGAACATCATGCCGGTTCCTGTAAGGCCGGATGCAAGGTTGTCAATTCCCTGGGCGGCGGTGATTTTTCCGCTTTTGACGCCCTTGGTAAGATCGTATACAGCCTTAGCAAGACCGGCCGGGCTATATTCAACTGCACGAACGCCAAGGTTTGCCGGTGTTCTGGTGTAGGGCAGGATTCCCTGAGCCATAATGTTCAACGACTTACTCCACGGGTCACTCCCCTTTTTCCGGAACTTGGAGATGGCGTCGGAGAATTTGTTCCGGTCGTTAAAGGTTGATTTCAAGGCTTCCTTCACGGCCAGATCTCGACCCTCGGCCATAGCCTTACTTGGAACAGCTCCGCCAGTCACCTGATCCACTGTGTAGCCTCTGGCTTTCAGGAAGGAGGCAAGGGTGAGGGCGTACTCCCGTTTCTTCCAGACCATATCCTCCTCTTCCAGAGCGTTGGAGTTGAATTTGCGGTAGCCTTCCAGAGCTTTATTGTTGAAGATGGTTCGCTTATCCTCAATTTCACTCCTGGCATTGTCGCCGTTCTGGTACGTGCCTTTCATCATGGAGACAGCCATATCGGACTCGGCGTCGTTTTTCGCCCAGGAAAGCAGCTCACGGCTTTCCTTCCCGAGGCCAATCACGGCTGCCGTCCGGTTTTTCTGATCCAGCGTCAAGGCCTGAATCCCGGCGGATATAGTGCGTTTGATATCGGACATTAGGCGGAACGCGCCGGTAGCGCCGAAGTTTCGGATATGGGTCAAGGGAGCGCCCAGCATGGACAAATGTCGTAGGGCGTTGAATTTCTCCTCCAAGGTGCCCGGGATCTGTGCCGCCGCGTATTCGTACATTTGGTCAAGAGCCTGTTTCTGGGTGGCTTCACTCCCTGACCTGACAGCTTTTACGTAGGCTTGTTCCAGTTCCGCAGGGATTTCCACATTTACCTGTTTCTTTGCAGACCTGTGCTCATTCAGGGTGTCCACATACCGGTTGATATTGGACTTCACAGCGGAAATCTGCCCCTCCGGGGTCAGCTTGCGCAGCAGCTTGAACATATTCAGCTGCCGCCCGGACTGTGTGGCCATTTCCCCAAGGTCTACCAGCAATTCCCCGGCCATGTTCTCCGCCCGCACGCCCTCCTTATCCGTCAGCATGGCAAATAGGACTTGGGCTTTGGCAATATCGTATTCGGAAATCTTGCCGCCGGCGGCGGCTCTGCTAACCTCCCGTACAGAATCGGATATGTCCTTTTCCTGAATCTCATCATAAACCCTGTCCCGGACGTCTGCCATTTTCTGTGTCTCATGTCCGAAAGCGCCCTCCTGAATCAGCCGTTTCGCCGTGTCAATGTCCCGGTCGGATATGATATCGGAATTCATGGTGTTGTGGGCAAATTCAGAAACGTTCCTTCCATAGACATCCGTCTTGGGAACCTCCACGTTCTTCGCGTCGCTGGCTCTCCGAGGCTGTACATTGTCGTCGGACAGGAGGTCGTCATACGCCGCCGTCCCGGTGAAGTCCCGGTCAGCCGCGCCGACAGATCTTTTCGCCGAGGTATCAACATGTCCGCCCTCTGTGGACTGTCCGGGACTGTCCGCCACCTGTGGACTGCCCTTTCCCATCAGGGAATCCCGGTAGGCAATTGCGGCGTCATAATCTTCCTTGCCGTAGGTGGGCAGTGCCGCCAGCTGGTCATCCGTGATCTTCGGGTAAGTACCCATCTTTTGGGCGACGGTGTCCGCGCTGTCCCCGTTGTGCTTCATCACGTAGATGTACGGCTCGCCCTTGTCCGGCGTCCACCCCTCGTTTGCGTAGGTCTTGTTGAACTCCACCCTTGCCACCGGCTCAAAGCCATATTTGGCGTAGAGTTTCGCAAGCCCTTCCCCGTAGCAGTCCAGCCGGTCGCCGCCCTGCTCAATGGCAATGGGCATCATGGTGTCAAGGGCTTTCGGGGGTCCTCCGTTCTTATTCTTGAAAACCGCCACAATATCCCCGTCCGGAGCAATACCCACGCCCACCGTGCCGTTGTCGTTCATGAAGGTTCGGACGTTGCCGTCTTTCAGCTGCTGGGCGGATTTCGGCGTAACGCACCAGCCGTTTGCCGGGTCGGAGTTCCGCCCTGCGGTCAACGCCTGCTCATAGCTTACCGGGTCGGCGGTGGTGTCCCTTACGGCATAAGTCGGTGTTCCCCGCTGCCTCTGGGCTTCCTGTAATTTGTCGCTTACGCGAAGCTCTCCAGAAACTCGTAGGTCATTTTGAGAAGCGCCGCCTCCGGGTTCTCCTTGTACGCCTCCCGGAACCACTTGGGTTCCCGCTTCCATTCCTCCGGGTGCTTGTCCAGGTACTGGCAATGCTCCCGTGTCTGCTCCAGAAACCCGTTCGGTTCCAGTTCCTCCGGGTAGTCCCGTTCCATCAGTGCCTTGTAATCCCGTTCCATTTTCCGTACCTCCCTGTATCGGATTCCCGTTAATAGCATTATAATTCCCGCCAGTGCCGGTGTCAACGCCCAGAACCTGGTCAACGGCATTTTGCACCGCCTGACGCTTCGGTGAAACCTCCGGCGTTTCCTGCCTTGCAGGCGCTCTTTCCGCCAGCTCCTGCCCCATGTCCTCGATCAGGCTCTGCGCCCCCTCCCGGTTCAGGGTGGCAGGGGCGGTGTCCCCGGCCATCTGCCGGACGGCTGCCTTTACCGCGTTCCGCTTCTCCGACGCCGTGGCCATTGGGGACAGATCAAGCCCCGTCTGCCGGGAAAGCTGCTCCATTGCCGCCGGGTCGGCAAGAATCTTCTCCACGGTCTTGTTGCTCACGTTCCCCGTTTCCACCAGCTTGTCCAGTGCGTTTGTAAGCGCATTTCCCGTCTGTGGTGCCCCTGCCGCCTCCGCATCAGGACTTTGTGTTTTCGTGGTGTCCATGGACGTTTCCGGCAAAATCCCCGCCTGTGGGTTCTCTGTGGCCTCCTGCGGGCTCGCCTGCGTTCCCTGCTTACCGAGCTTTGTCATCACGTCGCTGTAGGCGGTCGCGCCCGCGCCCATAATGGAGCCGGACAAACCGGAAACGACCGCCGTGTTCACCGCCTCGTTCCAGACGTCCTTGTTCGCCTGTGCCTTGGCTTCCTCGTAGCTCATGCCGTTTGCCACCAGCTCGCCGATGGTCTGATTGTATTCGCTTTTCCCTTGCAGGATTGCCGCCTCCGCGATAAGGCCGCCGATGTAGCTGGCCTCTTCCTCGCTGATCTCCACGGCGCCCTGGCCGATGGTGTTCAGTACCCATTTCCGAAGATCGCTGCCCCCAAGCTGCTTTGCCTTATCCAAAACCTTATCCAGCGATACCTTCTCCGTCAGCACCTCCAGTCCGGCGTTCGCCGTGGCCATAAGATACGCCTGTCCCGGGGTGGCGCCCTTTTGGGACGCCTCGTTCAGGGTGCTGGTAAAGGAGTTGATTCCGGCAAGTGCCAGCGCACCGGCGCTGCCGCCCAAAAGCAGCCGCGCCCCCGAATCCGCCGCAGAGGTCACCGCCTGATACCCAACCGAAAGCCCCTTCCTGAGCTTGCTGTCCCCGTCTCCGGCGATTCTTTCCGCCGTGTCAGCCGTCACGGCGCTTCCGTATACGCTCAGCGCGTCCTGGGGCGTGTACGGTGCAAGCGTGGGATACCTTCCCGTTCTTTCCCCCAGCTCATACATTCTGCCGGCCAGTGCTTCCACGCCGCCCAATGCCCGCGCCGGGAGGCCTGCGATATTCTGCCCAACGGCACCGGCGAAGGTGTCATTCGCATCGTGAACGTCCTGGGCGGTTTCGTCAACCATTTGCTGGCTTGCGTACCGGTTGTAGGTTTCCTTCCACCGCTCCAGCCGTTCTTCCCCGTATTTTTCAAGGAGTGGCTTCTCCGCGTCCGTCTCCTTGTTGTACTCCTGGAACCACAGTATCGGGTTTGTGTTCACGAACACATCCCGGCGGGTATTCTGGCTTCCGACGTACTGCTCAAAAAGCTTCCTGTCTTCCTCCGGCATGGCGTTGATCTCCGCCATGTCCTGTGCCATTATCCGGCGGGTCTTCTCGTCGTCCGACAGCTTTTTGTAATAATCCGCCTTGGCTTTCAATTCCTTTGCGGTTTCGTCCTCGAATACCTCCGTCATCTGCGGCGCGTTCCGGGGGACCTCCGACATGGGAGTGTTCCGCGTCAACTTTGTCGCCGCCTCCCGCTTGCGCTGCTGGAACTCCTGAGAATTCACATAATCGTCATACTCTTTCTGGGCAAGAGCCGCATTTTTCCGGTGGCCTATGGCTTCATTATCGGCCGCCACAAGGGCGTCTCGCTGCGCCATTTGCGCCCGCTCTCGCTCCACCGGGTTGTATGTACCACTGAGCTTTTTCACGGACTGAACCCGCTGGTATTCCTTTTCGGCCTTTTCCTTGTACTTCGCTTGTTCCTCCCCGGATTTTTCCGCAGGCTGCGTCCTCTGCTGCCCACCGCCCGTGCTCTGCCCGAGCTTCTCGCTGATCATCTTCAGCAGCTCGTCCCTTGTAACTGCCATATCACAAACCTCCCGATCTGCCCCGCGGCCTTAATTGAGGCTGTTCCGGCGTGGGGCAGGCAGTTTTCCCCCGCCGCCCTTCGAGCCGGAGCCGGTAGAGCCGCCGGTGCTTTCCGAACCGTACAGCCATGCCAGCAGCTCTTCCGTGGTAAGCCCGGAACTACCGTCGGAGCTGCTTCCGCCGCCCCGGGAACCGCCTCCCCGATAGCTTCCGCCGCCGCCACCGCCGGAGCCTCCGCCATACTTCGCGTTCAGCAGCGCCAGCTGCTCGTCCGTCAGGCCGTAGAGCTTTGCCAGAATGGAGTAGTCCCCCACTCCCGCCATCAGATTTCCGGCGTCCTTCTGCATCTGCATCAGCTGGTCTTCGTCCGCCTTGGCGGCGTTGTACAGCGCCTGCGCCCGCTGGTAGTCGTTGTCCGCCTGTGCTTTGGCAATGGCGGCGGAGTATTCCTTGGCAAGCAGATTCCGCTGCCGCTCGAACTGGGCGTCGGAATCCGTCTGCGCCGCTCTCAGGGCGGTCAGGTCGGCTTGCAGCTGATTGTCCTGGGCAAGCCTCGCCTGTGCCATGGCGCCGCTGGTCAGGCCGTAGGCGTTCTGTACCTCCCCGTAGTTCTTCGCCGCCTTGGCGGATTCCACGTAGGTTCTGTTCAGGTTCGCGTCCGTGGCCTTCTGCTGCTTTTCCATGCTTGCGTCAATGTTGGATACGTTGTTTTCGTAGCCCGACGCCAGCGTCTGCTTCTGGCTTTCCAGACTGCCGTCGTACATCTTGTTGATATACGCCGCGTCCTTGGGCTTGTTGCCCAGACTGTCGTACCACGCCCCCCCGGTGGTTCCCGCGCCCTGGGTCACGTTCTCGATTTTCTTTTCCTCCATGTGATTTCTCCTTTCTCAAAACAGCCCGTAGGGCGTGGAAATCGGCTCAAATTCCCCCGGGAGTTTCCCTTTCAGGTCTTGCAGTGCCTCCCGGTACCGCTGTAAGAACCACGCCGCCAGGTCTTCATTTTCCCCGCTGAGCAGCTGCGCCGCCAGAAAATAGGGCAGCAGCGCAAGGCACAGCGTGTCGTCCAGCGGAATGTCCTGGGAAAAGTCCGGGTCTCTGTAGTCATCCACGACGAGAACGCCCGGGAACGGCCTGCCATCCCCTTCCGTGGAGTATGTCCCTGAATAGGGGTACAGTGCCGGGATTGCGGTATTCAGAATGGAGATCGTCCGGAACCGATATTCGTCGGTGTCCACGGTCTGCGTGCCGCCGTTGGATTCGTTCTGTTCATCCATCAAATGGATTGCCGTATCAAAAACCTGTTGTACCGTTATCATATATAGCTCCTCCTTACTTTGCCATGGACGCAAAACGTACCTTCTGGTCATAGCCCAGTACCGTGGCCAGCGCCCCGTCCGTGTTCACCTTGAAAATCAGCTTGTAGTAGACGAATTTCTTCACCTTCAGCCGGATGCGGTTGATTTTCGGGGTGTCGTTCAGGTCAAAGGTGAAGTCCGTGAAATCCCAGTTGCTCCAGGAGAACAGCTCGTTTGTCACTTCCTTCTCCATGTACTCGCTGCGCCTGTCCGTCGCCGCCGTGATGGTCATCCGGGACTTGTCCTGTGGCAGCATGGAAACGTAAATCTCGCTGGAATACTTCCGCTGGAAGTCCGCCCCGAAGGCCTGAAAGCCGGATTCCCATACCGCCTTAATGGCCGTGGCCTCCCCGGAGGCCGTCACCGGCGCATCTCTGGAAAGTTCCTCCTGGGAGAAGAAGAACATGTCCGTGTCCGTGAAGAATACCATCTCCCCGTCATGCATTATGGCGTTTTTCACGCTCTTGCAGAGGCCGGACTTGTAAATGCACCATAGACCTCCGTCCCCTGCCAGGGCGTACCGGTTCACCAGCACCGTGCCGTCGTCGTCGTTCAGGAATACGTAGTAGGTCTTGCTGTAGTTATCGTCGCAGGTCACAATCCCCGCGCTGTCCGCCCGGTTCAGGGAGTTCATCACCCTGTCGGAGACCCGCTTGGCGTACCGCTCGTCCTTGTAGTAGCTGGAGGTGATGCGCCATTCGTAGATCCCGTTCTTGCTGAATGTCCGGGGGAAATTCTCCACGGTCTGAATCTGTCCAAGCACGTCGTTTCCGAACTCCCGGTTTGCCGCCCGGAGGTAGAAGCCCGCAATGGTGCTTCCGTCCGTCAGGGTCACCGGCTCATAGCTGATGGTGAATGCGCCGTCGGGCTTGAATACCAAGAGCTTTGAGTAGTGCCGCACAAGCCCCGTCACCGGGGAGCCGGACATGTCCACCGCCACCTCGTTCATGGCGGGGAAATACAGCGCCGTCACCTCTCCCGACTGGGGAACCCCGGTGTAGTAACACAGATTCGTCCCGTCCCCGGCAACGAACAGCCTTGTGTCCGTGGCACCGTTGTATGCCTCCGCCAGAGGGCACCCCAGAATTTTCAGCCGGTTCTCCGCCGCCTTAGCTGCATCCGTTGTGTAGGTAAATTCCACATTGGCAACTCCCTTGATGGGAGCGGTGGTAAAGGTATAGGTGTGCTTCGATAGATCAAAGCTGCCGCTGGCCGCCACGTCCTTCGACACATTGTCCACAGTGATGGCCGTCACCCCGATGGCCTCCTCCGGCAATACGTAGGCCATGGTCTCCCCGTCGGCGCTGTATTCAATCCGCCGCAGCGCCGTAAGAAGATTCAGGTTTTCCAGCGTGGTGCCCCCTCCGGCAGGCGCCGCCCCGGTGACCACCAGCGGCACATAGGGGGCTTCTGCCGTAAACGTGCCGTCTTTGTATACCACCGTGTTCCCCTTGCTCATGACGTACAGTTTCCCCCCGAAGGGGAAAATCTTCACCATGGCGTTTTCCCCGGAGGTCAGCCCCAGCGCCCCGGTCTGCTGGTGAAGGATATGCCGGTTTCCGTCCGCCCCTCTCCGGTACACAAAAAGCCTGTCCGCGTTCTGGTAAAAATCGCAGATCACCAGAAGGTCGTCCTCTCCGACCCGCCCCGCCCAGCTTCCCAGAATGGGGGCTGGGGTTCGCTCGGCGGTGAAGTCCACCTGCTGGATTCCCGGACGAAGGGTCAGGTTGTAGGCGTCGGTAATGAGAAAGTTCTCCATTCTGGAAGCTTCCCCCATTTTCAGCTCCGTGTCCCCGTCCGCCGCCTCGTTGATGCCCAAAAATTTGTCAACGGTGTAAATTTTCGTTCCCCGCTGCATTGTCTTCCTCCTTTCTGTATTCGTAAATGTAAATTTCCGCCCGTGGGTGCTCCTTGTCGTAGAACACCCGGCTGCCGTCCCGGTTCCGGATAATGGAAATATTGTCGTCCTTCAATATCCCCTCCCGGGTGAGGATATCGTCCAGGGAAGCATACAGGTTCAGGTCGTCCACCCGCCTGCGGGTCTGCATATACAGCCGGTAGACAATATGCACCTCTCCGGATATGGGAATTTTGGGCTTTCCCCGAAGATACCGCCCCGCCCGGGCGGAGTACTCCGTGTTGGCGTGCCCCTGCCGGATGTACTGCTTTGCCCGCTTCCCGCATACCGGGCATCTCGCCCCGGTTCCCGCGATCATCTGGGAATTTTTCTTCGTCCTCGGGTCGAGCGGAATCACATAGCTTGCCAGAAGCTTCAGTCTTGTCACCCCCCTTAAGCAAATGAGCCGAAGCAACCATAACGGTGCTCCGGCTCAAGGCTCTGAAAAGTTTTCTTATACCGTAATAATAGCAAAGATTCCCGCAAAAATCTAGCACCATTTCCGGGTTTTTCTCCGCTCCTTCTTCTTTACGGTGCAATCCTTCCCAGGCGGGCAAGGCCGCTTTTCCCCATAAACAAATATGTAATTGCAGCATCGGCTGCCTTCGTAATATCCGAAGAAATACCGGCACCCAACGCAATATTTCCTGCCGTCCCTGTACTCCACATTACCGCCCCATTTCCTTATCCCGCGTCAGCCGCCGCTTTCCTGTCACGGTACATACCATCGGGAATATCAAGTGTGATTTTCATTTCCCGCTCTCCTTCCGCTCGTTCCAGCGCTCGATAGCCGCTGCTTCGTTTTCAACGCCAACAAAGCTCACCGCCGCACCGCAGGAACGTTGATTTGTGCAGACTACCATCGGAGTTGCAAAAAGGGGTCGGCCTATTATTCCCACAGAGCTCCCGCAGAACGGGCAGGTTTTCAGGTCTTTATAATTCATCTCTGTTCCTCCTTTCTCCGTAGCTGCAAAAGAATGTCCTTATATCTTTCTCGACTGGCGAAAACAAGATGTTTGTTTTGGGGCAAAATGCGTATCTATCTTTCTGGTCCCACATTCTCTGCGCCTCCTTCCTTCGGCAATTCTGGAAGCGGTTGCCAGTGGGTAATGCAGCTCGCCCACGGTTGAACATTTTCACTGTCGATCAGAGCGTTTATAACCGCGCCTCCGTCCATGCTCCAAACCTTCTGCTCGTGGCAGTAGTCAGCAACTGTAACCACCGCATTTTCGCCCATATCGTCCCAGATGTCCCGATACCTGTATCGGTATACTACGATGTATTTTTGCCAGACTTCATCGCTCTCCGGCAGTCTCTCGCTGCACGGAATCCACCTAGTCCGCTCCAACGCCTCCATTCCCATTCGGCAGGCTTCGTTCACGGGGTCTATACTTTCGTAATGCTCCCGGTGTTCCGGGTTCAGAATTTCTATTGCTCGGTCAATCGTCATTGTCTTCGGCCTTCTTTCAAATCAAATCCATTTTTGCGCCGCAGTTCGGGCAGTAATGAAAGGAGCGAATCCCCGTTCCATAATACTCAAAGCCACACACAGAGCACTTATTACCCTCTTGTTGCTGTCGCCAGTCCTCAAAGCACTGGTACCATGCTCCATGCCGCACCGGCTCCACGTCGGCGGCGGGAACTCTGTGAAAGTCCTCCGCCAAATCGTTGTAGGCATCGGCATAGATTCCGCTTTCTCCTCCCAGCTCATCAAACGCTTTGCCCATTTCTTCGGACTGCTCACGGATAAAAGCGATTGCCGCTTCCCGGCTGATATAATCACTCATTTCAATTCCTCCACATAGCACCAACTCTGGGGCGGGCGTTTGATTTCAACAGGCGCATATCCGAATTTCGTTTTCCGCAACCCCTTGAATGCGCTCAGCGGTTTCGGCTGAGCGTATATTTTCAGGTCGGAGATATGCCAGCCGTACATTGCCTCCATTCCGATCGCATAATACCGAAATTCTTTCTCTTCCAGACATGCAGATTTCAAATCCTCGTCGGCAATCTCCCACCAATTATCACCGCAGTCGTAATCCATTCCGATTTCCGGGTGCGGGCAGTAATCGTAGTTGTACGTTGCTATGTCGTCACATGTGAACTCACCGACAACTATTTTCCCACCGCTCACATTGCATACCATCCCGCCGTTAACTTTGTAGCTCAGGTTTCCGGCAGTGCAATAAATGTAAACCTTAAAAGGCGTTTCCATATTGGGACGGTTCTTTCTGACTTCCAGTGTCTTTTCTCCGTCCAGAATCTTTTTCACCCACTCCGGGCGAATGCTGATAAGTACCGCTTTAGCCATTGTCAGCCCTCCCATAAAATTCCTCCAAGTCATCCTGCGCCTTGTCGACAAAATCGGGGCAAGCCAAGCATTCCGGTAGCGGGTAATCTGTCATCGGGTCAACCCATCCGAGACAGTAGATGCGGTCTTTCTTGCCGTCGTTCCATTCGTGAGACGGGCGCCCTCGCTTGCCCAGCGCACACTTAACCGTTGCCATTGTCAGCCCTCCGGTTCCACGCTTCAATTGCTTCTGGTTCTTTCGCGTAATGACCAGTAGAAGCACCACATCCACCAATGTTTGCACTACAGATCACAGCATAATCCCGAAAGTTGTATTCTTTGATGGTCACTCCATGCAGTTCAGGGTTGATGAACCCACAAAAAGGGCAGGGCTTCAATTCGATTTCTTCCATCGTTATCTCCTTCCCGCCCGGGTTGCCCCGGGCTTGTATTATCCCCACTGTTCGGCCATTGCGGCGGCGATGCCGGGGGAGAATTTGCTCCTGGCCTTGCTTGCACCGCCCTTTCTGCTCACTCCGGCCTTGTCCCGGTTTCCTTTATTGCGGCTCGTGCCGCAGGAAACAAGAGGCTTATACTCCGTCAGAACATTAGTCGGAACTAGCGGGTTTACGCCGAACTCCCACAGCAATGTTTTCTTGCTGAACGGGTCGCCGTATTCAAACGGCTGCACAATCTGGGTGTGTTCCGGCATCTCAAACACCTTGCTTGGCACCGGGTTTTCGATGCAGATTTTCCCCACGCCGAAGTAGCCGTAAAAATAGAACGCCATAAAAAACAGTTTTGCTTTCAGGCCATTTACAAAACGTTCCAAATTAAGAACGCCTTTCTTCGGGTACAGGCGGCAAGCCCCGGCGTTGGAAATGAACGTGCATGGAGGGTGCGCAATAATTAAATCCCACCCGAAACGGGGAATGATATGCACCTGTCCATCCATGGTGGTCACTTTCCCCCCCTCGATGGCTTTCAGGGCATCACCAAGGATGTGCCATTCAGGTTTCCCGCCGGACGGCTCCTGAATATCGCAGGAATAGGCCTCATGCCCCCGCGCCCGGAACGCCTTGCACACGGTTTGCGATTCCTCGCAGGCTATCAAAACTTTCACGGCTTTACCTCCACAAACTCTCCGTTTTCCAGCATGTACGGTGTATCCGCTTTGATTTTTTCACCATCGACATACTCCGTTTTCACACATACCGGAACGTATCGTTGCTTTGCCCCATCGTATTTCCACTCCGCAAGTGTAATCCAACAACCAATTGGCGCTTTTACCACAGAGCCATTTCCAGCGCAGCAAATCACGGAATCGCTTCCAGTGCAGTTAATCCGGGCGTAGTGCCCGGAGCTGCCAATCTGGGCGGAGTCCCCGGAACTGCCAATCCGGGCGGAGTCCCCGGAGCTGCCAATCCGGGCGGAGTCCCCGGAG
>ERZ1034920.1411-NODE-1411-length-15536-cov-5.456753_pt1 | contig 15536 bp, 10 predicted proteins | sample MGYA00520688_ERZ1034920 | MGnify/ENA primary metagenome ERZ1034920 (study PRJEB33766, sample SAMN09781785) | gut metagenome | biome: gut microbiome | host: Homo sapiens | place: Madagascar | study: EMG produced TPA metagenomics assembly of the PRJNA485056 data...
GTCTATCATTTTTGCGAGCTGTTTTTATATCCTTTGCGAAAATAAAAGCAAGGGATTTTTCTTTTCCCGAAGGAGTAAGCGTGTTAAAAAAAGAAGCATTAGAAACAATTGAGCAAACAATCGGATATCGATTCAAAGATAAACAATTGATATCGCAAGCATTTACAAGATCTTCATATCATTACGAGCACCCGCAAGAACAAAGCAACGAGGTAATGGAATTCGTTGGTGATTCTGTTTTATCTTTAATTGTTGTAGATAAATTACTCGACAGGTATTCGGGCAAAGACGATAGTGGGCTATATAGTAGTCTTGACGAGGGTGATTTTTCATCAATACGTAGTTTTATGGTTAATAAGAATTTCCTGGCAAAAAAGATGAGAAAACTCGATTTGCATCGATTTTTGAGGGTAAGCATAGGCGACGAAAAGCAAGGCGTAGATAACAGCATTTCTGTTTTAGAAGATTTGTTTGAAAGTATTGTCGGGGCAATTTATATTGACACCGAAAGAAATTTACGTAAGACGAGAGATATAGTTTTACCGTTATTGGAATTTGATTTCGAATTGGACGAATACGATGGAAAAGTCAAAATCAGTTATAAAAATTTAGTTCAGGAATGGTGTGATAAATACGGGTATGAGAAACCGATGTATAAAACCTACCAAACTGCCGACGGGTTTGTTTCTACATGTTACGTCAACGAACGAAACGTTAAGGGGGAAGGACGAGGCTATAACGGTAAAACCGCTGAAAAAAGGGCTGCCGAGATCGTATTTTTACAATTGGAAGATATAGAATCTTCATTTGCAAATATCGAGATTTCATTTGAAAACGCAATCAATATGTTGCAAGAGTTTTGCCAGAACAAAGATATACCTAAACCGGAATATAAGACGATAAATGATATTATATTCGACGACAACAGTCATGAGTTTACGGTTCGCTGTATTCTTAACGGAAAGTATACGGAAGGAAAAGGCGATAGGGTAAAAGATGCTAAAAAGGAATCTGCATATAATATGCTCGATTGCTTGGGGTTGATAAAATAAGGGGGATAAAAAATGAGTAAAAAAGTATCGTGCTATACGCATAGTCAAAGAGAGTTAGATAATTACGCTAATCAACATAATCCTAATAATAAAGCGTATTGGGCTAATCACGATAACCATTCGAATCAATGTAATCCGAATAATTACGAGTATTGGCATAGCAGAGAGAAAGATGAAGAATATAATACAGCCGGGCAATTTTATTATAACACCATAGATTTATAATTACATTCATTTGCTATTGCTACGCTGCGATTTATTTCCTTTTGTAGGATGCAAATATCGTATTCTAATTTCGTTTGTGATAAAACAACCGAGAATGTAAAAAAAAATTAACTATGACCGATATTGTCATAGTTAGTACGTTAAAATTATTCGGCGAATAGAGTTGGCGATAATTAAAGGTATAACGAAAACGTCGGGAGATAGAATGGCAATATGCAAAAGATAGTTATCGATAAAAATTTTATTAAAAAATATAAATCCGTTACGGTTATGCTTGAGAATTGCGAGTGTTATAAGATTTCAACGAATGATATAATCGACGTTTATTGCGAATCGGAGTTAACCGATAAGCATAACAGAGAATACCGTACGAATGACGGATTTTTGAAAATCGCTGCAAGAGCATCGCAAACGAAAGAGTGTTCTCTTTTACATAATTCTCTAAGCGGACCGCAGCGCGGGCAAGGGTTGAGAGCGCGTCTGGAAGCGTGTGGCGGTGGCGCGGATATGACGTCGTTTTCGTTAAACGGCAAAAATGGCGACATGGATATTTACGTGCCGTATAATCCGTTGGAAGATATTATTCACGGTTGCGAGATAGAGTTGTCCGATTGCCCGTCTTTTGAGGTCGACGACAAAGGCAATATGATTATAGCCTTCGGGAAGAGTTCTAAACAGCCTGTGCGTACGGATAATAACTATGCCGATTTGATTACTGGCTGGAAAGCCGCTTTCGGTGAGTTTTCGCCGAAGATTTTGAAGGTAAACGTCCAATCGATAGGAACGTTCGGAATAAGTGAAAAGACACTTAAGGTTTCGTTTAAGATCCGCAATAAATTTTCTAAAAAAGGGTTTGCGGAATTGACGTTTACGGATTGCGAAAACGTTTCGGTCGATACGTGCTTTCCGAGCGACGGAAAGTGTGAAATCGTTATGTCAAGAATGGCAAACGGGCGTATATACGTCGGTTTTGTCGGGTTAGAGATGGATTTTTTCTGCGCTTCCGTTTCTCTGTAACGCTATATATTTTCGATTAAAGAGGCGGTATGAAAAGGGATTTAAGAGAATAGACGCGATTTATAAAAATAGCGACGATTGGAATTGCTTTTTCTCGCCTGCTGCCGTGAATCACGGTTACGACGACGTTGATATGTTGCTGGTCAACCGCAAAACCAAAAAATTTATAAAAACTTGTAGCGAGTCGGACTGCGTCGACGGTAAAGGCGACATGAAAAAATTGAAATCCGACGAAATGAAAAAAGAAATCGCTAAACTCAAAGCCGCAGGTTATCGGAAGTCGAAATGGTAATTTAATACGAAACAAAACTTAATGCGGACGCTTTTTATAAAAAGCGTCCGCGTTTTTCGTAAAAAGTAATCGGGGAAAAATAACGAACATCGTATAAAAAAGCACTTTTTGCGTGAAATTAAGTAAAATAAAGCAAGACAAGGCGTTGCGCGATATGATAAAATATTAGTGAGTCGGTTTATCCTTGACGGATTTACGCGCATGCGATGAACGGGCGAAATAAAAAATAAGGGAGCAGTTATGAAGAAAAAATTTTTGACTATCGTCGCGATTTGTCTTGCGATATCCGCGACGTTGGCGTATCCGATCGGTTTTGCCGCGTCGGGTTTCGGCAAAGCGACTAAAACGGTTGCGGCGACCGACGTAATTACCGTCGTTTCGCCCGTACAGTCTGCCGAAATCGACCTTGATAACGATACGGTTAAGGAATGTTTTGCCGATTATACCCGAAAAAGCAGTTACGCATACTACGGCAAAGGCGATCAATATTTTATGAACGACGTCAGGTTGGAATGGCAATCGGACGGCGCGCAATACTATCAGGTGTATCTTTCCGAGGACAAATATTTCGGTGTCGCCGAAAAATATCTGACGACGAAATCGGAACTTTTGCTTCAAAATCTCATTCCGAACAGGGAATATTACTGGAAAGTAAAAGTTACGTATGCCGACGGAGAGCAAAAAACCTCGAAGGCGTACAGATTTACGACGAAAGGAAGCGCGCGGACGATTACCGCCGACGGAGTGTCGAATTCGCGAGATCTCGGCGGGCTGAAAACCGTTGACGGAAAGACGATAAAATACGGTATGCTTTATCGTTCGGCAAATCTCGATTCGATTACCGAAAAAGGTAAAAAACAGTTACGTATGCTCGGAATTAAAACCGAACTCGACCTACGCGGCGACACATTGACGAGATCTCCGCTCGGCGACGACGTAAAACTAATCAACATCAAGGGCGCGTATTACGTCGGACATTTCAAAGGTATAGAATTCGGCTACGACGAAAACAAAGAGTATATAGGTTACTTTTGCGACGAATTAAGAGCGTGCGCCGACGAAAACAACTATCCTATGATTTTCCACTGCGCGATAGGTCGCGACCGTACGGGTACGCTTGCGGCGTATATTCAGATGCTCTGCGGAGTCGCCGAGGACGATATCTACCGCGAATACGAATTTTCAAATCTGTCGGCGGCGGGTACGTGCGACGGTACAACCGAAGCGGGCGCGTACGCTCCGTTCAACGCGATGATGGATCAAATCAAGGCGAAAACGGGAGATACGCTTGCCGAAAAAGCGGAAAATTACGCCATAGAAATGGGCGTTACGGCTGCCGATATAGCGGCTATCCGCAAAATTCTCGTGGAGGATTAAGGCGATGAAAAAGATAAAAAGATTATTGACGACGTCGTTTATTTTCACGCTTTTCGTCTGTTGCTTTGCGAGCGCGTATTTTACGGGACGCGCGGAAACCACGTCGGAAACTGCGAATAAATACGATATAACCGCCGTTACTACGCTGAACGACGGCGAAGAATTTGCCGTTGCGGCAGGAACGAAATACACGGGCAATAAGGCGATTACTTACGGTGAAACGGTTGCTTTCGGGTATAAAAACGCCGATTCGACCAAGCAACTCCGAATGGCGTTCGGTATCGGATATTACGGATTTTATTTTTACTATAATCCGAGCGACCTTATAACCGTAATGAGTTGCGATATGAGTAGTTGGACGAGAAAAAACAATATCGTTAAGATTTCTCGCGATTTGTTCAACGATTACAATAAGATCGAAATGACGCTCACCGAAAAAGACGAGAATAGCGTTCGTTTAGAGATGACTTACGACGACGGCGGGGAAAGAAAGAGCGTTGGTTGCGATTTTGCGAAGGCGGAAGCGAGCGACGGACTGTTCAGATTCGGCGATATGAATTTTGACGGCAATTCGGTAAAATCGCTTTTGCCCGCGCCCGTGTTCGGCAACGGTTTTTCTTACAGCGGAGAAAACGTCGCAGGCGAAAACAAGTACGACGGATGTTCTTTGTCGGTCGTGTCGCGTGAAAAAGCGGAAGCCGCGGGCGTACCCGCGGGATTTGAAAGCGATACCATGCTTATTGCTTCGAGCGCCAAGTCGTCTTTCGATATGTCTTTCGATTTTACTTCGCTTAATTATAAGAGAAAACACGTTACGGGTGTGTCCGTAAGGCTGTATATAGAGAAAAATTCCGCCGACAACGCGAGTTATCCCGAAGTACGTATCCCGGGTAAAAACACCGATTGGATATTGCGGCACGCAGTCGGAACGGAAAATACTGGGAAATGGATTACCGTAGATTTTCCGACGGAGGTAATAGACGATATCTGTACCGACGGAATAATCGGCAAATTCGTGTTCTGCGTGCGCTCGAACGGGGTTGCTAAAATGTTTATCGACGAAATTAAGGTCGAGATGCTACCGCGCGACACCGTAGCGCCCGTTATAGACGCGTCGATTACGAGTTTTAAGACCACGGCAGGAACGTACCCCACGCTCGATTATATCGTTATAACCGACGATTCGGGCGCGTGCGACGTTGCGTACGAGTGGTCGGAAGGCGCGCTCGATTTCAACGGCAGATTGCAGGCGGGTAATCATACCTGTACGATAACGGCAACCGACGGCTGGGATAACGCGACGAGCGTAGTTATTCACTATTCGGTAGAAGCCGAAACGCCGACGGAGAAATATCGTATAACTTTCAGACGCGAGGGGTTTGACGATTATACGGTCGAATATTCCGCCGATACGACGATTTACGTCGTTGAGCCGAGCATATCCGAAAAGCGTTATTATCAGGCGTCCTGGGGCGAATATGAGTTTGAATATACGTCAGGCCAAGTCGTAAACGCCGTGTATACCCCGATTATCTATACCGTTACGTATATGGCGGACGGCGTAAAAGTCGGCGAAGTAAAATATTCGATAGAGAATTACGATTTCGACGAACCTGCCGTTCCGAAGAAAAAAGGATATAAAGGCGAGTGGGAAGCGCATACTTTTTCGTTTGAAAATATCACCGTAAACGCCGTTTATACGGAGAGCGCAGAAACGGACGATTCGACGACGGAAACTCAGAAAAAAGGATGTTCGTCTTTCCTGCAAAACGCGCCGCTCGCGTTGTTTGCGTTAGCCGCGGTAGGAGCGTTCGTCTTAAAACGCAAAAAAGAAAGATAAACCGCTACAACTAAAAAAATCTTATAATGCGGACGCTTTTTGTAAAAAGCGTCCGCATTTTTCGTAAAACGCTATTCGTTTTAACGAGATATTTTGCGATTTTAATTTGCTTGAAAAGATTATTGCAAATAACGTCGAAATATGCTATTATTAAAAGAGAAAAATCGCGCGGAATAGTCGTTTTTATGTGATGCCGAGACAATCGACGGCAAAAACACGAAAAATTTTTGAAAAAAGTTTTTCTTGCAACAGAAATTGTCATATATTGTGTGTTAAAATAGACTAAACGAAGCGATTTACAGGAGATAAGCACAAATGAGCGAAAACAAGATACTCGATACGATGTGGGATGATAACCCGATAGACATCACGCAGGAAGCGAATTTTATATGGAGCATTGCCAACAAGTTGCGCGGCTCGTATATGCCCGATAAATACGGCGACGTCGTAATTCCTATGACGATTCTGCGCCGTTTCGAGTGCGCGCTTGAAGCCACAAAGCAGGCGGTGTTAAAAGCCTATCAGTCAAACCCGAATTACCCGTCGAAAGCACTTTGCAAAATCGCGGGGTTTTCGTTCTATAACACGAGCGAGTACGACTTAAAAGAACTTTGCAACGATTCCAAGCATATTGCGGCGAACTTCAAAAATTATATCAGTGGCTTCTCGGCTAACGTAAAAGACATTTTTGCCGAACTTGAAATGGACAAGCATATCGACAAAATGGAAAAGGACGGCTGTTTGTATTCCGTCGTCGAAGCGTTTTCCGCGCTCGATTTGTCGATAAAAACTTACGACAGTATCAAGATGGGCTACATTTTTGAAAACCTGATCGGCAGATTTTATCAGAACGTGGACGCCGGACAATTTTACACGGGCAGAGATATTATCAAATTGCTCGTAGAAATTTTAATGGCGGAAGGTTGCGACGATATTTTTGAACCGCACAAAGTCATTACTATTCTCGACCAAGCCTGCGGAACGGGCGGTATGCTTTCCACGGCGTATACCTACATAAAACACTATAATCCTACGGCGGAAGTTAAACTGTTCGGGCAGGAATTTATGGGGCAGTCTTACGCGGTAGGGCTTGCCGAAATGCTCATTAAAAATCAGGACTCGGATAACTTCCGACACGTCGATACTTTCAAGACCGATTGCTTTGCAGACACGAAAATGCGTTTCGTAATCGAAAACCCGCCGTTCGGCACACCGTGGTCGGGTAAAGACGCAAAGGACGGACAGGAACAAGCCGTGCGCGACGAATACGCCAAAGGCGAAACGGGCAGATGGGGACACGGACTTCCGAGCGGTGGCGACTCGCAAATGATTTTCTTGCAGTCCGCCGTGGATAAAATGGACGACTTCTGCGGCAGAGCGGCGATTATCGAAAACGGCTCGCCGCTGTTTAACGGCGATACCGCTTCGGGTGAAAGTCAGATTCGCCGTTGGCTTTTGGAAAGCGACCTTATTGAAGCGATAATCGCTCTACCGACCGACTTGTTTTACAATACGGGCATTCGGACCTACGTTTGGATTCTCTCGAAAAATAAGGAAAAAAAGCGCAAAGGCAAAATACAACTCATCAACGCCGCCGAGATTTACCATAAACTGCGTAAAGCCGTCGGCAACAAGAAAAACGAAATTACGAGAGAGGACAGAAAGAGAATTACGCACCTTTACGCCGACTTCGTGCCGAGCGACCTTTGCAAGATTTACGATAATACGGAGTTTCTTTACAAGGAATATGCCGTTATGCAACCGCTTCAACGCAGTTACGCTATCACGGAAGAGCGTATCGAGCAAATGCTGATGAAAGGCGCGCTTTCAGGTGTTTACGATGAAGCGAAGATTGCCGACTATGAAAGTCAGGGTGTTGCGCTTGCCGATAAAGATAAGAAAAAATACGAAGAAATGCTTGAAAGAAAGCCGTTATATGAGGACATTCTGCAAACGCTGAAAGAGCATATCTCGGACAAGGTGTATAAAGAACCGGAAAGTTTCATCAAGTATCTTTCGGGAATTTTGTCGTGCGATAAAAAACTGACAGAGCGTATCGCGGACGGGCTTTCCGAGATGGACAAAACGGCGGAAATTCAGCGCGATAAAAAGGGCAATATTATTTACGACAAAGAAACGCGCGACACCGAAATCGTGAAATATACCGAGGATATAGAAACCTATATGGCGCGTGAAGTGTTGCCTTACGTTCCTGACGCGAAATGGTTTTGGGAAGAAAATCTCGGCGCGAAAAAGCCCGTGATAAAAATCGGCGCGGAAATACCGTTTACAAGATATTTCTATAAGTACACTGAGCCTGAAAAGAGCGAAGTGTTGGAAGAAAAATTCCTAACGTTTGAAAAGAGCGTGAGCGAAAGAATCAAAGCGTTATTCGCTGTGAAAGGAGAAGAATAATGGCTTTGCAGGATAAAATCGGAAGAGAGGAAATTGTAGATAAGATTTGCGGTTTGGTCGGCTCGTTGAAAAAGGACAAGAACTTTTGTTTGGCAATCAACGGCGCGTGGGGAAGCGGAAAAACTTTTGTTTTGGATATGATTGCAGAAAAATTATCCGAAAGACAAGAGTACATCGTTATCAAATACGACGCTTGGGAAAATAATTTTTATCCCGACCCACTTATTGCTATTTTGTATTGCATTCTCGATTCTCTTACGTCTAATCCGGAATTCAAAAAGTTTCAAAAGGATAAGACGCTGAAAAAACGCGTTAAGAAGGTTTTTTCTCAAAGTTTTGATGAAGCAATCGATAAAACAATAGATAAACTCTATAAAATCGGTAGTTGGGCAGGTGTAGTAGCATATGCTGCTGAAACAATAAAGTCTATTATTAAAGTGGCGAAAATATCAATACTTGACAACAAACTATTTGATGATTTTAAGTCATATAAAAAGTTGCTTCAAGATTTTATTAACGTATCAAATAAGTTGACTGAATATGAAAAGGAAGAAGGAAAGCAAACAAAACTTATAATTCTCGTGGACGAAGTTGACCGTTGCTTGCCCGACGAACAACTGAAAGTTTTAGAACGGCTTCATCATTTATTCAAAGTGAATAATTGTGCGGTTATCGTAACGATGAATCAGATTTGCGTTGCCGAAACCGTCAAAACCATTTACGGAATCGACGGATATGAATACCTGCGCAAATTCTTTAACTTCACGTTCCGGCTTGACACTTCGGCGAATGAGTATTTGAAACATTTGCTGGAGGAATACATCAAGAGCTTTGAAAAAATCCAAGTCCCGGCAAGCGACGTGGGGATTCCCGTAAAATTGGCTTATCAATGCTTGCTTTACGGTAGTGAAAAGGCTTTGGATAAGGCGGATAACAGAGAACTTACCCGTTATTTTGAATGTGTAACGAACGTATGCAATGACTTCGGTTGGCAGAAATTGAATCCGTACTATGTGTTCTTTGTGCTGTTGGCTTTATATATCCGCAAAATCATTTCGCCTACTTTCCTGAATGCGGATGAGATTGTAGCAAACCAAAACAGGATTTCCGAAACATACAAAAATCTTTCATCGGACGAAAAGCAGTATGTAATGCCGTACTACGATTATTTGGAAGAATTTTTAGGTGTGGACAGAAGCAATCCGCCCGAAGAGTTCAGCCGTTTGTATCAATGGAACGGAAGTCAGATTGCCAAATTTTCGTGGACGTTTAACGAAACGGTTTATTATTCGATGGGGCAACAGTTCCCCTACAACGAAATGCGTAGATTTAACGGTCAGCCTATAGTAAAACCGGAAGCCTGCAAAGAGTTGTGCAGACTTGTTATTTTATACGGCGGGGAGCAAGAAAAATGCGAGGGATGAAAGACAGCGGCATATCTTGGGTAGGAGAGATACCCAAAGAGTGGAGTGTAAAAAAAATAAAACACATTTCGTACGTTATTGGTGGTAATGGTTTTAATGTTGAGTTGCAAGGGCTTGAAAGTGGCGATTATCCATTTTGCAAAGCAAGCGATATAAGCAATGCAGGCAAATATTTGGATAAAGCGGCTAATTATGTAACTTTTGACATTGTGCGAGATCAGCATTACAATATCATTCCAAAAGGTGCAATTCTGTTTCCTAAAATCGGGGAGGCAATGAAGAAAAACAATCGAACAATTTGTGTGTTGGATTGCTGCGCTGACAATAATTGTCAAGCGATTGTGCCTTTTGAAAGAAACAGTGGTATGTTTTTGTATTATATTCTCACTTGTGTAAATATGGGTTGGTTCGATAATGCAGGAACAATTCCGTGTATGAATAATCGAAAATTTTTGAATAGCAAAGTGCCTTTTCCGTCGCTTGACGAGCAACAGAGAATTGCGGAGTTTTTGGATAGAGAGTGCGGGAAGATTGACGGATTGAAAGCGGATATTCAAGCGCAGATCGATACGCTTGAACAATATAAGCGTTCCGTAATTACCGAAGCCGTTACCCACGGTCTAAACCCATCCGCCCCTATGAAAGACAGCGGTGCAGGGTGGATGCCACTTATTCCATTGCATTGGAAAGCAGATAAATTAAAATTTCATTTGCGGCAACGAGGTATAAAAAATCAAATAGATAAACAAGTTTTATCTTTGTATCGGGAATATGGTATTGTGCCAAAAGATAGCCGGGATGACAATCATAATGTTACATCGGAGGATGTTTCGGATTATAGATATGTACGAGTAGGCGATTTTGTCGTAAATAAAATGAAGGCGTGGCAAGGTTCTGTTGCTGTATCTAACTATGAAGGTATAGTCAGTCCGGCATATTTTATCTATGAATTTTCAGATGATTTAATAAACAAAAGGTATTTCCATTATCTAATGAGAAACAAAACCTATGCAACAGAATTTAGGCGCTTATCGGGAGGGATAAGAGAAGGACAATGGGATTTACCTTCCGAAGCCTTGAACAACACTATTATACTTTTGCCGCCGCTTGACGAACAGCAAGAAATAGCCGATTATCTCGATAACAAATGCGCTGAAATCGAGCAGATTATCGCGGATAAAAAATCGCAAATCGAAACGCTTGACGGCTATAAAAAATCTCTCATTTACGAATACGTTACGGGCAAAAAGGAAGTATATTATGTATGATTTTTATAATCAACCAAATTCAGCGGTAGACTATTTGATTAAAGAGGAACGAAGAAAGCGAGAGAAACAGGAAGAGGTGTTAAGAAGAAATGAGGAAATTGAAAAACAAAATGCACCGATTTTAGAACAATTAAAACGTATAGAAGAACAAGGGAATGAGCAAATCAAAGTTTTAAGAGAAGACAGCGAAAGACAAAAAGAGCAAATAAAACGACTTAACAAAAGCGAAGAAGATGCAAGGCAGGAAGCCCGAAATGCAAAAATTATCAGCACTGTTTCGTTTTGTGTTGGTACGCTTATAGCAATTGCTTCTTTAATTGTGGCGATAGTAAAGTAAAGGGGGAATATATGAACAACATTCTTTCCGAAAAAGAATATCAGCGGTTTATCATAGATAAACTCGTTTCCGAAAACGGTTACATAGAGCGGAAAAACGTATGTTTCGACCGTAATTTTGCTATCGACCGCGAAATGTTGTTCAAATTTTTGAACGACACACAGCCGAAAACAATGGCGCAGATTCGTAAAGTGTATAAAGACGTTACCGAAGATACGGTGGTAAACTTTATCAACACCGAAATCACGAAAGCAAAAAGCAGTCTGTTATCCGTATTAAAACACGGCGTGGAAATCGCGGGGTATAAGTTAGACCTTATGTATACCAAGCCCGCAACGACTTTCAATAAAGACTTGCTTTTGAAATACAATAAAAATATTTTTTCCGTAATGGAAGAAGTGTGGGCGAGCGATACCGAAAGAATCGACCTTGTAGTCTTCCTGAACGGCTTTGCGATTATGTCGTTTGAACTCAAATGCAATTTTGCGGGGCAGAGTTATCAGGATGCGATTTTGCAATACCGTACCGAGCGAAACCCGAAAGACAGGCTGTTTTATTTTAAGGCGGGTTGCCTTGTCAACTTTGCTATGGACTTACAGGAAGTCTATATGACGACGCGCCTTGCAGGCGAAGGAACGTTCTTTTTGCCGTTCAATACGGGTAGCGGCGCCGGCATAGACGCAGGCAAGGGCAATCCCGTTTATGCCGATAAATATTCCGTTTATTATATGTGGGAAGATATACTCAAAAAAGATACGGTTTTAGACCTTATCTCGGAGTTTATTTTTATTGAGCGCAAAGAAGAAACGGATGAAGTAACGGGCAAAACCACGGTGAAAGAAAAGGTAGTTTTCCCGCGCTATCATCAACTTGACGTTATCCGCAAAACGATAGCGGACGTGGAAGTCAACCGCACTTCGCAAAACTATCTGATACAGCACAGCGCGGGTTCGGGCAAGACGAATTCCATTGCGTGGCTTGCGCACAGGCTTTCTTCGCTTCACGACGAAGAGAACAAAATCGTTTTCGATAATATCATCATCTGCACCGACCGCGTGGTGGTGGACAGGCAGTTGCAGGACGCGGTGCGCGGTATCGAACACAAGACGGGGCTTATCAAGGTTATGGACGACAAATGTTCGTCGGCAGACCTTGCGCAGGCTCTGCAAAGCAATATCAAGATTATCGGCACGACGATACAAAAATTCCCGTATATCGTGGACACGGTGAGAAATCTGAAAAACAAAACCTTTGCCGTGATTATCGACGAAGCACATTCTTCCACAGCCGGCAAGGATATGGCGGCAATCACGATGACGCTCGGCGCGGGCGAAGTCGATTTTGAAGAAGGCGTTATCGATACGCAGGATATGATAGCGGACGAAATCCGTCGCAACGGCAAGCAAAAGAACGTTTCTATGTTTGCCTTTACCGCCACGCCGAAAGCGACCACTATCGACTTGTTCGGCAGATTGAACGCGAAAGGGCAGAAAGAAGCCTTCCACTTGTATTCGATGAAACAGGCGATAGAAGAAGGTTTTATTTTGGACGTGCTTGCCAACTTTACCGAATACAATACGTATTATCGGCTGAACAAAGAGATTTCGGAAGATCCGAAGTATAAAACGGCGGAAGCCAAAAAGCAAATCGCTCGGTTTGTGGAACTGCACGAAACGAATATCGCGCAAAGGGTGGAAGTGATTGTCGAACATTTCCGCACGACGGTTTTGTCTGAACTCGGCGGAATGGCAAAGGCAATGGTGGTTACGGCTTCCCGCGCAAGTGCGGTAAAGTATCGTCAGGCGTTTGAAGATTACGTTACGAAGAAAGGCTACGCGGGCATTCACGCGCTTGTGGCGTTTTCGGGAAAAGTAAAACTGCCCGACGACGAAACGGAATACACGGAAACGCTTCTGAACGGCTTTTCGGAAGATAAACTGCCGAAGAAGTTTGATTCGGACGATTACAACGTTTTGCTTGTGGCAAACAAGTATCAGACGGGCTTCGACCAACCGAAACTGTGCGCAATGTACGTTTTGAAGAAGTTGCGCGGTGTGAACGCGGTGCAGACGTTGTCGCGCCTGAACCGTATCTGCCCGCCGTTTGAGAAAAAGACGTTTGTTCTCGATTTCGTGAATACATACGACGATATTGTCAAGGCGTTCGCGCCGTATTATACCACGACGTTGCTTGCAAATTCGGTTACGCCGACGGCGGTATACGATTTGGAAGCGAAACTCGACGGATATATGATTTTAGATCCTTACGACGTGAATATGGCGGCAGAGATTATCTATAAAAAGATTATCGAAGCAAAGGACAAAAATCAGTTGCGTTTCTATCTGCAACGCGCCGAGAAAAAACTGAAAGAATACGAATTGATGAAACAAATCGAGATTATGGCGGTCGTTCGACATTTTATCCGTTTCTATGAGTTCCTGATACAGGTGTCGTGCTTCGAGGACGTGGAACTGCATAAAAAGTATCTGTTTCTGACTTATTTCGTGTCGTTCGTAAATATTTCTCAGCCGGGCGGCGGTTTCGATTTGTCAGGTAAGATAAAGGCAGACAATTTTATTCAGAAGAAAGGCGAAGAGCATAAAACGACAAAAGTTACGCCCGATCCGATCGTAAAACTGCCGACGGCAGACGACTTTAATCTTAACGAGGACAAAGTAAAACGACTTTCGGAGATTATCGATGAGATCAACAGCAAAACGGGCAAAACCTACGATAACGACGTCGTAATCAAGGCAATGCTTCAAATCAAAGACTTGATGATGAAGTCCGAAAAACTTAAAGAGAGCGCGAAAGCGAACACGGAAAGCGACTTTGCGTTTTCGTATTTCGACGGTATCGACGACGCGCTGATCGAGGGACTTTCGCAAAATCAGGACTTTTTCTCGTTGCTTCTTTCTAACGACGAAATGAAGAAAGAAGTGCTTGGTATTTTTATAAGCGAAATTTATAAGAGTTTACGTGAAGAAACAAAGTAAAATTTAACGAAATATCTTTGCGGCGTTGCGCAAAGCCGATAAATTTGTTATAATGACGTTAAATAATCGCGCGATTGTTTTGCCGAGAACGAAATCGGCAAAAATGATTAACGTAAAAGTTACGACGGGGAATTATGAAAAACATCGTTGATTACGCTGAATATACGCGGGCGGGGCTTGAAACGCAAACGCTCAACGCGGTGGACAGTCTGATACTGTCGCAACTTTCCTATTACCATTTGCCGATTAAGGCAAGTGGAATTCTGACGTGGAAAGGCGAAAAGTTATCCGCTCTGCCTGCCGTTTGCGATTACGACAAGATGCTTTTCGACGTGTGGGGACCGAAGCAAAGCCGCGAACTGTTCGGGATTATGGCTGCAAACCCCCGATATGAAAATATTATCGTAAAAGGATATGAAGAAAGCACGAACGCAAAGGACGAAAAACAATTTTCGGCGGTTACTTTTCAGTTAAACGACGACGCTTTTTACGTCGCTTTCCGCGGAACGGATTCTACGCTTATCGGCTGGAAAGAAAACTTCAATATGGCGTATCAATTGCCCGTTCCGTCGCAGACGGAAGCCGTGAGATATCTCGAAGAAGCGGCGAAAAATTGCAGCGGGAAAATGTACGTCGGCGGGCATTCGAAAGGCGGAAATCTGGCGGTTTACGCGGCGGCGTTTGCAAGTAACGATGTCAAAAAACGCATCTGCAAAATCTATTCGCACGACGGCCCGGGGTTTCTGACCGACGTAACCAATCGCGAAGAATATAAGGCTATAGAGCGGTTAATCGATAAAACCGTACCGCAATCGTCGCTCGTCGGCATGCTTTTGGACGATCCGTCGACGTTCAGAGTGATAAAAAGCAGCAGGGTAGGCGTTTTGCAACACGATCCGTTTTCCTGGAAAGTAAAAGACGGCGAATTTATTTATCTGTCGAAACTTTCGGGCGTGGCGAGATATAACGATAAGACTCTTAACGCCTGGATAAATTCGCTTTCGAACGAAGAGCGCAAACGGCTTGTAAATCTTATTTTCGACTTTCTCGAAAGTCAGGACGTTTTCAACACTTTTCATCTCAAAGAATCCTGGCAAAAGAGCGTGTTGATTGCTTTAAGCGGAGCGTCTAAAACGGACAAAGACGCCAAAAAGTTTTTCAAAAAGAGCGTGAACCGATTGATTTCTATCGGAATAAAAAACATCCCCGAATTATTCAAAAAGTAATATAATTTATAAACAAAATAAAATACCACCCTTCCGGGAGTATGCTCTCCCGTTGAAGCGGGAGAGG
>ERZ1034920.1412-NODE-1412-length-15508-cov-85.900731_pt1 | contig 15508 bp, 20 predicted proteins | sample MGYA00520688_ERZ1034920 | MGnify/ENA primary metagenome ERZ1034920 (study PRJEB33766, sample SAMN09781785) | gut metagenome | biome: gut microbiome | host: Homo sapiens | place: Madagascar | study: EMG produced TPA metagenomics assembly of the PRJNA485056 data...
CTATTATCCCACACCCGTTTTGTGTACACCTCACATGCAAAATTATACTGTACACATTTATAAATTGTATACAGTATAATAAAGGTTTACTTTGATTTAACCATCAAATTTAGTCCACTCACCGTTATAATTTAGGAGAGTCCATTGTAAGGGCCCCCATGCTAGCGTGGCATTAGCCCCTTTTGCGTCAACGCATTTCATACCTTCAACCCCAACTTCATTAGATAAAGGTCTAATTAGATGATAGGCATAAATCCAAGCATTAGAGCCGTCGAATTGAAAGGTATACGGTAAGCTTTCTCTATAGTGCATAACCGTTGGTTCTTTAAGTGTGATTTTAGTATTATCTTTTGTAAAATAGATTTTAGGATAATATCTATTATCAGGTATTTCATAACTGGTACTGTCAGTGATTAGGTTAGGACAAATAATACTTGAGTTAGCTAATTGTTTATGACCATTAATTTTATTTGTATTTGTGTTAATGTGTACATTTTCAAAATCATAGTTTGTGTTGGCAATAGTTGAATAGAATGTGATATCACATTCAGCAATAGTATCCGAGAACCATAAACCTAGCATAGTTAAATTGATTGGTCCGTTCATTGAATTGATGTTATTGCGGACTATGCAAACGCTTCTACCTTCGTTAACTTTACCGTCACCATATTGATAACCACTGTTTATCACCTTAAAATTGGTGAAGTTAAATTCATTGTCGCTATCACAATTTTCAATTATTAATGAGCTACCATAAACATTTTTGCTAGTAATGTTACACATATTACTTAATAACTGCATATTATGCAAATTTCTAAAAACGATTGAAGCGTCGTTTCCGTCAATGTATATGTTGTTAGCGTTTAATTTAATTTTAGATGTGTTAGAAACGTTAGTATCTTCGTATACTAGTATCGCATATGAACAATTAGAACATTGTAAGTTAGTGATTGATATATCATTGATTGAGTTTTCTTGATTATATGGTTCAATGTCAATCGCTGCCCCTGGTTGTAACCCTCTTATATCATTTATAAATAGGTTGTTAATGTTAATTGCTTTAGCAGATAAAATACTGATACCTTGTCTACCGCATTCTCTTATAGTTGTATCATTAATTGTCACACAGGGGTTGTTATTTGCTTTATTATCAATTTCGATACCGTCACCACCAGCATTGTACAATGTACACTTGTCGATTAATATATTATTACCACCCGTGATTTTAATACAATGGCACCATTCAGGGTGTTCATGTTTGTTAGTATGCTTATTTCCATTTATAATAAGTTTACTTAATGTCACATTATTTGTGTTATTTAAATGTATAACATATGAATGGTCTAACTCACTTTTAAAGTTTGCAATCAAACTATGCATATTATCACCCATGATTGTAATATTAGACGGAACGAGAATACCAATTGAAGCGTCAACGGAAAAATTTTCATTTACTAGGACAGTACAACCATAATTACGACAAAACAACAAATTTTGGTTAAACACTGCTGTGTTATCAGTATGAAAAGATTTTGTTGTAATTATCGTGCTAGGTAACATTTCAGCAAAAAGGTTATTATTAGTTTGGAAAGTAATTGTTCCGTTTTTTTTAACAGTCTTAATCACAAAACTAGCACCACCACCGTCACCAAGAATTGCAAAGCCATTCGTTTTTACTGTCATACCAGGTATTAAGTTTTCGTTCATTAACATTTCTTGTGTTGTGTTAAATACTGTAACAAGGTCTAATATATTGTTGATTAATGCTCTTAAAGTTCCGTCATTTTTCCAATTAGTTAAAATTTCGTTTACATCATTATTAACATTGTTTTTAATTTTTTCATCATATTTAGCTAATTCAGTATCAACATAGTTTTTTAGATTAACAAACTTGTTATTTAAATCATCATACTTAGTGTTGGTGCTGTTTTTAAAATCTTCGATTTTTTTATCAGTTTCATTTGTATAATTCTTGATATACTCTTGCAACGTATTTTCACTGTCAATCACTTCATTAAGTTTATCGCTAATTAAAATTAATTGTTGATAGTAGCTTAAACTTTCGTCATAAGCGATAGGTAAAATATATTTTGTACACCATAAATTAAAATTGTCTATCATGTAAATCATTCCTTTCTTATAACCACTTAACCCATTGGTTCATAGTCATTTTTATTTTTTGTGTTTCATACCTTAACTGCCCATATGCATAACAATCTTTAATCAATTTTATTTGATATATCTTGTTAGCGTTTTTAATCAACATAGCGTTCGGTCTATGGTCTTTTGTGGTTAGTGCAAACACGTCCCTACAGTTTTTATCAACATCATTTGATATATAAACTGTTCCATAAACTTGGTCGTACCATACGCCATATTCACCACCATTCACGATTAATGTACACCTGTACCAGCAATTACCTGTTTTCTTTTCAATGAAATTTTCACCTGTTCCGTGTTGCCAACTACCACCAAATGCATAGTCCGTATAGCTACTATCTTCACCATAACTTTCTATCATTTTTTCAGCATGACGTTCACCACTTTCACCAACATAGAATAACAAGCAATTTGTCTTTTTATTAAAGTAGTATTCTTTACGTTCATCATAAGGGAATACATTAAATTCGCTAAAATAAGGGTTAATCGGACTAACACGGTTACCCAATAAAAATACTTTAATCTTATCAGGTCTTTCACGTGCTACAGTAGTGAAAAAGTCCTTTAATAACCATGCTTCGTTAGGTAGGTATCGACGTCCACCACTTTCAACGATTAAAAATTCCTCATACATAATCATAGTAACTTTTGGAAAGTCGATTGATTTGTATGTTACAGCTTGTGTTAGTGCAATGATATATCCAAATAAATTCCATTCATATTCCTTGTTTAGTATTTGTTCTTCACTGCAATAAGTCACATCAGCAATGTAGCACTTACTTCCTTCTACTTTAAATAAAAAATTGCTATGAAAATCTAAATCCGTTGCTACCTTATCAAAAAGGTGTTCCGTGTGTTTAGCGTCAACCTCAGTTACGTTACGCCTTAGATAAATAAATTCATCTTTGTTTTTAATCCAATTTTTTATAGCACGTTTAAATAACCCATAGGTCTTACCAAAACTTCTATCGGAAATAATCATGTTATATCTAGCATTATAACCAAGTATCGTGTCTAAACAATCACTTAAATAGTTTATTTCTTTCTTTGCCATTTTATCACCTCATAAATAAGAACCACGGAAAATCAGGTCTTCGTTTTTGATTTGTTGGTGTTGGTGGACCAGGTGGTTCAGGCGGTGTAATACCGCTTAAATAATTGTACCATTGCCTTGCATAGGTTTGACGCCATGGTTGGTTCAAGTCAGCAGGTCGTTCATAGTTATACATAAATGCGTATGCAAGATATTCAGGACTTTCATTTGAGCTTCTAAAGTTAGCACCACTTAACGGATAATTTGTGGTAGCATAATACTCTTGACCGTTATTTATATTGTACTCTATTACCCTGCATTGGGTATCGCCTGTTTGCCAATTACCACCAATAGCATTTGCATAGCCTTGTAATTTTGTCCACGGCGTCCATTGCGCTAAACCATAGCCACCCCCACCACCCTCTCCGGCTATATCACCTTGCCAGCGTGTTGGGTTTATTGAGCTTTCCGTTTGAAAGTTGCCAAGCATACCACATATAGAGTTAAGCGACCAACCGAGTGATGAGAAAACACCGTATATCATTTTGGCGTTTTCTTGCATTTCACTTTCGGTTAAAGCACGTGAACCCGGTTCAACCCATGGCATTAGTGTTCTCCTAACTTATTTGTTAACACTTCAATAGTATCAACTAACTTTGTGATAGCTAATGTGTTTTGCTCTAGTGTTGTCCTTAGACTGTCTACTTCCGATTTGTGGTTTTCACTTAATTTGTCGTAGCGCTCGTTAGACTCTTTAATGTAAGTATAACAAAACCATGCCATGGCAATCATACCAACAACAGGTACTCCTAAAGTGTTCATTGCTTGTAGTAATAAATTCCAGTCCATAGTATTCCCCCTAATCCATTAATAAATTAAATAATACAGCCACTTCCTTAATAACCATGTTATCTACAGTTTCAAATTTGTAAGCATATTGCATATACAAATCTGTCATAGATTTTTGAATGTTACCATACTTCTTTCTAGTTATATCTTCATTCAATGTCCCGTCGTTTTTTGCTGTTGTGCTATCCGTCGCACTAGACGTTGACGTGCCTGTAGATGAGGAATTAGTGGAAGTAGTATCATTCGTTTGAGTAGTTAAATAATTGTCATTGACGGCTTCACCTGTTTGTGGTTGGTCCCAATATTTGTTGGTGTTGTCACCTGCACTCATTGTAGTTCCGTCGGTTGTAACATTAGAAGTAGTATTTCCGTTTGAAGTGGTATTATTAGACGTTTGATTTTGTCTTGAAATAGTTTCCACCTCATAATCATTATACAATGGTTTAATCTCATTTTCAATCAATGCATTATATAATGTATTGTATTTGGGCATAATACGGTTCAATAAATCGTCAGCCCATAGTTTAAACTGACCTACGGTTTCAGCACTAATATCACGTTGAAAATAATACTTTAAAATCATGATTTCAAAACGAGCACGTTGCGTTTCATCATAGATAGGATAGCTAAAATCGAATAAATCGTTGTGTGTTAAATTAAGTACCGTTGTATATTTTTCAGTTAATGCTTTTTGCATTGTATAGCCGTGCTTCGATACTAAATAACTCCTTAATATTTCTTCAATCGTTGTACTATACCCCATTGACATTATTCATCACTATCCTCTCTAATAATTGTCTCGCTATCACTTACGTTCGTTTCATCATCTACGAATGAGTTAATAGAGTTTAAATCATTTACGCCAACGATACTATTAATTAACATTTGATATGTTTCAGTAAATTCGCACCAAACATTTAAGCCGAATAACTCATTTATTTTTTCACAAGCCAACTGTCTAATTTTTAACTTATCTAATGAAATTAACATATTTTGAGCGTTTGAAGCAGTTCCCTCACTTGAAATCAATCTTTCTTTCTTTTCACTCCCAATCGGTACACCTTGGTTAATCATTGCATTATCCATGGTATGATTGTAAAGTTGCATTAAATCTTGTAAATGGGGATCAGTTTGTAAATCAAGGACTTGTACAGCGTCACGCAATGATTGATTGCTGTCAAAATACACAACATTTTGATTACCGTCATATTTTAGCATGAAATTTTTCAATGCTTTTTCGTTGTACTTATCAGTCGCAATCAAAAACGGTTTTTTCATTGTGTTTAAGTTTACGTCAATCGTTTTGACAATATTGTATAAACGGTAAGCATAGTTTTGAGCGGTTAAGGTACTTGCTGTTCTTGTTGAATTGTTGTAAATAACTACACTATCTAGGTCAGTATACTTACCAAAAGGTGCACCATTTTGTGCAATTGGTTGTCTTGTTTGTAAGTTACCATAAATATCAGGGTCGCTTAATGCACCACCCAAATTAAAGAATTTGTCATTGTCTCTATCCTTAAAGAAGATGCAGTATCCGTTTAACCATAACTGAAATTCTAAAAAACGCTCGTCGCAAGTGTCAGGTAACCCGCTCCATTTGAAAATAGACATAACGTCATTTGCAAACTGCAATAAAAAATCTTGATAGTTCAATGTGTTGTCAAAACCTGTTTTGATAAAGTCAATGTTTTGCAAACCCATTTGTTCTAAAAATATTTGCTGTTTATTTAAAGGTTTTTGCTTTGCCATTTTGAAACACTCCTTTCTTAAATAATTGAATTGTCCAAATTGTAATTACCCAAATTTGTCGTATGCCACAATGTAACACCGTTTTGTAACACGCGTCTAATTTCTTGCTGCGCTTGTAATGGTATTCCACTTTCGGCGTGGATTGTGTAGTTATCTATTTGTAGATAGTTCCATGACTTTCTACCATAAAAATTGGGTTGTTTTAATTGTAGTGTTTTATAACCAAAGGCACTAAAATAATCATCAATACGTTTTGCATATTCATAGGTTGGAAAACATGTATATACATGGAATGATTTTAGATTATTCGCCATGTTTAAATTTGAAAAACTGCTTGAATTTTGTACTAAATTAGGTAAAACTTTTCTATCTAATTGTGCTGCTAATTGACTAGCAATCGAGCTAGAACCACTCACAATAGCATTTCCAACGCCTTGTGGGTCAAATGCTAACAAGCTTGTTAATGCGTTCACACCTGTTGCAATTCCTGTTTGTACGATATTGTTTTCCCTGCTATTTTGCGTTTGTGCTAGCCAATTTGAGTATTGGTCGTTTTGCCATGATACACTTGGATAATTTCCCATTGGTATTGTGTAAATTCGGTTTGGTCCTAGTGCTTCGCTTGCGTATTTATAAGGATATAAATTACAACATTCACCTTGTGAGATAATAGCATTTATTTGAAATTCTATATCATTTGTTTGTGTCCATAAATCAAACTCTAGTTGTAATGTTTGACCTTGGTTGTTGATTACAACTGGATAGCAATAGGGATAAGTGTACATTTTATTGTTTTTAGCTGTATATCCGTCTAAATAATAATCTTTAGTACCAAACAATAAAGTTTGCTTAGCACTAAATGAGTTGTTTACTTGATGAGAAGTAGCATTAAAATCTTGGTCACCGCACGCTAAACGAGGAACCATAAAAATATTTGAAATAGCTGAAATAAAACCCTTTTCATTCATTGCATTGATATAATTCGTAAAAGCATTGTCGTTTGGATAAAAAGCAAGTAAACCATTCCCATTCGCAACGTTATTGTAAGTACCACCGCTAAAATTATTCCCATTTAAATCCTTAGTTGTGGCTACAATTATTGTTGTACCAATCGTGTCCTGAGATGATGTGTTTTGTCTATATAATAGAGTACCGACATCTAAACCCTCATCAGCTTTATTTGCTCCAATCGTGTCATTGTTTGTGTGTTCTCTAATAACATAACCTGGAAATGTTTTATTTAATTGATATATCCAAGACGTGAAATTGTCTATTTGATAGCTCACCTCAAAATTATTATCGTTGATATATTGAATATCCGTAATAAAAGCATATCTATGGAATGTAGTTCCGTCATTTATAATTGTAATGTACATATAATTGCAAGTCGATACATGAGCATATGAACCATTTAACTTAACTTTACCACCCGTTGTTAAGTTGCGTGGGTCAAGTACAGTAGTAAATCGTCTTACTAAAGCATTCGTGTTTAAATTATCTAACCATTCCTGCTCACTATTTAGTAAGATATAATGTTGGGTGCCTGGGTATAGCGGGATATCTTTATATAACGATACTGTTGCGTCTATCATAAAAAATCACTCCTTTACTAAAAAGGGGTAGGAAGTTATTCCTACCCTACAGTTACAGTAGCTTCCCCTGTTGTAGCATTGTTGTAATCACTAATTGCTTTTACAGTTAAACTTCCTACAGTTTCATCAACGCCAATTGTCAATTCACCTGCTTGTGAAATGAATGTCGCTTGTGAAGTTCCACCCGTTACTGACCAAGTAACGTTTTTAGTGGCATTTCCTGTCGCTACTACAACAGGCGTAAATTTTAAGCTTCCACCTTTTGGCATAGTTACTTCCGCTGGCGATACACTTACACTTGTTACGCTATCAGCTCCTACTGCTTCAGTTGTAAAAGCAATAGCTGGTTCTAGTTGCGAAGTGTAGATATATTCCCAATGATGATAGTAGTAGTTTGTAGTTAAAGTTTCAGGGTTGTAGAACGCTCCTGTTTTAACAAGATAGTTTCTTAGCCCTAACCAATCAGTAGAAGTTAAAACCATTTTGACAGCTGGGTCTTTGAACCCGTCAACTACAATACGGTTTTTTAAGTATTCAACTTTTTCTAGGTTGAATGCTTTAGATTGAACATATACACTCAATTCAGCTTCCATATCCGCTGTTAAGAATAAAACTAAATCGTCTTCACGTACTGCCGTTTGGTTTCTACGTGCATTGTATTTATCCGAAACAAATGTCAGTTTTTTAGCCATGGCTTGTAATTGTTTAATCACGCTGTCGCCTGTTGTGTTATCAGTTACTGCATTCATGTGTACTTTATAAAATAAGTCTTTTGTCATAAATTGGTCGATAGCTTGTAAGCAATAGTCATATTCATCATTTTCATCTGATGTAGTCATGTTTGCAATTACACTAGCGATAAAATCTCCGACTGTTTGCCATGAAACAAAATAACTTCGCCATTCGTCTTCCGTTACTGATTGTTTGTAATATTTTTTACGGTTTAGTACGTAATAAACTGCGTCTACATTTGGTTTTTCAATAGATAGTAAAGTTTGAGAAGAGTAATCATAATCTTTTTCCTCTACTAATTTAACGAAAATTTCTTGAATAGTTTCACCCATTTGTACATCACTTTTGCGTAAACGTCTAAATGGATTGTTGAAACGTGTTCCTTTTAAAATAGTTAATCCAATGCGATTGATTAATGCGTCCATGAAATATCCTCGTGTTTCAGGGTAATCCAAGAACCCACTTGCAACTTCAGCAATGTTTTCATCCTTTGCCACAGGGATACCAGCGTTTTGTAAACGCATATCACTTTCACAAATACTGTTTACTAAATCAATAGTATCTTGTTGTGTTACTTTTTTAGTAGCCATTTTTGCATACCTCCTTAATAGTTATTCATAAAATCATCAAAACCATTGACACGTGTTTGTGGTTTTGCTTTAACTTCTTCATGATATTCACGTGAATGAGAAGATGTTACTTTCATACGATAATTTTCCGCCTTTAAATCTTCGATTTTTTTGTCACGTACTTTTACGTCGTTTTCTAAATCGAAAACACGTTGACGTAATAAATCATGCTCTTTAATTAATTCATCTACGTTTGGTGTTTCAGTAGGTGCTTCTTCCTTGATTTTATCTTCTTCATGGTCGAAATCGTCAGCACCCGTTTCAGGGTTTAACCCTTTGTCTAAATTTTCCATTCCAATTTCATCCTTTCTATTTTATGAAAACGAAACATACATATCACCGTCTACTTCGCCTAGTGCTACATATCTATCCTTACCATTAAATGAACGATAGTGGCACCAATGATAATTATCTTTTGCGACAATACTATCATAGTAAAAGTATTCACCTTTTGAGTATTGAGCAACGATTTTACCAACTACTGTTGGTTTATCACGAACATTTAAAACATCAATTTGTACTGTTGCCTTGGCATGGCTTGGTACTTGTGTGTTTACATTCATTGACTTGTGTCTAAAAATACCTAAGATACCTTTGTACGCTAAGTTTATTTGGTTGACAACGTTTGACCCTTGATTTTGTCCTAAGAAAATTCCTGTTCCATTTCCATTGTCTTTTCTAAACATAGCAATATGCGAATAAGGTGTTTGGCTTGTTTCTCCAAAAATGACCCAGTCACCGTCCTGAATATTTGATAAGCTAACTTCATCAAAATAATTAAGTACACCATTCTTTTGACGTTGTGTATAAATATCTTTAACGTATCCCGTTACAGTGCAATTAACAAGAGGTGTTGACATTACCCGACAAAAATAAGCAAATAAATCCCAACATTGATTACCATAGGCACCGTCAACATCAAATTGTTTACCATTTGTCATTAGATAAAACTCGTGTCCTGTCATATATGTTTCACTTCCTTTCTATATTAAAAATAGGGATAGCTAAGTGTTCAATACTCGTGTGCCAGCACGTGATTATAAAGTGATTTTACTCTTGGCTCTTTATAACCATTGTATTAAGTACCTCTTAGTACCCCCTATTTCATTATACCAAATAATTATTTAATTGTAAACGTTGTATCTTTTAATAATATACCACCCGGTACATGGGTTGGCATAAGCTTTCCACCCACTTCTAAGCCTTGATAGAATACACCGAACGGGTCATATTCACTTAATTTATTTTTTACATTTTGTGGCATACCACAACACTTAATATCATCATAAAAACCATGACGTAACAACCATTTTTGATACCAGGTCAATTCTTCTTCATCATAGTTATCTATTGACTGTTCTAAACGTTCAAGGTATGTTTTTTGTCTTAAATATCTTGATTTTATGAAAGTATTTTCTAGCTTCCATGCACCTAAACGACTTTCGTGTATGTCGATATTTGGTTCACCTGTTCCCAAACAGTGTACACTATCAGTATCACAATACGCAATGTCATGCTCTACATTATAGTCTATTTCTACTATTGGTTTTTCATTATAACAAGCCTGTGCTGTACGTATACACAAGTCACGACCATATGCTGTAATAAATGAACCAACAGGTATATACACGGTTTGTCGTGTTCGTTCTTCTAGCAAGTTGTAACCAACTGAACCGTCCTCTTTTAAATAAGGATATTTACCTTTTACTATTTTATTAGTGCTAAACTTTCCATAGAGGTTATTAAGCATGAGTTTAGCTAAAGTTCTAAGTCCACCCTTTGAATTTGCTTTTACCTCTCCCCAATAGTCGATATATTTATTAAATACACCTAACGCACTACGATATTTGTAATAATCTATGTACTCTATTTCTTCGATGTTGTATTGTTCTTTAAACAATTTAAAATCAACTGATGTTAGCCAAAATTCGGTCGTCTCATTACATTCGCTTACATACTCATTTTCACGAAAATACCTGCTATTTTTTATTTGAATTGTTGGGATATGGTTCGATTTAATTTTAAATGTTGCTTTAAAGTGCTGTACATACAAATCATAGACAACGTCTTTTTTATACTCTCCTATACCGTAAATACCGTATCCGATTGGCATAGGACAATATCTCATTCGACTAGGGTACATTGAGTTATTATCGTACACATAACCTTTACCCATTGTCTTACCCTGGTACTTTGGGTTAACCCAACAAAAACCCCCTTTATAGGAATGTCTAACAAATTCGTCTTCTTGTTCGCTAAGCACAGGAAAGAGTTGCCTAAACTTATTCCCGACAGTACCCTTATAAGAGTTTAAAGCGTCAGCGCCTATTGTCATTTTACGTAAACCTTTATCTAACTGTATTTTTAAACCTTGGGCTGGTATTTGAACGTCATTTTTAATGTAGGTTAGTGCTTCTTCAGGATGTTCTTTATAATATAAATGTTTACTATAATCAAGTTCACCTTTTTTAATATCTAGTTTAAATGTTTTAGCAATGTCTTTAACACTAAAGGGAATTTTCTTCAACCCGTCATAGATTTCAACATACTTAGGTTTTTTACCTTCTTTAAACATTACCTTAATATAATAGTATTTTCCATCATCACTGATAATAGCTGTAAATTCATTGCCATGTAGTTTAACTTTTTTAGTTTCACCAAACTGTTCATCTCCAAGTAGGTCAGTGCTCCTAAACTTAAAATCGTTAGATAGTAGCCAATGTATAATAAACTCACCGTCAAAACGTAAGTTTTGATAGTACAACACTTTTGTTTCTTTCATACACCATTCAAAAAAACTGTCTAAATCCCAGTCGTATCGTACGTCTTCTATATTATCTATATCACAAGACGCCCACAACCAAACACGTGTGGGGCTTTCTAACGTTGTTTCAAAATCACATTGATAGCTTTTAATCATATAAAAAAAGCACCTACTTTTTATTTGAAGTCATTGTTTTTTGCATTGCCTGTTTTGCTTGGACCATTTTACCGTCTTCGTATTTGTTGACATTATCATTAACTAAATCCTTGATGTATTTTCTTTCATCATTATTAAAATAGCCTTCAAACTGACTATAATTAGCAACTTTATCCAATAAGTCCCATATTGGTGTACTCTTGCTTGCATAGTCAATAGTTTCATATAAAAACGTATCTTCAACAGCTTGGAATGAAAATAAAAATAAATCAAAATCCTCATTGCTCAAATCTTTCACTATCTTTTTATAGATTTCAAGACCTTTTTTATCTAACCCTTTCCCCTCTAAGTGTTCAATAGATAGTGCTAAGTTATCACGTGCCAGTTGTCTTCTTTGGTCAACACCTGTTGACAATCTTGTTACACCACGCTTAAAGTAATCGTCGATTGCTTGTTGACCTGTAATTAATACTTTAGAAGTTAGATTATCTTTCATAAACCCACGTTCACTAGAATAACTTTGATAAAATTGTTCATACGTTCCCTCCATGGCAAATTCACCTACTTCTTTAGCGATTTCAAATGCTTGTCTTCCTAAACGTTCACGTCTTTCGTTTTCAATTTTATTCAAGCGTAAATATTCGTTTGCAATCGTTTTACTAACACGTACACCCTTTATTTTTCTAGTTGACTTTACGTATTTAACACGTTCAAATGTTGCATTAATGATTGTTCTATTTAATTTGCGTACTTCTTTACGTAAATCTTTATATGCTTTCCCTCTACTACCTTTGATTGTTTCAATCTTAGGTGGCTTTAAACCAAGACGTTTATAACTACTCCTTAAGTTATAAACCTTTTGATTTAACTTTCTAACTTCTACGTCAATTTTTCTTTGTTTTCTTTTTCTCATGATACATTTCTCCTTCCTTATAAACAAATAAGGCATAGTGTAATATTTCAACACTACACCTTATTGTGTAACTTTTTTTTGATTATATGAATATAGATATGGTTTGTTTAATTTTTAGCAAACTTCAAAATCTAAATAGCTTCTACCATTTTTAGATTTGTTTTTACTGTAAGTTGGTTTAATATTAGGTAAATCTTCACCAAATGCTTCTAACATACTTTCAAATTTAGTTAAGCATGACGGTGAATTTGTACCTGCTGTATGTCCTTCAGCTGTTTGAATAACTAAGATTTTTTTAGTTTTAACTTCTCCTGTTTCATCATTAGTGTCAGTTTGTTCAAAAATCATATAGTGTTTAATTTCTAATTCTTTACCTTCTAATTCGCTTAATTTGATGTGATTACCTGTTAAGAAATTAAAAGTTAATTTTTGTCCTTCTTTTGTTGATTTGTCAACGTTAGTTTTAATAATGTTGTTTGTTTTCATAGTTTTCTTTCTCCTTATTCTTCAATTGTTTTGATTAGTTTTGCATTTGCCATGAATTTAATTTTATCCATAGTATACACATTTTGTTTTGTTGTAATACCTTCGACAATGTACTGTCTAGCTTGATACTTATCAGCAATAGCTTTTCTAAGTTTGCGATCCGAGTAACCCCCAATAAATTCGACATAACCTCGAACCTGCTTAAACTCGCCATTTTCTTGTCTTGCAAGTACAAGCACGTTTACATGATTGATTGTAATTGTCTTTTGAATTGTTTGAGCCATTGTTCTTGTTCCTTTCTTTGTAATTGTAGTTGCACCGGTTGACCCACACATAAGATACGGTGTGAATGTGTAAGCCATGTTCACTACCGACGAAAAGGAGTTAGTCGGTAGCAAAGTAAGTTACACATGAATTTAGAAAGAGAAATATATGTTTCTCGTGCTAATTAATAGCACGCTCCCAAGAAGCACTGGTCTAGAGTGCTTCACAGGGCCTACTATCAATGAAATTTAGTTTTAAACTTAACTGATGAGCAATCCTTATAATAACTTAGAATTGCTTCATCAATTAACCTGGTAAGAAATGATAATAACTTCGGAGGTGTTAAAAACGGATAATATCCATGGTACGAGTTAATCTTTATTTTTAATATACGGTCACCTTTAACTCGAACATAGATTAAAGTAGCTTCTTTTAATGGTACAACTTTGTACCAATAGATAACATACATAGAGCTGGTTTTCATACTGTCCATTGTTCGCTCGATATCATCAATAAAACCATATTGACGTTCAAATTTCATTGTGTCACCTCATTTCTTAACTGCCTATAGTATATCATATTTTTTTCGTTTAAGCTAATTATTTTCATAATTTGAAAATAAAAATTTTAATCTATTTTTTTCTTGATTAGCTAAAACAATTCAAATTCATCATCATCAATAATTACCTTAAAACAACCTTTAGTATTAATCATAGCGATTATTTATCGCCTCTCTTACTTGTTGCTAAAATACACATTGTAATAACTCCTGTTATCACACCGAACCAAAACATAAATAATAGTTTAATCATTTTTTACCACTCCCTTTCTAATTCATTAATAAATGTCTTTAAGTTAGGTATTGAAGCAAGACCCTTAAAAGGACACAAATTTTTTGCTTCAATTTGAATAAGACTGGTAACCAAAATATCCTGATTGACGGTTACCGTCTTATATTCTTTCATGATATCACTTTCTAACCGATAAAAACGGATTTCAAATTTCATTTAAATTAACTCCTTTCATACTTGCCACTTGTTGTATTGTGTAAATCCAAATTTCATTACACACTTTAAATTTGATTGGTAAATATTTGTGCTTTAGCACGACATCCAATCCCCTACAAGAAGCTTTATTATAGTTTTTTAACAATTCTTCATCATCCATGCTTGAAACTAATTCTACCAGCTTTCTTGCTTTCCATTCTTTCCACTGTAGTTGAAAACCTAGGATAATTGCTGGACCTGTTAAAGGAAGTGTTAACAGGAAAGCCCAGGCTAGATTATCTTTAATCATCCATTTCACCTTCTTCCTTGAATGTTTCTAAGATAGTATTGTATAATTCGTCCGGTAAGTATTCTTCATCTAATGGACGACGGTTCATAAACCCTAGTTCGTCATCTAATGATTTGTCTAAAATTTCTATGACTTCATGCCATTTAAAGCCCCTGTTCACGATTTCATCTAATAAGTCTTGCGTTGTTTTCATTTTTTATCTCCTTCTCCTTTTATGCTATTTTTCCTTTAACCATTCATTTACTTCGTCATAAGCTTTATCGACACATTCTTTAAGTGTTCCATAGCTATGTGTATATTCTTTTAAATAAATAATTTTATCATATGTTCTATTATAAATTGTATCTTCTACTCCTTGATTGATGTATAAAACAAATGATTTTACAACACCATTTTTAGTATAAAATCCGCAATCATAAGCAGTCAGTTCACCTCTCGTAAAAGTAACACCTAATCTCTTTCTATAAGTTGATAGTAAATTTTTAATTTCTTTTTTTGTAACTTTTTTCATTTTTATTATCTCCTTCTATTTATAATATTTCTTCAATTGTTTTAGGTTCGTCACCATAAGCAGTAGCACCATAAATGTTTTCACCATTAGTAATATCAACACTAATTAACCCAGCATCACTATAATATAATGTATAATCAACATCACTGTAGTTTACTCTAACAGCAACAAGCAAACTCGTATTCAAACATTCACTATTAATTTTTATATCGTCCATATATACGAACCCGCCAGGAACAAAATCTACAGCTTTATTGTATACAACTTCCTTAATAAAATTTTCATACTTAATATCGTTTTTTTTCATTTTCATTACCTCTCTTCCTATTACACTTATATTATACATCATATTACTAAAAATGTCAATACAT
>ERZ1034920.1415-NODE-1415-length-15481-cov-5.004927_pt1 | contig 15481 bp, 14 predicted proteins | sample MGYA00520688_ERZ1034920 | MGnify/ENA primary metagenome ERZ1034920 (study PRJEB33766, sample SAMN09781785) | gut metagenome | biome: gut microbiome | host: Homo sapiens | place: Madagascar | study: EMG produced TPA metagenomics assembly of the PRJNA485056 data...
ATCCGAAGCTGGCCCGCGGCCTCATCGAGTCCATCAACGCGCTCGCGCCCGAAGGCGGCGCCACGCTCATGGAGGTGTGCGGCACCCACACGGTGGCCATTGCGCGCAACGGCATTCGCGCGCTCATGCCCGCGGGCGTGCGCCTCGCGAGCGGCCCGGGCTGCCCAGTGTGCGTCACGTCGAACCACGACATCGACAAGGTGATCGCCCTCGCGCGCGTTCCCGGCGTCACCATCACCACGTTCGGCGACATGACGCGCGTGCCCGGCTCCAGCTCGAGTCTGCTGGCCGAGCAGGCGGCGGGCCGCAGCGTGCAGATCGTCTACTCGCCGCTCGACGCGCTGCGCATCGCGCAGGAGAACCCCGACCGTGAGATCGTGTTCGTCGGCGTGGGCTTCGAGACCACCACGCCGCTCGTGGCCATGGCCATCAAGCGCGCGAAGGCGATGGGTCTGCGCAACTTCAGCGTGTACGGCGCGCACAAGAACATGCCGGGCGCGCTCGAGGCCATCGTGAACGATCCCGCGCTCAAGCTCGACGCGCTCATTCTGCCGGGTCATGTGAGCACCATCATCGGTGCCGAGCCGTATCGCTTCCTTGCGGAGAAATACGGCATCCCCGGCGTGATCACGGGTTTCGAACCGGTCGACGTGCTGCAGGGCATCGCCATGATCATGCGCCAGCTGCACGAGGGTCGTGCCGAGATCGAGATCGCCTACGCGCGCGGCGTCATGCCCGAGGGCAATCCCGTGGCGCTCGCTGCCATCGACGAGGTGTTCGAAACCTGTACCGCCACATGGCGCGGCCTTGGCGACATCCCCGGATCGGGCTACCGCATTCGCGATGAGTTCGCCGAGTTCGACGCGATGCGTCGGTTCGAGCCCGACGTGGAGCCGACGGTGGAGCACAAAGGATGCCGCTGCGGCGATGTGCTGCGCGGCGTGATGGCTCCGAACGAGTGCCCGCTGTTCCGCGCGGTGTGCAGCCCCGAGAACCCCGTCGGCCCCTGCATGGTGTCGAGCGAGGGAAGCTGCGCGGCGTACTACCGCTATTACTAAGAAGCAAGCTGAGGAAAGGGTGCGCGCCGTTTTGTGCGCTCTGGCGCACGGGCGGAGTTCCGCGCGCCTAGCTCTCGCTTGCTCGCGCGTCTTCCCTCCACCGTTCGTTTCGCCCATTCGGCCTTCGCTCCGTCCAGCTATTTCCCGCTTTTTCCAAATAAAGGGCGCTATGTAAAAAAAAGCCACTCTTTCGCGACGCTTCCAGCAAGCGCATTTCACTCCAGGTAAACACGCCTCGCATAATGCCTGGTCAGAGCGCAGTGTGCGCCAATGGCTGTCCCTTCCGCACCACGCGTCATTTGCTCGTTTGTTACAAACCGCCCTTTTTTGGAAATATCGCCCAAATGCGCGACGGCGACCGCGCTGATGCGCACGAAAAGGGCAAACGCGGAGAGGGAAGGGCGAAAACAAAAGAGTAAGGGGGGCAAAGAGGGAAAGGGGAGGAAGAGGGCAGGAAAAAGAAAGAGCGAAACGGGCGCGTAAACAGGTGAGACGAAAGGGGGCTGCGCGTAAAACCAGGAGGGCGAAGAGGCAAAACGAGTAAGCAGGTGAAGCAAAAAGAGGGCCATGCGCAAAGCCAGGAGAAGAGGGTGAAAAGTGCAGATGAAAGGGGATGGGAGAGAAAGGAAACGGGAGGGTAAAAGGAACGACGCGGGACCAATGGCGGCCATCTTTGCCATTGCAGTTTTGAAAAGGGCGGCGGAACGGTACAATGAACCCTGTAAATGTTCATTTACGCTTGCCTTTTCGGGCAGGCTCGTTCCGTCACTAGCGATAGTGCGTGGATGGAGGTTTTGCCATGCGCTGGGATGCTGATACGAGAAAACGTGCTGCAGAGCTCTTCGAGAAGGGGCTCGGCTACAAAGCGGTGGCCACGGAGCTGGGGATCAGCCGCGAGGCAGTACGCGAGTGGGCCTGCATTTGGCGCGCTCTGGGAACCGAGGGCCTGTGCGCGATGGGCGAGCGTCGCAGCTACAAACCCGAGACCAAGCTGGCGGTCGCTCGCGATCGTCTTGAGAACGGCCTGTCGGTCGTCGAGGTGATGAAGCGACACGGCGTGGCGAATCGCCGCCAGGTCAAGGAGTGGTGCAATCAGTACGCCAAGGACGGTGCCGCCGCCTTCGGCATTCAGGAGGAAGGCGAGGGTGCGTAGGCGCCGCGTGACTCTGAAAACAACCGCATAACGATCCCGCTCTGGCGGCCGTCGCCCAAAGCGACAGCCGCCAGAGGTGCTTATGGGGGAGCATCCGGTTAGTTGGATGGATTCAGTAAAAAGAGAAATTCATCCAGTTGGCTGGATGAATTTTTTGCGATGGGTTGTTGGCGGATGGAACGGGGTGGGAAGTGGAGCGTGAGCTGGCCCCCCACCACCATCGCGCGCCCCCGAAGCATGAGCGACTCCCCCACACGCACGCCCCGAAGCATTAGCTTGCAGCCTAAGGGAAATGTGGGGAGCCTTCTTTCCGTGCTTTAGGAAATCTGCTGGTCAACTTGGGTGTTTGGCGGCGTGAAGGGTTCGTGGCAATCGGGGCGGTTCGAATCTGGTTCAATTCGTCCCGGAGTTTGAACCGGGGCGGTTGAACCGCGCTTGCGGCGTGTGCTCAGCCGAGCTGGGAGGACATTGCATCTACTACGGTTACGCTTTTCTCCGCCTATAGATGGAGGGAAAGAAGAAGGAAGTATAGAGGAAGGGGGCGGGCGCAAGCGTAACCGTGTCTGGACGGAGGTTTGGACATGAGTTTCGGACTGAGGGACGAGGACTGGGTTGACCCGCCGGAGGAGCCGGTCTACGAGGGTGCGTGCCGCGATTGCGCGCGCTTCACCGAGTGTCCGTGTGGATGCGGCTGGGGCTTCTGCGCCGACGAGCCGGGCGAGCTCATCGACGGCGACGAGGCGGGGTGCGAGGACGGTGAGCCCCGATGATGTGGACGACGAGGCAGGAGGAGATCGTGCGTGAGCAGTGCCACCGCGGCTCTCGCGCCGTGCGCGACGCCATCGAGCGCGAGTGCGGGGTGCGCCGCACGGTGCGCGCCGTCGAGGCGCACGCGAGTAGGATGCACGTGAGCCTGAAGGTGCGCTCCGAGTGCCCGCAGTGCGGCGCCATAGGTGTGCGGCTGAACCGTCAGACGGGCATGTGCCCGCTGTGCACCGAGGAGCTGCACGTCGAGGAGGAGCGCGCATTCAACGAGCTCCTGCGCCGCGAGGCCGAAGGCTGCGAGGAGGGGCCGGAGCTCGATGCCGCGCGGCGCGAGTACGCAAGGCTGCGGCAGCAGAACTCGCGGCTGATGCGCAAGCACGGGCTCAAAGGCAAGCGGGGACGGTAGTAAAGGCACGGTATAATCGCCTGAAAGCATTCTGCGCAGAAGCAAGGAACCGCCTCATGAAAGTAAAGCCTCTTATCTGTCCGCGCTGCGGAGCCGACCTCTCTCCCGCCGGAGAGAGAACTGCCTACAGGTGCCCGCACTGCGGCCTGAATGTCGCGCTCGACTTTACTTCGGTCGAGGGGATGAGCGAGGAGGAGCGGGCGGCGGTCCTCGAACGCGACCGAGCCCGGGCGGAGAGGGATAGGGCACGCTTCGAGCGCGACAGGGAGCGTGCCGAACGCGATAAAGTTCGGGCCCCGATAGAGGCAGAGATGCAAGAGAGGCAGCTGGAGCGGGAGCGGTAGAAGGAACGGAACGACAACAGGGTCGGCTTTGCCGCGCTCGGCCTGCTCGTCGCATTTTTCCTGCTCTGCCTCCTCATGGCCAACGCTTCCAGCATCGGCGCCTTTTTCACGGGCGACATCGCCGTCCCCGCATCGTCTGGCGACTTGACGGAAATCTCGTATTCCGACGCGGAGCAACGATTCACGGACGCCGGGTTTACCAACATCGAGTGCATAGACCTCAACGACCTCGATTTGGTTAGCGGGTTCTTCAACAGCGACGGCTCGGTAGACCACATCACCATCAACGGCGAGGAGGATTTCAGCTCCTCCTCCCACTACCCGTCAGATGCGACAATCAGGATCTACTACCACTCGCATCCCGACTAATTTGTCCTTCCAGTTTTGATTCAAGCCCCGCAAGGGGCCTCTTCTTTTGTGACGCCTCCCGACAATGGGGCCGATAGAACGGACCATTGCGAAGGGAGGCGCGCCCATGAGACCGAAGCTCACCGAGAAGCTCATCGATCAGATGGCCGAGCTCAAGGCGGACGGCCTCACCAACCGGGACATCTGCCGGGCGGTGGGCATCCACGAGGCGACGCTGTACCGGTGGCTCAACAGGCCGTCGTCCAAGCTGCATCGCGCGTTAGGCGAGTCCCTAAAAAAGGCGGAGGCGGACTACAAGCGCACGCTGCTCACCACCATCCGCGAGGCGGCGCTTCGCAAGAACGGCCAGTGGACCGCGGCGGCGTGGCTGCTGGAGCGCAAGTACCCAGACGAGTACGCGCAGACCGCGCGCGACCGGGCCGAGCGCGCTGAGGCGGCGCCGCAGATCGTGCTCGGCGTAGCGGTGGGTGTGGCCAAGGCGGAGCCCGACGACGAGGACGCCCCCGAGGGCGATGGCGAGGGCGGCGATGCGGATGGTTAGCGCAGCCGGCCTCTGCATCCCGCGCTTCCACGACGTGCTCGGCGACGTGATGGCGCATGGGCACACGCACTACTGGCTGCACGGCGGGCGAGGCACCACGAAGTCGTCGTTCATCTCGCTCGTCCTCGTTCATCTCGCTCGTCCTCGTGCTTCTCGTCGTGGCGTTTCCCTTCGCCAACGCGTGCGTGGTGAGGCGCTTCTCCAACACGCTGCGCGACTCCGTGTACCAGCAGGTGCTCTGGGCCGTGGAGGCGCTGGGGCTCTCGCCGTACTTCAAGGCGAAGCTCTCTCCCATGGAGATCGTGTACCTGCCCACGGGGCAGCGCATCGTGTTCCGCGGCGCGGACGACCCGCTCAAGCTCAAGGGTGTGAAGTTCACGAAGGGCTACTGCGCGGTGGTGTGGTTCGAGGAGCTGGACCAGTTCGACGGCATCGAGGCCGTGCGCTCGATCCTCAACTCCCTGCGGCGCGGCGGCAACGACTTCTGGATCTTCTACAGCTACAACCCGCCCAAGACGATGTGGAACTGGGTGAACGTGGAGTGCATCGAGCGCAGGCGCAGGGCTGACACGCTCGTGCGGTGCTCTTCGTACCTCGATGTGGTTGACTCGCGGCCGGGGTGGCTCGGCGCGCTCTTCGTCGAGGAGGCTGAGTACCTGCGCGAGACGAACGAGCGCGCGTGGCGCTGGGAGTACCTGGGCGAGGTGACGGGCACGGGCGGCGCGGTGTTCGACAACATCGTGGAGGCGCGGCTGACGGATGCCCGCGTGCGCGGTTTCGAGCGTGTGCGCAACGGCGTGGACTGGGGATGGTTCCCCGACCCGTGGCGCTTCGTGCGGTGCGGCTGGGAGCCTGGTGCGCGCAGGCTGACCGTCTTCGAGGAACACTCCGCAAACAAGACCATGCCCGCCGATACCGGGCGCATCGTGGTGGATTCCCTCACCTATGCAGACGAGGAGGGTGCGGAGCCCTATTTCCACGACCAAATGGTGTGGTGCGACGACACGCCCGACTCCAAGGTGCAGATGGCGACATGGAGGCGCGATCTGGGCATTCGCGTGCACCCGGCGCGCAAGGCCCGGATGCGCAGGCTCTCCTATGACTGGTTGGCTGGGCTGCGGGAGATCGTCATCGATCCCGCGCGGTGCCCCCGCACCTTCGAGGAGTTCACCTGCAAGGAGTTCATGCGCGACCGCGATGGGCGGTGGATCGACGAGATTCCCGACGGCGACGACCATTCCATCGATGCGGTGCGCTACGCGATGATGGATGATGTGTTGAGGGGTTAGAGCCGCTATGCGTTCTTTCTGTTTGGACGCCGCTTGATGGCAAGCAGGCGCATGAAGTCATCGAAGAGGGATTCGTCAGTCGGCTCGAACATTATCCACTTACCGTCGTGATAGGTTCGGGCGTTATCGTAAGCTGACTGGACTTCCGGTGAATAGTCTCCGCGTGCCATCTCGAACTTCTCGCGCTCAGCTTTGCCAAGAATAACCATGAAGCCGACGCAACCCTCGCGGGCGTAGAGGGCGCACAGCGTCTTGCCGCCCCTTCGCCACTTGAGCTCGTGGGTCCATGCCTTTCCTCCGGGACCCCAGAGGTGGTCCATTTCGTATGAGGTATCGATTCGTGCCTCGAGGGCGTCCCACACCATGAGGAGGTCTTCTCCGACAAGGGCTCTCAGCTGCTCGTCTCTGGTTATATCGGCCAGCATGGGATCACCTCGAACGAAATCATCTCGGCATCTATCTCAATTTCTTCGCATTATCCCACAGGCGAATGGAAGCCGATGCGTCCTTCTCGCTTACGCACTATTTGCCTTTTGTGACTGGCGCGTTCAATGGGCGTGTTAAGGCGAAGAGAGGATGGCTATGGGCGCGGGCATGGATGAGGAGTATTGGGTTCCGGAGCATGTGCGGGAGTATCTGCGGGGGCTGGGGTTCGCGCTGCCGCTGGAGAGTATGGAGCCGCATATCCGGGCATGGCACGAGTGGATGCAGGCTTCGGGCTCCTTCTACGACTATAAGGACACAGACGGCGTGGGGCGGCTGTACGAGGTGCACAGGCGCTCGATCCATCCAGCGATGCGGGTGTGCCGGGAGTGGGGCTCTCTTCTCCTCAACGACAAGACGCAGGTGGTGTGCGCCGACCAGAAGTGCACGGAGTGGTTGGAGGCGTGGCTCGCCGAGACGGGGTTCATGGCGGCGGCGCAGACGACCGTGGTGCGGGCCTTCGGCATGGGCACGGGCGCGTGGGCGCTGTGGGTGGACGCCGACGCGGGCAAGGTGCGCGTGAGGCACTACGATGCGCGCATGGTGGTGCCGCTCACGTGGGACGAGGAGGGCGTCACGGAGTGCGCCTTCGTCACGCGGGCGTTCTATCGCGGGCGCGCGGTTGACCAGCTGCAGATGCACCTGAGGGGCGGCGGGCCGGGCTTCTCGGCAGCTTCTTCCCCTTCATCTGAAGGAGAGGCCGATGACGGGACGTTCTTCTCGCCCTCCAAAGACGCAAACAAGGTGGTGCGCGATGGTTATGAGGCGCGCTTCTCGCCCGATGTGAATGAGGGAGATGGCGGGTACAGGATCGTAACGGTGTGCTTTGACGAGCACGGCAACGAGGTGGCGCCCTCGGGCGTGTGCCCGGTGTACGAGACCGGCTCCCCTCACCCCACCTTCGCCATCGTAAAGCCCGCCATAGATAACACGCGGGTGGACATGAGCCCGTACGGGCAGAGCGTGTTCGCGGATGCCGTGGACGCGATCCAGGCCGTGGACCTCGCCTTCGACGCCATGATCTCGGAGGTGGACAACGGCAAGATGCGCGTGTTCCTCTCCGACGTGCTTTTCGACCAGGAGAGCGACGGCAAGGGGCGCAAGGTGTCCATTCCCTTCGGGCGGCAGGACTGCACGGTGTTCCGCAAGGTGATGAGCACCGAGGACACGATCCAGGAGTTCGCGCCCGCGTTGCGCACCGACGCGCAGGCGAAGGCCCTCAAGACCGCCCTGCAGATGCTGGGCGACCTCACAGGCTTCGGCATCGGCTACTTCGACTTCGACGGCGCGGGCTACGTGAAGACTGCCACGGAGGTGTCGAGCGACAACAGCGCCCTCATGAGGAACATCCGCCGGCACGAGCACGCGCTGGAGGGCGCGATCGCGGGGATATGCCGCGCCGTGATGGCGGCGAGCCGCTCGCTGGGCGCTGAACTGCCCGAGGAGGGCGAGGTGCGCGTCACCTTCGACGACAGCATCATCACGGACACGAGCGCAGAGAAGCAGCAGGACATGGCCGAGGTGGCCCCCGCGATTCTTCTCGCACCCATCTCCGAGCAAGTCTTCGCGCGCGTGCTGTGGCCTTCTCGGCGGGCGTAGAATGGGCGTGTTTATCGCCTACCAAGGAGCGGGCATGGATCCCTATTTGATGTATCTCCTGGCGGTCAACGCCGTCGCGTTTCTCGCCTTCACCATCGACTTTTTGCTCTACAAGTTCGCAGGCCGCGAGCTCGTGGACCATCGTGTGCTCAGCCTGTTCGCCGTAGCGGGAGGCGGCGTCGGCATGCTCCTGGCGTTCCTCCTGTGGGACCGGCATGTCGTCAAGGACAACGTGGCGTGGCGTTTCGTCGCGGTGCTGGGCGTCATCGTCTGGGGACTCGTCACGTTGTGCGTCTACGGGGTGGTCAGGCTCGATGTGGAGTCCCTGCTCGCTCCGCTCGACCTTGGGGCGCTCGCCCCCGTCGGCATATACGTGCTCGCCATGAGCGCGGTCACGTTCTGCGTGTTCGTCTACGACAAGTGGCAGGCCGAACACGGCGGGTGGAGGGTGCGCGAGTTCGTGCTCCTCACGCTCTCGCTCCTCGGCGGGGCGCTCGGCGGCCTTTTGGCGATGCATCTGGTGCGCCACAAGACGCGGGTCTACTACTTCTCGTGGGGGCTCCCGATCATGATCGTCCTGCAGGTGGGGCTGGTGGTCTACGCGCACCTCGCGGGGATCATCTGATGGTGCCATTGCTAGATGGAAGAGGTGGCGGCATGAACAGGCGGGCGGTACGTGCGTTCGCGCGTGGATTCAGGGAAGAGCTCGAGAGCCGTGGGGTTGCCGCGCTCGAGGGATTCGACTGGGCCGGGGGCTTCTCCGGGCTCGGCTTCGAGATGGACTGCGGGCGCTCGTACGAGGAGGCGTACGGCCTCAGCTTCGGAAGCGCCCGGGACATCGGCGAGGGGCTTTCGCGGGTGGACGACATGGCGGTGCTGGGCAACGCGATCTTCTCGCAGTGCCGCTACCTCACGCATTGGTCGTACGGATACGGCGAAAAGGATGCCGCGTGGCTCGTTGCCGCGCTGGGGCGCTTGGAGGAGCTGGCAAGCCCTGAGAACGCCTCCGGCATGGTTGTAGCCTACCGCTTCGAGGACGCCGTGGAAGAGGCCGTCAGGGGCTTCTGCAAGCGCGCCCTGCCCGACGAGGAGCTGCCCGCGTTCGTGGAGTACAGCGCGCCCGACACGGGGGCGCTCGACGCCTACGTGGACGAGGTGAGCTGCGCCATCAGCCTACCCAACGGCGATGTTGATCTCACGCTTGAGGTCGTCCAGACCGCATGGCGCCGCCCCGGTCAGACTCCCGAGGACCTCGCGCCCGCGGTGGCAAGCGTGCGCTCTGAGCGCGTGGTGGAGGACGAGGAGACCGGCTACGAGGTGACGCTCGCATGGGATGACGAGCTCGGCCGCTGGGTGCCCGCAGGGCGCTCCTGAGCCATGTGCGGCGTCTCGGCGTCGGGGCGGCTGGGTCGGTAGCCGTCACGGGCTCCGGTCGTGCCTCGTGGGTCGAGCGCGCAGCCCGCCCTGGACGGCTGACCGGGTGCGTGCGGACGGCCGGGCTGCGGACAAGCCTCGACAACGTAGCGCGCGGCCGGGCAGGCGGCCAGGACTGGCGGCGCAGAGAAACTCGACTGCGGCGGACGTGCGCATCGCGCCCGTGCTCTTTGACGGCGGGCTCGCGGGCAGTCCCTTCTTCACGGAATCCGCCGCGAGCGGGATAATGGTTGCAACGGAACCGTATCGGCTTCGCGGCGTTCGCCGCATCTTCGGTAGTGTGCACTATGGACGGCAAGACGGACAAGGCCAGCGGGGGCAACCTGTGGGTCCTCGCGTTCGACAGGGAGACCGGGGAGCGCGTTAGCTTCGTGTGCTGCCCCAAGGGGCAGGTAGCCGGAAGGAAGATGCTCTTCGAGATGGACGGCTACCGCGTCGAGGTGATGACCGGCGACGAGGTGGACGCCTACATCGCGGTAGACGGGAAGTAGCGAGGTGACGGACGATGGCACGGAAGACGCTGCGCGCCAAAGAGGAAATCGACGCCATGCTCGCCTCCGGCGGGCTCGAACTCGCGGAGGAGTACGACCCCGACAGGAGCTATCCCAAGAACGGTTGGCTGAGGACGCGGTGCAGGGCTTGCGGAACGGAGGCTGACTACCGGCTCGGGTACGTCATGGACAAGGCGCGCGTCGGTGAGCCCGTGTGCCGCGCGTGCTACTGGCGGGCCTGGATGCGCGACTACCCGAGCTACGCCGCCTGCCTGGACAGCGGACGGAGCGAGGGCGACCTCGGAGCGCTCGCGGCCGAGCACGGCTACGGGCTCGTCGAGGTGCTGGTCCCCGGCGGTAGCGCCGGCGCGCTCGTGCTCGTGGAGTGCGCGTCCTGCGGCAGGAGGTCCGTCGTGCGGGAGGGCGACCTCTCGTTCGGGTGCAGCTGCAGGAGCCACCCCAACACGGCGGCGCACTATGCCCCTTCCGTGACGAGGGAGGTCTCGACCCCGCCGACCGCGCACGAGCGGAAGGCCGCCATGACGATGGAAGAGGCCAGGCGGACGCCCGTCGCCGACGTGCCGGAGCTGCTCGCGGCATGGGACGACGAGCGCGATCCCGAGAACACGATGGTCTGGCCCACGGGATGGCACGGCATGTATCCCGGCAGCGGGCAGTACCGCTTCAAGTGCGAAAACGGCCACCATCCGTACGCGTTCCCCTACACCTACCTCATGAAGGGCTGCCCGGCATGCCGCGCCAACGCCACCAAGGGCACAGGCCTCTACCTCGCGGACACCTCGCCAGAGCTCGCGGCGGAGTGGGCGCAGGAGCGCAACGGAAGGTGGGCACCCGAGAACGTGCGAGACAACAGCAAGCGGGCCGTCTGGTGGCGCTGCCTCGCGTGCGGCCACGAGTGGAAGGCGACCCCGAGGGCGCGCTCGAAGAGGGACGGCCAGCTCTGTCCGAGCTGTGGGAAGATCCAAGGCTCCATCGCCTGGGTGTACCCGCGCATCGCAGAGGAATGGGACCCGTCGAACCCCGTCAGCCCATGGGCGGTGCGGCCGACGAGCAGGCTCGGCTTCACGCCGCTGTGGAGGTGCTCGAAGGACCCTTCGCACGCGTGGCGGGCGAAGGTGGCGTCGAGAGTCGCCGGCGGCGGATGCCCGGAGTGCGTCGGCTCGGGCAGGTCCGCAATCGAGCTCAGGGTGTTCGAGGCGGTCCGCAAGACCGTGGGAGGCGCGCGCTCCGGCGCGAAGTACGATGATCCCTTGTTCTCGAACCCCTGGACCGTCGACATATCGCTGCGCCTCTCGGGCAGGATGGTCGCCATCGAGTACGACGGCGCGTATTGGCACGCCGGGAAGGCGGAGGTCGACGTCCGGAAGAGCCGCGAGCTCGTCGCGGCGGGGTTCGTCGTCGTGCGGATCAGGGAGGACGGGCTGCCTGCCCTTGACGTGCCGTCGGACGCGTACGCGGAGGTCCCCGCGCCGGCGGCGAGGCAGGACGCCGGGGAGATCGCGCGCGCCGCACTGGCGACGGCGGAGAGCATTGCGCTCGCGGCGAGGTGACGGCCGCAGCTTCCGCGCACAGCACTTTACGAGGGCGTTCGTGACCCGTTTCTAAACTTTTCTGGCCGTTGTATCAGCGACTGGAAAGGCAGGTGGCGCATGGGAACCACCACGTACGGCTATGCGCGCGTGAGCACGAAGGATCAGAACCTCGACAGGCAGATGGACGCACTGGCTGCGTTCGGCATCGACGCGTCACGGGTGTTCGCCGACAAGGCGAGCGGGCGCGACTTCGACCGGCCCGAGTACCGCAGGATGCTCGAGCGGATAGAGCCCGGCGACGTCGTGGTCGTGAAGAGCATCGACCGCTTCGGCAGGAACTACGACGAGATCATCGAGGAGTGGCGGCGCACCACGCGCGACGCCGGGTGCTCGATCGTCGTGCTGGACATGCCGCTGCTGGATACGCGCGAGGACAGGGGCGTGACCGGCAGGCTCATATCCGACATCGTGCTGCAACTGCTCAGCTACGTCGCGCAGAAGGAGCGCGAGTTCATCCACCAGCGGCAGGCCGAGGGCATAACAGCCGCGCAGGAACGCGGGGTGCGCTTCGGACGGCCGCCAAAGCGGCGCCCGAAGGCGTACGAGGCCGCGAAGCGCGCGTTCCTCGGCGGGGCGATCACCAAGAAGGAGGCTGCGGCGCGCATGCGCGTGAGCCCGACGACCTTCGAGAAGTGGCTCCGCGAGGACGGCGAGCGCCGCTGACCGATTGATCGATTTGGAGTAAGCGCAGATAGACCGCTCTTTCTTGGGGATTATCCGAAACCATAAAGGTAGACGTTTCTGAGCCACCAGAAACCTGGGCGGAAAGTCATGTCTGTCGACAAGAAGGCGCACGTGGGCGCGCCTCCCGTCAAATTATCAGACTTCGCCAGAAACGTCTACTTATTTCGAGTCCGTCGCTGAGCGCACCGATTGAGGGGGTCGTGCCGTTACAGCAGCTGAGCGATACCGAGGCCCCTGGGGAAGCCGAGGCTCCCAAGCTCTGCCAGGGCTAAGGAGCTACCATGCGGACGGTCTACGACGCACTCGACCCCATCGTAAGCGCATCGATATCCGAGAAGGAAAAGGGCACCAAGTACGAGGCGACCTGCGTCTGGTACCTGGCGAACGACCCGTTCTGGGCGTCGTACTTCGAGCGCGTGGGGACCCTCGAGCAGGCTCTCACGTGGGACGGGTGCCCGGTCCACGACACGCAGGACACCGGCATCGACCTCGTAGCGCAGTCCCGCGAGGACGGCTCCTGGTGGGCCATCCAGTGCAAATGCCACGACTCCGAGAAGCAGCTGCCGAAGGGCGTCTGCGACTCGTTCTTCGCCCGGGCGCTCGGCGACCCGGCGATCTCCCGCTACATGATCATGACCACCGCCAAGGGGCTGGCGAGAAACCTCCAGCAGCAGGTCGACAACACCGGCGCGATGGTGGTGGAGACGGCCAAGATGGCTGCCTCCGCGCTGGACTGGACCCCTTTCATCGAGGGTCGCGCCGCAGAGCGCGTGACCTACGACGTCCGGCCTCACCAGCGCGAGGCGATAGACGCCATCGAGGCCGCCTTTGCAGAGCGCGACCGCTGCAAGGCGATCATGGCGTGCGGCACGGGCAAGACCCTCATGGCGCTGCGTCTCGCCGAGGAGTACCTGGGCGGGCGCGGCACCGTCCTGTTCTGCGCTCCCTCGATCTCGCTCGTTGGTCAGTCCATGCGCGAGTGGCTCGCGCAGTCGCGCGTGCCACTGGCACCGCTCGTAGTGTGCTCCGACGCCAAGGCGTCGCGCGCCGAGGACGCCATCCCCATGACGCTCGACAGCTTCGAGTACCCGGCGACCACGAGGCCCGACAGGCTCTTCGCCGCGTGGGAGGCGAGCCACGCCAACGGCGGCCTCACGGTCGTGTTCTCCACCTACCAGTCCATCGACGTCGTCCACGCCGCCCAGGAGATGGGGCTGCCGGACTTCGACCTCATCGTCTGCGATGAGGCGCACCGCACCACGGGCAGCGCCCTGCCCGGCGTTGACGAGACCGAGGCCTCGGCCTTCATGAAGGTGCACTACGACAGGAACGTGCGCGGCGCCAAGCGCCTCTACATGACCGCGACGCCGCGCATCTACGGCGAGACCGCCAAACGCCGCGGCGCCGAGGAGGACTTCACCATCGCCTCGATGGACGACAAGTCCATCTACGGCCCCGTCGCCTACCAGATCAAGTTCGGCGAGGCGGTCGAGCGGGGGCTGCTCACCGACTACAAAGTGGTCGTACTCACCGTCGAGGAGGACGCGCTGCGCGGGCGCATGCCGCTCACCGACGACGAGGGCGTGGACGCGAGCTCTCTCGACGCGGACGACATCGGCAAGATCATCGGGTGCTGGAAGGGCCTCGCCGAGCATGGGGAGAACGCGCCTGTCGACGCGCTCGGCATCGGCGACATGCTCGTGGTGGACGACATGAACGCGGAGCCCGCCTACGAGATCCAGCCACTGCACCGCGCGGTGGGCTTCTGCTCCACCATCGCCGCCTCGAAGACGATCTGCGAGGCGTTCTCCCGCATCGTGGAGAGGTACATCGAGGAGGGCGGCGGCGACTTCGACCTGAAGTGCAAGCTCGACCACGTAGACGGCGCGATGAACTCCGCCGACCGAAACCGCAAACTCGCGTGGCTCGGCGGCGAGGTGCCGCAAGACGAGTGCCGCATCCTCACGAACGCCCGCTGCCTGGCGGAGGGCATCGACGTGCCCACCCTCGATGCGGTGATCTTCTTCAACGCGAAGAACTCGACCGTGGACGTGGTGCAGGCAGTCGGCCGCGTGATGCGCAAGGCCGAGGGCAAGCACTTCGGATACATCATCCTGCCCATCTTCGTCCCCTCGGGCATGACGCCGGAGCAGGCGCTCGACGACTCCAAGGTCTTCGCCAACGTATGGAGCATCCTGCAGGCGCTGCGCTCCCACGACGAGCGCATCGAGGCACGCGTCAATGCGCTCGCGCTCGAGCAGCAGGCCCGCAAGAACAAGGGCGCAGACCCCGACGCCGCGAGGCACAAGGGGTGGGACGACAGTATCCCAACTAAGAAAGAGCAGGAGGAGCGCGCCGCAGCGGAGATCGCGGCGGGCGTCCAGATGAAGCTCTCCCTGTTTCCCGTGGAGCGCTGGGAGCGCGCGGTGCACACCACGCTCGTGAGGAAGTGCGGCACGCGCATCTACTGGGACACGTGGGCGGCTGACGTCGCGCGCATCGCCGAGCGCCACATCGAGCGCATCGGCGCGCTCGTGCGCGACGACGGGGAGGTGCGCGGGCGCTTCCAGGTGTTCCTCGAGGGCCTGCGCGACTCGCTCAACCCCGGCATCTCGGAGCAGGACGCCGTCGAGATGATCGCGCAGCACATGATCACCGTGCCGGTCTTCGACGCGCTCTTCGGGGACTTCGAGTTCGCGAAGTCGAACCCGGTGTCGATTGCCATCAACGGCTTCATCGCAACGCTTGAGGGGCGCGGGGTCAAGGAGGCGTCGGATGCGGCGGTGCTGGACGACGTATACGCGAGCGTGCGGCGTCGCGCTGCCATGGTGCGCACCGACACGGCACGCCAGCAGCTCATCCGCGACCTCTACGAGCAGTTCTTCAAGGTGGCCTTCGAGAAGACGTCGCAGAAGATGGGCGTGGTCTACACCCCGACCGAAATCATCGACTACATCCTGCGGGAGACCGACCGCGTGCTCAGGCGCGAGTTCGGAAAGTCGCTCGCCGACGATGGCGTGCACATCCTGGACCCCTTCGCAGGCACCGGTTCGTTCATGGCGCACCTCATCGAGAGCAACCTCATCCCGGACGACAAGCTGGAGCAGAAGTACCGCCACGAGATGCACAGCAACGAGATCCTGCTGCTGGCCTACTACATCATGACCATCAACATCGAGTACGCCTACCACGAGCGGATGGGCGGAGACTACGTGCCCTTCGAAGGCGGCGTGCTCACCGACACGTTCCAGA
>ERZ1034920.1421-NODE-1421-length-15462-cov-8.066593_pt1 | contig 15462 bp, 29 predicted proteins | sample MGYA00520688_ERZ1034920 | MGnify/ENA primary metagenome ERZ1034920 (study PRJEB33766, sample SAMN09781785) | gut metagenome | biome: gut microbiome | host: Homo sapiens | place: Madagascar | study: EMG produced TPA metagenomics assembly of the PRJNA485056 data...
GGGGATGAGGTTCTCTTCACATTATCTGGAAGACCCATCATTGAGAAAGTTACAGTGGAATCTATTGATAAAAAAGGTGGATTCGCAATGCTCAGTAACCGAGTAAAAGTTGCAAGAACCTTGGGTCCTGATGACACATATCCAAGATTGGATGGGCAAAAGGGAGAAGTTCGTCCGCTTACCGAAGAAAATGAAAGAGTATTCCTTGCATATAAGGCCTATTTCTCAATTAAGAGAAACATAGAATTACTTGATAAGGAGATGAGAAGTATGAAAGATTCTAAAGCTTTCGATATGATGATTGAATTTGATAAGAAGCTTACCAAGATTATTAACAAATACCTCAAAGAACAATGACTACAGTATTAGCGATAATTTACTTGGTATGTTTGCCATTCACGGTATTTTTTGTAAGGGCTTGCTTGGATTATTTACCCTATACTCACAAAATACACTCTCTCGTTTTATTCATCTCGGTATGGATAGTATTACCTCTATTTCCAATTTATCTATTAATCAGATACATAAAATACAAATTACTATGAGATACTTTTTTGACAGAGATGGTAATTATGCTGGGTCATCAATGCAAGGGTGGGAGATTCTTCTCCTACTCTTGTTCCCAGTTGCTCTAATAATCTTCCTCGTATTCTTACCTTTCTATGTATTTCATAAATACAGTTCTAGAGAAGAGGATAAAAAATACGAGGAAGAACATCCAGAAATACTAAAAGTAGATTCTTATATTACCTGCTGGTATCCCTGGCATAGATATTCTGTTGCATATACACTGGCTCTTATATTCTGGGTAATTGCTTTTATAATTGGGATATTATCTTAATACGGGTATTAAGTTGGCTTTTGGCTTGCCCAATAAAAATTCAAATCTAATGGATATTTTTTAGTGGGGTTAAACCTACTGGAGAGTATAGGAGTAACATTGTTAACAGAGGGAGTTGAAACTTTTGTAAGAGTATAGGAACCCAATCCAGTTGTTTTTGTTGTAAAGTATGAATTACTTGGTAAATTGTAGTTAGGACTAAAAGCATTACCATTCTTATCGAGGCAGGACCAAGATAGCATGTCGGAATTTACGGGGTATATACGAGCAATATAGACATTAATAGCATATCTATTTTGATTTACTATCCAATTCTTATATCTGTTACCATCAGCCATAGATCCATTTTCGTTACTAATATTGGTGGTAGTATAAAAAAAATCATTTGTGTCTACTCCATTGATGGGTATAGGATTAAAACGTATTTCCCAGTATTCTTTTTCTTCGGGAGTAGTAAGATGTAGATTTATTTTATTACCAGATTCATTTTGTGTAAGTACACAAAGCCCAGAAGTACCGTCATTTTGTGCAGTAATCTGAATACTATTGTTACTTTTGTCTTCCTCCAGAAGATAATCCGAGGTATTATTGATGCTAGCAGAATAACCAACTCCAATAACCCCGGACAATTTGCCATTTACATACTTACTCTTTTGAGATTGTATTGTCCATCTCTCAGAGTTTCCCTGTCTTATTTCTGCATATACATCTTGGGTAGATCTCCTCCCCCCCCCCTAATTTAAGAACTTTATTTTCCATAATGTATAATGTTTTTAGATTGATACTGTTCCTCCTGCACTTGGTACTATAAATGACCCCTTTGATATCCAGGTAGCACCTGATTTAGTATATACAGCTACTTTATCTCCAGTAGTACATTCTATTCGAGAACCAGGTTCTGAGTCATTGGCATAGAATGGAATCTTCATAGTAGTAGTACCAGTTGCTGAGAGACCTTGTATATACGTCTGATCTGAAGATGATGTATTCTGTGGCCTAGCTCCCCTGCCAAAGAGATAGTAGCCTGTACCTGTGGGCAATCCAGAGAGAGTGAATGTTGAAGCCCCTTGTGGCTTCTGAGTTACTGGTATACTAAGGTTAGCATCCCCACAGGTTAAGAAGATATGCCCTGAACGGTTAGCTCCAGTTTGATTACTCGATAAAGCGGTCAGGGATAACATGTAATGGTTCTCAAGAGTACCCACTGGGGCAACGGATACTGCGCACCAATCGGGAGCACTACCCACATGGGGAGTTTCTGGCTTTTTAGACCCATCACTACCATTTAAATAGGCCATTACAAGGATTTGAGCAGTATTATATTTATCACTACCTAAAGGCAATGTGTTTGAAACCATTTTTATGTATCCACTATAGGTTACACCGGATTCCTGAGTTACTGTGAGATTGATTTTGTTATTAGACCCATTTTGGGTAAATGTCAGAGTAGTAGACCTTGAGGACCCAGTATTTTCTGAATAGTTAATTTTTACATCTAAGTAACCCTCTCCAACGGTAACTCCTCCCCAAACAGCCCAACTTACGGAGGCTGAGCCCAAAGTACAAGAGGGTGTAGAGATTAAAACTACTTTGCCATTTACCAGTTTCCTTTTGAGGGAAGTGATACGGTAGGTTATAGTACCACCCTCTGAAGATACAGTATCTGTACTTGTATCTGTAATTGCACGTGCTAGTTTGAATAATGTTTCTTCCATATCTTTATAAGTTTTTGGTTTATAGAAAGAACTTTGATATTGTAATCTACCAGAGGGATAATCCGAAGTCTATTATATTATATAATCAATATAAAGAATTATGAGAAAGTATCAGTATCAGATATACTACCATACAAGCAGAGGAAGGTACTTCATTAAGATTAGGTATTCCTTCCTGGGATTGGTGTTTTGGCTTACACTTAGAGATAAGTATTCGAGTAATATAGAAACCTTCCTTGATAAGGATAAGGCAATTGAAAGGGCAGAAGATTATTTAAGATATTTATACCTAAAGAGAAAAAATAGTAGGGTGTTAAAGGTTACTGGGAGAATAGATATTACCAGTAGGTTAAAATCAGTGAGGGATGATTATTAAGATGGTGAAGGTTGAAACAATTAGGGATAATAATGAAAAGAGAATCCTAAGATGCTCTGAAGGTAATCGGGTTTGGTATCAGATATGGATTACCCAATTGGATATGAATTGTATAGAAAGGTACTTTGATGGGTATGGTGAAGTTAAGGGATGGTGGTTAAGGAATCTTCAACAGTATTATGTTTTCTTTTATGAGAAGAAAGGTGGTAAGGTTCGAGGAGTTCTTGGGAAAGATAGGACTAAGGATTTAATTCGTGCTATACTTTAATTAGTTGCCAGAGACCTAACATCCCTGGCTTCTTTGTGTGTTATGTGAGCATGTGTGGTTGTGGGATATCTAGGTATGCCCTTAATACGAGGAGTGATTTTTGTGTGGTAGTAAAATATGTAATTTGCCTTCAAGGTACCCCTTAATGCGAAAGCTTCGAAAGTTGTGGTACTAAAAGGGGCGTACGGTTCCGTTAAATTTAACATTTGAAAATAAAAAGTAAGGGACAAAGATTTTTATTTGTCCCTTTGTTTTCTTTAGTCTTTAAATGTTTCGTTATCGTCTTTCAAAATTTCTTTTATGTCTTTATAACATTGAATTGTTAAATAAATTACACCAACAAATAAAAATATATTTAATATCATAATTTTTTATTTTTTAAGTAAGTAGGGAAATATTTCCCTACTTTGATTTTCTTTTTATTTCAAAGAGTTTTTCACGATTTCGAGACCTTTTATTAATATCGCTTTCTTTTCTTCTTTTGTATTCTCTGATGCAATAGAATTAAATGAAAAATCATTCAGCGTATAGACTTGTTTATAAAAGTCTATAAAGCCCTCAATTAGTTTTTTATCTGCATTGTTTGCAATCGTGGAAAGAAAATTGAAAGTAACATTTCTGAACTTTTTGCGTAATGATTTGATTTGCTTTTCGTTTGCACCCTCAAAAAGTTCTTTTTTATAAATTTCTGTTTTTGTCCCTAAAGACGTTTTGAAAAGTCCCGCGTTTTTTTCTTTTACGCTTTTCAATACGTCTAAAGCAATTAAACTATTTGCTTTTGCGTTTGCACTTGCTTTTTCTACATTCACGTTATTAATTTGCTTTTTCATAATTAAATTGCTTGAAAGTTTTATTATTTATTATTTTTATTACCTTTTCAAATAGACTTTCAAGACTTTTTAAACTATTCTAATAAGGTAGTATTTATTTCGTTTCTGTATTGCAAATATAAGAACTATTTTTTAATCTACAAAATTTTTAGAGAAATATTTTCTTAAAAAGTTTTAAATAAAATCTTTCAAATATCTTTTTGTTTTTCTCACATTGCAAAGATACGGACTTTATTTTAATCTACAAACATTTTCAAGAAAAATTTTTGAGAAAATAGCTATTTTTATTTTCAAAATTATTTTCGTGAAAAATCTATAAAATGAAAAATATTGTGCACCCTAAAAGGGACTTAATTTTTGCACTTAATTTTGGGGGTTCACAAGGGAAATCTTCGCACGCCTTGTAGTGGGCATATATGATATGTATATGGATAATCCTATATAGCTTATGCCTGTCCTCTTGAGAGTGTATTATATACCTGTATATTGATAAGGCTCCTAATGGACTAAGGTGATAAAGAATTAAGGCCCCATTAGGTATATCCCTATTATTGCCCTCTATAAACCTATTAGGTCCTAATTCAATAAGGCTATATAGGGACTATGGTAAGCCTATAGAGATTAGGATAGCCTATAAGGGCTTACTAAGTTAGCGTAAGTAAAAACCCAGAACCTAAGTTAGGCCTGGGTTAATTGGTTAGTATTCGCAATATTCTCGTTCAAGGTATATATTGAAATCCTTGAAAAGTTTTATACCTGGTATAGGACCATCATTTTTGTCCCAAATCTCAAATTCGATAAATTGGGTCTCATAGCCTTCTATATCTGAAATAGAGAGAAGATAGTTCTGGCTTGGGTCAAATTCTTCAAGGAAAACTTCGATAGTAGCCTTAATCCTAATAGGGTGAGTATTAGTAATGCCCTGTACGATTTGTGTTAATCGGTTTGATAATTCTTCTGTGTTCATAGGGGTAATGGGTTTTAATAATTAATACTTTATATTTATTATGCTGCAAATATAAGAACAATATTTTAATTATGCAATATCCTTGATTGCCTTCGTAGGTTATTAAGGGCCTTGAATTATATTTGCCTAAATCTCCGAGGCCATGAATAGAGATTGCCATTTACCTTCCCTACCTATAACTAATATTATATAATACCTAATGGCTCTCGGTAATTTAGGGGTACCTAAATCACAAAATTGTCCTAGAATACAAAAGTTAATGCTAATATAAATACTAAGCAAATAAATTACATACTTACTAGGAATATTACCTAAATATGCCCCTTGAAGGCTTTAAATCCTATAGACCGTTTAGCCCTAAAACCTAATATCCTATTTACCTAACCCCAACCCAATACTTATTATATAATACATAATATAATAACTTGGTGAAGGTAATCAAGGTAAATTGTGATGGCCATTAATCGACGATGTACTAAAGCTATACTACCTACATACATAGAAGCTACATAACATATCTGTATTATATAATCCCCTACCTTCGAATTACCTTGAATGCAATCTATAATATAATACATATCAAGGGTACTCATGGCAATCGGATTTAGAGGCCATTAATGGTCGGATTTATTTGCCTTTTTAGGCCTTTTTGAGTTTGCCTTTAAAGTGTGTAGTAGAGCTATATGGTATAGTGGCTATATAGTGAGTTGAGTGGCTTTGTATAGTAAGGTAAGTTTGCCTAGCCCTGTTTGCCTAAATCCCCAAAACCCCCGGCGAGGTACCTTGATATGTATTATATGATTAGTATATATAGGGGGGATGGTTATATGTTATGTATGTAGGTGTATTATATTATGTACCTAAATTAGGTTGTAGCTTAGTTAGCGCTATTAAGATTTTCTTTTTATTTTTGTGTTGGGTAGGGGAGTATTGGGTTATAGGTGGGTTAGTATAATCCTATATGTGTAGGATACTAAGATTAGTGATGAGGTGTATAGGATTAATATTAGGGTTTGTGATATTATATACCTTAATTTGTTTGTTGGGTGGTGGTGTTTGTAGGCTTGGTATATTTTCTCATTGCGTATGAGGGTTAGGATGGTGCCTACGGATAGGATTATTCGGATTATGTGATAGATGATATTCATGGTAGTGATATTATATCGATTATGGTTATATCTGTTAGGGGTATCTGTAGTATATCTCTTATTTGTAATCTTATGTGTTCTGAGTGAAGGTGATTGTTGTTTATCCTTTGGTTGGGGTACCTTAGATAGATATTAAGTTCCTCAGTTCTGTATGGGATTACCATTTCCTCTGTGAATCCCTCTGTGTATTCTTTAGTGTGTCCTGGTACCTCGAAAGATACCAGGAATTTCCCTTTTGTTAGCATGGTTTTATTTCATTGGTTAGGATTCTTATATCGGTATACTGATTCATGTATTCCCTTTCTGAGGATATGTCTAAGCATTTACATGCTATGTAGTGACCGTACATTGATATACCGGATTTATAGCCTTGGTCCTCGTTTAGGAAGTTAGCTAATGGTATCTTATCTACTGAGCATACCTTTTGTTGACCTGGTAAAGTATCGGAGTCTGTGTATCCTACAAAGTCATAAGTATCGGTGTTATCGGTCATAATAGAAAATATTTCGATTAGCCAAGTAAAGTCCTCTAGAGGTACTTTGTCTAGCCATTCCCATCCGATTGGGTAACCATTTACTGTTATGGTTAAGTCATTGGGGGTAGTTGAATTTAGTTCCATATTAGATTTGTTTTATAGCAGTGGTTGTATTAATAAGTTTTATCTCTTGGGATTCGAGATGAACATAATCGAAGTATTCTTGGATTTGTTCAATAGTTTCGAACTTTACACCTGGAGCATATACCTGATTTACGTCATCTATGATTTCCTTTTTAGCCTTCTCTATGTCTTCAAAGAATGAATGATAGCATATACTTCCCTCATGTACAGATTTATCTGTAGTATCCTCAATGATTACTAGAGTTGTTATTGTTAGTTTCATGATGTTAATTGAGTTGAGGGTTAAACATTTGTTTTGGTTGGCCTAATAGGCAGCAATGAGGATAACCTGCTTCATCGAGGATTCCCAGTATAAGATATCGATTGGTATCTCTGGGAATTTCGAAATAGAAAGCTGGTTTCATGTCGCCATCTATGAATGTAAAAACTATCTGAGTGTTTTCTAGTAACCCATTTAGTTGTACATGAGAAAGGTAGTTATAGATAGCTTCCCTTTGATTTCTTGGGTTTTTATCCCATGAGATGAGCATATCGTCATACCAATTTGGATTATCGCATAGCTTTTTAAGTTGTTGTTGAATATATGGTGTCATGATTTGAAGTAATAATATAAGTCCTCGATTAGTTGATCTTGTTCTTCCCATATAGTATCAGATACTACGTATTCTGATACGAAATAGTTATAGAAAGGCCCAAATAGTATTTTTAATACTATGTCCTTGAGTTCGATATTGAGTTGTTCCTCTTCTTCGGTAGAACTGGGTTTGATTGCCTGAAGTTCTGCCTTATAGGATGCCGTAACGGCATCCTTTAGGGTCTGAATATATTCTGGGTTAGTTTCCTTGAGAATATTTAATTGTGATTTGAGTTCTTTACTTATCATGGGGCTTAGCGATTATGGATATGAATCCCTGTGGATATTGAGTATAGAATATTTGATAGTTCCCTGTGGGCAAGAAGACTTGCATTATATTTGCAAGTAAGGGATAGATTTTCCATTGGTTTTCCTCTAGAAACTTGTTCCAGTCTTCAGATTCTTCTGGATAATTCCCAGATAGTTGGATATGGTACTGTTCCTGGTCAGCAATAAATAGGTTAGTTACTACCTGTATTTCATCTGATTCCTTTTTGTATTGGGTGATTGGATACCAGATGCCTTCGGTTTTCCATTTATTAAGTTGGAACAGAGACATGCCCTGTTCCAGTACGTTGAGTAATTTATATAAGTTTACCATAGTGATTATTTATTTAGTTGGTTAAATAATTCTGATACTGCAAGTTGTTGGAAGATTTCTGTTTCCCTGTGGTCTGATTCCCATTTTTCGATAGCATTGTAGATATTGGTATATTGGGATATCATGTCCTCATCTTGTTCATCGTCTTGGATAAATTCCCGGAGATGTTTTTTGAGTCCGGTTATGATATAATCCTGATGTTCAGGGATTAATTGAAGAACTCCGAATAGGATAGCCTCTACCTGTGAGGGTGAATCATCATAATATTGGTCATCGGCACCCTTTGTTAAGTCCATGTGAGAAATAATGTTTTCCCTGAGATTTTCGAAGAGAACTTCCTCTGAAGCATATGTGATGATATATCCTGAGATATAAGCAGCAAAAGGTTCATCCTCTAAGTCGATTGAATAAACCTGGATATTGGTAGCTTCCTTGTTAATGTGCAAGCCATCGGAGTAATCATAAGTATAAATGGGGTGGGAAGCAAGCAGTTCCCGGATGGCCTCTAAATTTTTTAATTCTTTCATAACGTGTCTATATTAAAATTATTTGAGAAATATTTCTCATTGCAAATATACAAAATTATTTCTAAACTTGTTTTTATAACTACTTTTATTTTTATAAATAGGGAGGTTCTGGGAGGTGTTTTGAGTGCCTCCCAGAAGATTTTGTTAATATAATTCATCGGCCAGTATTGGTTCCTTGGGCTTATTTAATTTCTCCTTAGAACGTCTTGTAGCCCAATTCTCGTAGGGTTTGTAACTGAAGGTACGTGTTGTTTCATCGTATGCAGCATATACCATTTGTTTACGGGATATTCTCCTTCCGTAAGTTTTCTTAAGATTAGCAAACCAATCTAGATACTCCTGTAAAGAATTAAAGATTTCTTTGTTCCCGTCTAAATCATTTTTAGGACGGGTTTTCCATGTTGCTTCTATATAGCATTGGTGTAGGGTGATTGAAATAAAGTATCGGCACCAACTACCACCAAAGATAGTGCCCGTGGAGAATTCTATCTCCCGAGCAACTAATGGACTAACGTTATACTTTGTCATGCGATTGAGAAATTAAGTTGGAAAATCCAGTTGTTTCTATCGAGTTGATTGAATGATATGAACCTCCCATCGTTATCGGTAAATTCATTCATGAATTGAACTGCAGCAGATGCTAATTGCCCCTTATAGGGATTAGTATCGGCAGTTATTATTGATTCGAAAATGAAAGAATAATAGGTAGTATCATAGATTTGTACCTGATTAATATCCAAGCAATTGAGTTTGTAATCATCCTCTAGTTTGATTAAGAGTCCCATTAGAAGATTTAAGAGATGACCCTTTTCATCGGAGTCAAGTTCAAATGTAGATTTCTTTTCTAAGAAATTGCGAACTACCTTAGTTAGTTCGTCTGCCTGATTGTAAGTTACTGAGTTCGTTTTCATATTTTTGTCTATTTTAAAATTGATATGCAAATATAAGCATTTTTATTTTTATAGAAAAATATATCTAATTTATTTTTAGGGAGGCTGAGGATGTGTACACGCTATGAAAGGCAGTGGATTAGACTGCCTTTCAATTATTAAGGTAATTGGGGAGTTAGCAAGTATAAAGCCTCTCTTATAATTGAACTCTCCATAGGTTCTAAAGAGGGTTCCTTGTTCATTAGTCCACCTTTCTTCTTTTCGTTTTCAAATACTTCATGTATGGCTTGCTTTATTTTAGTAGCTAATACCTCTGATAACTCCTGAGATTTAAGAGAGATAAGTAACCCTTTTCGTATTTTCTCAACATCTTGGTTATTCTCAGTAATGGGTTTTGCTTCTACTAATTCTTGTATACCCGAAGAATATTCATCTAACCATTCACATCCCAAATGTTGTAAGTCATTAAAGAAGATACTAAACTCATCATAAGTAAGTCTAGTATCAAAACCTACTCCATGATATAGTTGTACTAAAGGAGTAAGGATTCTTCTTAGTGTATTGAAATCTTTTAGAGGGTCCAATTTTATTCCTGATTCGAGAGGTATTTTATATACCTTTTCACTCTTCAGTACTACTAACAGAACCATTAGTCTTGGTGGTAATCTTTTCTCGTTCATAAGCAAGTTTTTGTATTATGAGTTGTACATAGGTATTTCTTTCCTTATATATAAACATTACCGAGAGAAGTATCTCATGTTTCGGTAATATCATCTGTATGAAATTGCCTGGAGCAATCACTGTAGCTACTACTGGAGAATCCTCCTGAGAGAAATTCTCTAATATCATCTCTGCCCTCTTAATGGGTTCTGGTTTTGTTGGGTCCAAAGTTAGGACTGGAGCAGTTATACATTCCTTGATGCCCTGTGTTAAGGCATTATATAACCATTCATCTTTTATATCCTCTACTTGGAGGTTTTTCATTGTAATCATATCCTAAACCTATTTAGAGTCCATACACCCAGGATATTAGAGAATACCCATAATTCCCAGTTTTTGTAAAAGTTATAGGGTTTACTAAATTGAGATGTTTGAAATATTATCTGATTTGGTGTTCTAGATAACATTTCTGCATGGCAAGTTAATACTCCAGAAGATAATTGAGCTTTAAAAGCTTTAATAATATCTTCATCACTTTTAGTCTCTAATGAGGTAAGCAATTTAATAAATTCTACCTCTACACCTTGAGACATGTTTACATTTCTGAAGGCAAACTTTTCTTTATTTTCCATATTCGTCATTTTTAGATAAGAACTCTTGAGCTAGTTCATCTTGAGTTCTTTCGATTATGTTCTTTACTATTGTTTTATTTTCTACTCTAGCCCACATATATAGCATGCCCAATTGAGCATCCATATAGCAATCTATAAGAGATGGGTCCTTTCTAAATACATCCCATTGTTTTACGAAATTTGTTCGAACCAGATCCCTATAACCCTGGTCTGATATACCCTCTTGGTCTATATAAGCAGATACCCTTTTTCTTACTTCTAAAAGGATTTTCTCTAAGCTTTCTGGTAATCTGAAGTGCTCTGGTAAGTTATTATATACCGAATGCTTTGGTATCAATTCCTCAAAAGTAAACTGATTATCGAATAGTTTCTTTGGGTATCTACCTGAAAATATCAAGGGTATCTTATATCTTAGCAATGATGGTACTATGTCGTATATAGCATAATGTTTCCGATATTCCTGATAGACATCGAAATATAGATTCTCATCGAATATACCAGATTTCCTCATTATTGCCTGTAAAGTATTATAAGCAGCCTTAATATGAGTATTACTCAATTTGAATACTAAGTTGCCATTTTTAATGGCAATGAGTTCACTACAGCATCTCTTTCGTCTAAATAAGTTCATGTGATTAAAATGTAAAGTCAATGTATATTTTCCTTTTTCCCTTGAGAAATTTTTCGTGATTTGAGTCATCATACTTATGACAAGCATATGAGTTAGATGATTTATCATAATGGTCTCTTACCCATACTGGAGCAGTATCAGTTGGTTTTAATTTAAAGTATGTACCCTGATTAACCTTGTTAACCCGAGTCTCTTTGTAAGATGTCTTTGGTAGTTCCATATTTTTGTCTATTTTAAAATTGATATGCAAATATAATTCTTTCTTTTTAAATATGCAATATCCGGATATAACTATGGGAGCTTACTATTTCGGAGGAATTGAGATGCAAATGAGCCATCCTCTTTTTCTTCTTCCTCAAAGTCTTCATATTGGTATAACTCTGGATCTTCTTCATCTGGGTCTATACGCATTTTGATTTCTCTACGTAGTTCATGATGTTCTTTAGAGAATGAAGACATAGCTCCCTTATAATCATCAGTAATTTGCATTAGCTCTGCTTTATTAAGATTAAGACCCTCTTTACTGGTATCTACTCCTTCTTGTTTAGTAGCAACTACTTCTGGTAGAGACTTAATATCATACCTGTCTTCTAATAGTTTAGCCTCTTCTGGTTTATCCAATACCCTTTGTGATTCCAATACGATTTGACGTGCCTCTTCAACGGTGATTGCATTTTGCTGTGTTACGTTGTTCTGTTGATTAAATTGAGCAAAGATATTTGTAGTACTTCCTCCAGTAAGATTACGTACTATTGATTGCAGAGATGTAGAGGATTCAAGCTTTAATTTAAGGGCCTTTCCCAGCTCGGCAGATATAAACGGTACGTATTTCCCTCCCTGAGATTCTCTTAGGATATTAACCTGATGGGCTATTTCCATACGGTCTTCTAATGCCCATGCTAGTTGTTCTCCCATTAACGCTTGAAGTAAATCTTCTGCTTTTTCTTTATCCCATATTCTAGAGCTTAATAGCCTATCTCTCATAAATACACGTATGTAGTTAATATCTATACCCATACGGTATGAGAATGTATTGATATCATAGGTGATACCACATAATACACCATTACCCATCAGCCATTGATTAATAATGTAGTTGTGTATCTTTATCAGAAGTTCATCATTTGGGTTCTTCTGATATTCTAATGCCATTGCAGTAGTCCCCATAGGTCTTGGGAATCTTACCATTTTATTTTCCTTTTCTGACATACAAATGAGATTTTCTGATATCGGAACTTTCATCATAACCCATATACTCTAAATCGAACCTTACATACAGATTCAAAGATAGGTTATAGAAATATCCCTTATATTTTTTCTTACTTACTGATAAATTAAAAGGTTCACCAGAGATTAGGTCCCTGGTGAATACTAAATTACCTTTCCCAGTGATGGGGATATTAAGGCAAAGTTTATAATCTCCTACCTTAAATTTATTCCCATGCAGGTCTGTGATTTCCCTTGCCATAGTTTGCCTTTTTATGGTTCGTAGGTTTTTTGTCTTGTTTACTACGGTTATTGGTTATCCCCTTTTGCTCTTCGATTAATTTCTGAACCTTTGGGAATAACCTTTGCCTTAAAGGAACTACCTGAGTAGCGAAAAAGGCATTCCATAATTTCTGAGTTAATGGTTCTCCTATTTTAAGTTCTGAGATTGCCCAGAATTTAGTTTCGAAATTCTTAACTATTTCCCTAAATCGGTAGTAGTATATATTGCCAGTCTTTTTATCTATCCCAATTGTAGTGGTTTGGCAATAATCTAGAAATTCTTTACCTAATTCGGATATAAACTCTTCCCTTTTAAAATCATAATTCTCTTGGTCGAGCTTAAATAATTTTACGTAATCGATTGCTTCCATATAGATTTAGTTTGTGATTATTAAACGAGGTATACTTTCATCTGTAATTTGAAATAAGTACCCTCTTACATCATCCTCATAATAAGAGGACCAATATGTTCTTCTAACTCTGAAATTATCAAGGATTGCCCCTTTGGGTACTCCAGTAATAAATAAGCAATGCTTAGGCATCATTGGAGTAATCTCAAATTTCCCATCCTTGAAATTACCATAGGTACCGTAGTCGGGCATATTACCCGTAAATCCAGTATTCTGTAATATGTCTTGAACCAGAGTAGTTTGGGGTATTTCCTTTTGGTTACATTCTATGGTTAACTTCGATTTGCCTATATATAGGTCTTTAACTATTTCTCTAAACATTTGTATACGATTATATGGGTAATACCATTTTTCTTGAAGTAAAGGTTATTCTGTGAACGTTCCTCTAACTTCTTTAATTCTCTTCGAGATTCAGTACAAATTCTATCAGATTTCCTTAATATATCTGATACATTATCCCAGAGGGGTGCCATTGGTTCTACTGGCCCTGCATAGATAACCTTATGTTTAGTTTCTATTTGGGGATATTTAGATTTATACTGATATTTGCCTTTGCAGTAAAGTACGTTATACTTTTCTGGTTCGTTTCTTTTTTCGTTTTCCATTTTTGTTATGATTAATGTAATCGGATATTTCATCAAGTTGCCCTAAAAGCAATGCTTGAATGAAAAGATTTATAGGCCTGAAAAAGAAATTCCTTACGTTATCAGTATTTATATACCAATCGTAAACGATAAAGAACTTCTTAATCTTGGAGTGCTTAAGTGAATGTTGGATTAGATAGGACTTACAACATCGTTTATGTAATTCTACCAATTCTTTGTCCTGCTTAAGCATCTCTTTATCAGAGAAGATAGTGTAATCCATTTTGTATGAATTGAGATGCCCAGGTAATTATCCCGGGCACCTGGTTAATAAAGGTTTATGCAACTTGTTCTGGTTTGAGGACCTTCTTTTTAAAGTCCTCATAGGCTTTAGCCGCAGCCTTAAACTCCTTAGAGTTTGTATCTTTGATACGAGCCATTGCAAGTTCCAATCTATGGAGTTCGTTTCGAGTTTGTTGTCTCCATTTCTTCCGAGCAAGTGTATCAACTACATCGGCAGGGTATACGTATTTAACTTCCCGATTAGAAATTACCTGTTCGATGATGGAGGGTTTTTGTTGTTCCTTAACTTCCTTGACAACCTGTTCCTTTTTGGAAGTTTGGGTTTTGGGAGAGAGTTCTACCAATTTTTCATTGGCAAAATTAGTGGCAGCTTCTTGAGCATCTTGTACCAATTCCTTTTTAGTCTTTTTGGCCTTAGGAGCAGAAGCCTTAGCAGTCTTAGAATTTTTAATTCCTTCAAGTTGTTCGGCAACCTTAGTTGCAACCAGGTTAGTAACCTTTGTTTCATTCTTTTTCATAATGTCTATATTTAAAATGTTAGTAAAATGATTAATTTCTTTTTCTGATACAAATATAAAGATTTTATTTTAAATAGAAAAATTTTATTTGAATTATTTTTCTATTTGCTCGGGTTAATCGGCTAAGAAGTCGAAGATTTCTGGAGGATAGTTAATTTCATCCTCTGGGTCATTTATGTAATCTTCATAATCCTCGTTATATTTATCGTAAATGTTATCTTGTGATGTATTGGGTACCCTTGTACATCTTTCAGGATATTTCTTTACGAAGTCATAGGCTTCTTGAGTAGTCATTACCTTGTCTGAGGTAAATTCGTAGGTTACATAGGAATAAGTTTCACCCAATCTAGAAACTTCATATTGCTGGTATCCAGATTTCTCAATCTTATAGATTTGATTTTCTGGAATAGTTTCTATTTCTACCCTATACTTATACCATTGTTTCTTTTGCTCCCTTTCTTTTGGTTTAATACCCATGCTATCTTGAAGAGAGATTAACTTGGTTATTGGACTTTCAAAACGAGAAGGAGCAGTGCTCACTTCTACTTGATGAGTTCTATTCTCACCAATAAAGTAAATCACTGCTCCCAAGGTTACCAGGCCCAATATGAATTTAGTTTCTGAGTTCATAACCTGTAGTTTCGAATTTATTTTTAATGTTCTTTGCAAGGTATTTACCTTTTGATTCTGCTTGATGTAAACCGTTGCAGATTTCATAAGGTACATCATCATAGCGATAAACTCGATTACCTTTAAAAGCAACCCAAAGTTGTTTTTTCTTTGAGTCATAACCAAAGCCCTCAATGTTAGATGATTCGCA
>ERZ1034920.1424-NODE-1424-length-15431-cov-5.115765_pt1 | contig 15431 bp, 15 predicted proteins | sample MGYA00520688_ERZ1034920 | MGnify/ENA primary metagenome ERZ1034920 (study PRJEB33766, sample SAMN09781785) | gut metagenome | biome: gut microbiome | host: Homo sapiens | place: Madagascar | study: EMG produced TPA metagenomics assembly of the PRJNA485056 data...
GCTCTTATTCTTCTGTTGTTTCTTCTTTAGCTGTTTCAAGCCCAAGTTCCTCAAGCTGTTGTTCGCTTACCACACTCGGTGATTCTGTCATCAGACAGGAGGCATCTTTTACTTTCGGGAATGCAATGACATCACGAATACTGTCAACTTTTGCCATCAGCATAACCAGACGGTCAAGTCCATATGCCAGTCCAGCGTGAGGCGGAACTCCATATTTGAATGCATTCAGAAGGAAACCAAACTGTTTGTAAGCTGCATCTTTCGTAAATCCAAGCATCTCAAACATTTTTTCCTGAATATCATTCTGATGGATTCGAACACTACCTCCACCGATCTCATTACCATTCAATACGATATCATAAGCTTTTGCACGGATTTTTCCAAGATCTCCACTCTCGATCAGTGGGATATCCTCTTCCATCAACATCGTAAATGGATGATGCATTGCTGTATAGCGGTTTTCTTCTTCACTCCACTCAAGAAGCGGGAACTCTGTTACCCATACGAAGCGATATTCGTTTTTGTCAAGAAGATCCATCTGTTTTGCAAGTTCTACACGAAGAGCACCAAGAACATCATATACAACTTTGTTCTTGTCTGCTGCAAAGAGAAGCAGATCTCCCGGTTTACCTTCCATCGCCCGAACCAGAGCATCCATTTCTTCATCTGTCATGAATTTAGCAAAGGAAGATTTGCGTGTACCATCTTCTGCAATAGCGATGTAAGCAAGACCTTTTGCACCATAAGTCTTGGCGAAATCAACAAGCTTGTCAATCTTCTTACGAGGCATGCTTCCCTGGCCTTCTGCATTGATACCACGGACACTTCCACCAGCCTCCAGTGCATTCTTGAATACTACGAATCCGCAATCTTTCACTACTTCACTTACATCATGCAGTTCCATACCAAAACGCATATCCGGTTTGTCAGAACCGAAACGGTCCATAGCTTCCTGCCATGTAATTCTCTGAATTGGAAGCTTGACATCCACATCCAGAACTTCTTTAAACAGATAAGCAAGGAATCGCTCATTTACATCGATAACATCGTCTACGTCTACAAAGGAAAGCTCCATATCGATCTGTGTAAATTCCGGCTGACGGTCTGCACGAAGGTCCTCATCACGGAAACAACGTGCGATCTGAATGTAACGGTCATATCCGGAGCACATCAGAAGCTGTTTGTACAGCTGCGGAGACTGTGGAAGGCCGTAGAAAGAACCTGGGTGAATTCTGGACGGAACAAGATAATCTCTCGCACCTTCCGGTGTACTCTTACCAAGCATTGGTGTCTCAACTTCCAGGAATCCTTCATCTGTGAAGAATTTACGGGTAAGCATCATTACTTTGCTCTTCATCATCAAATTTCTCTGAAGGTCCGGTCTTCTCAGGTCAAGGTAACGGTATTTCAGACGAATTTCATCTTTTGTCTTGCTGTTCTCTTCGATCGGGAAAGGCGGAACCTCAGACTCTGCGAGAATTCTTAAAGATTCTGCACGGAGTTCCAGTGCACCTGTAGCAAGATTTTCATTTACAGCACCACCGCGATTCTCAACTGTACCAGTAACTGCGATTACAAACTCACTTCTCAGTTTGCCTGCTTTTTCAAAACCTTCCTGGTCAATGCTGCCATTTTCAAAGATCACCTGCATGATACCGGAACGGTCACGAAGATCAACAAAGACAAGACCTCCTTTGTTACGTGCCTTCTGCACCCATCCCATCAGGGTTACTTTGCTGCCGACCATATCCTTTGTTACTTCTGCACATCGGCATGTCCTGTGCAGACCTTTCATACTTTCAGCCATGATTTTTCTCCTTTTTGAAGCACTTATTTATTAAAGAATTCTACAAATTCTGTATATCCTTCCGCTGTCATCTGTTCCTTCTGGAATTTCTTATTTTTCTTCATGATAGAAATGTTGACCTGAACACCATTCTTACGTTCTTCTTCTGCCTGTTTCAGAATCGGAATAAGTTTATCAGCCGGCATGTTCTTCTCGATCAGATATGCTTTCTTAGCTGCATTTGTCGGGATTTCATACCCTCTCTCCAGAAGCAGCATAACGATTCTCTCAAATCCAATGGAAAATCCGCATGCAGATGTATTCTGTCCGGTGAATTTACCGATCATCTCATCATAACGTCCGCCGCCACCAACAGAACCGCCAAACTCATCCATTGCGATCTCAAAGATCGGACCTGTGTAGTAAGACATTCCACGAACCAGAGTCGGATCAAAGGAAATCTTAAAGTCTGCATTTTTCACAGAATCAACTGCTGTGATGATGGTCTCAAGATCTTCTGCTACTTTCGGATCCAGAACATCACTCAGTTTTTCTTTGCAGTAACGTACGCCTTCAATATCAGTTGTAATTTCTTTGAACATACCAAGATAGATATCAATACTGTCTTTGCTGAAACCTTCTTTTTCCAGTTCTTCAGCTACACCTTCCAGACCAATCTTGTCCATCTTGTCCAGAATGATGAAAACTGTATCAAAGCTACCTTCCGGAAATCCACTGTACTGTGCCATAGCTTTCAGGATTTTTCGGTCATTGATACGGATCGTGAAATTATGGAAATCCAGTTTGCCAAGCAATGTCGTTGTTGCCATGACAAGTTCAATTTCTGCAAGATAAGTAGGCTCACCAAGAATATCAATATCACACTGCATAAACTGGCGGAAACGGCCTCTCTGCGGACGGTCCGCTCTCCAGACATTGCCCATCTGAAGTGCCTTAAACGGAGTCGGAAGCTGTCCTGCATTGTTGGAATAATATCTGGAAAGCGGTACAGTCAGATCATAACGAAGGCCTGAATCAACCAGATCAGCCTCACACTCTGCTGTATCCAGTTTCAGTTTTTCTCCTCGTTTCAGAATCTTGAAGATCAGTTTCTCATTCTCTCCACCCTGTTTGCTGCTGAGATTTTCGATATGTTCCACACATGGTGTCTCAATTGCAGAAAATCCAAATTTTCCATATGTTTCACGAATCATGTTCATCACATAATTACGAATTTCCATCTCTTTTGGTAAAATGTCTTTCATACCGGTAACCGGTTTCTTCTTTAACGCCATACTGTCCTCCTGTTATTTGTTATTGTGTACAACTCTCTGAAATGCAAGAAAAACTTCCATATCAAAATTTTTGATCTCATCGATCATAAGCTCTATCACTGTACTGACATCAAACGCTCTTCTGTAAGGTCTGTCTGAGCTCAGTGCCGCATAAACATCGCAGACACGCAAAATTCTGGCCCCAAGCGGAATGCTGTCCCCTCTGAGATTCGACGGATAGCCGCTGCCATCATAATTTTCATGATGATACAAAACACTCTGAAGTACCAGCTCTGAATACCCCTGATCCTTCAGTTCTTCATATCCCAGCGAAGAATGCATACGGACATACTTCAGTTCTTCTATCAGAAGGGGATCATTTTCCTGTCCGTTGATATAGCCGGTAAGCTTCAGCTTCCCAATATCATGGAGCATTCCGGCAATCGCCATCTGATAACAGAACTCCTCGTCCTGCCCCAGTTCGGCAGCTACAGCATACGCAAGATTACTGACAGCAATTCCATGATTCAGTTCCTCAGAAAGATCAAAATCCAGCAATCTGTCACCAGACTTGAATATTTCCGCCTGTCCCGGCTCTTTCTCTGCTGTCTGCAATACGTCCACCTCCTGCTGTCATAACCAGGTATTGATTCCTTTGCGTTTTCGTTCTATCATTTCATCAATACGGTCAATGTAATTTGTAACATCTTTGACATTTTCCACACGTTCAATACGTTTGCCCTGATCAAAGACAAGCTTGGAAGAACCGCCGGCCCCCAAAGCGATGATCGGCTGTTTTTCCTCCATAATTAGTATATTGTAAATCCCGGCTTTGTCAACCTTTGCATAGCCAACATTCTCAAAATTTCCCTTCATATTTTTCTGTCTGTACAGATAATAAGGGCCCATTTCCATTTCGTAGGCTGCTTTCATGGTCATGTCCATGATCTCCTGGTTATTCTCAAAAGTCATTTCCTGATATTTATCTTTAAAAATATTCAGTCGTGCTGCCCTCTTAACAGCAAGGGAATGTACGGTTATGCTGTCTGGTGCAAGTGCTTTCACTTCATTCAATGTGTTTTCTACCATTATCTTATCTTCTCCAGGCAGACCAACAATCAGATCCATATTGATGTTATCAAAACCACACTCTCTTGCAAGCATAAATGCCTGCTTTGTTTCCTCTACTGTATGACGTCTTCCAATAATATCCAGCGTTTCCTGATTCATCGTCTGTGGATTTACAGAAATCCTTGTAATCGGATAATTGCGGATCATCATCAGCTTTTCTCTGGTAATACTGTCCGGTCTTCCTGCTTCAATCGTAAATTCTGCAAGATTCTCGCAGCAAAAATTCTCCATCAGTGCATCCAGAAGGACTTTCAGCTGCTCCGGTTCCAGCGTTGTCGGTGTACCTCCTCCAATATAAACCGTATCCAGTTTTCTGCCTTTTGCTTTCATGATTGCAGCAACTTCTTTTATCTCTTTGCAAAGTGCTTCCAGATACTGGTTCACACGGTTCTTCCACTGTTTCAATGGATAGGAACTGAAAGAACAGTAAAGACATATACTCGGGCAGAACGGGATTCCCACATACAGACTGTAACCATTTTCATAATCAATATCTTTGAGAATCTCTCTTTCTCTGTTCGCTATTGTGATCGCAAGTGCTGTTTTCTGCGGACTCACCATATAGCGCTCTCTCATTTCCTGTGCCGCTTCCGTATTCTTCATACCAGATTCAATCAGTCCCATTGCAAGTTTCGCCGGCCGGATACCTGTCAGGTTTCCCCACGGAAGTGTTTTCCCCGTCAGCTTTACTAATAACTTGTACAGTGCAATCTTAACAATATCCTTACGCTCCTTACGAATCGCATGTGCACGTTCTTTTGCCTCACTGCCATCAGCATCCACACAAGAAATAAGGGCATCCGAAGACTGCCCTTCTATAAACTCTGCACTTGTCACGCCTTTATTCTCATGGTTCTCATACCGGATCACACAGGAATCACCCTGCTTTTCAATCCGAAAATAAAGATCGCAGCCCGCTTCCTCTTCTTCATAGAAAGAACAGATCTCACTTCCCGGATAAAACGCACGGATCAGTTCATATATATCGTGTTCAAACTCTCTGTCCTGAAACAGAATACCAATCTTATACAAATGGATTATACCTCTTTTCATAACCAATCGTTGTTGACGTATCATGTCCCGGATAAACTTCCGTATCATCCGGAAGTGCTTCCAGCAGTCTGTGCAGACTGTTTACAATTGCCGCGGTGCTTCCCTCCGGAAAATCAGTTCTTCCCACCGACCCACAGAAAACAGTATCTCCGCTGAACAAAACTCCTTCATCTTTCAAATAATAGCAACAGCTTCCTAACGTATGTCCGGGAGTCTCGATCATCTGAACCGAAAAACCTGCCAGTTCCACAACCTGAAGATCCGTAAGATAGACATCCGCCTTCAATGTATAGCTGCTCATGTGAAATGCTGTCAGATTGATTCTTGGATCCTGCAGCGTCTTTTCTTCTTTGGCACATGCATAAATTGGAATATTATATTTCTTTTTGATTTCTTCTGCTGCAAGAATATGGTCAAAATGACCATGTGTCAGAAGAATTGCAACCGGTCTGCCCTGCATTTCAAGAACCTTCTGTTCGATTCTGTCGGCATTATCGCCCGGATCAACGATCAGCATTTCTTCTGTTTCTTTATTTTTCAGGAAGTAACAATTCGTAAACACACTTCCAACAATACATTTCTGTAAATCCAGTCTTTTCATACTATTATCCTCATCTAAATCAACCGGTTGTACGTTCTACGTCGATCACACTTTCTACCTGACGTATCTTGGCAACAAGTGATGAAAGCTCTTCTTTGCTTCCAATCTCAAAGCTGATTGAAATCGTCGCCTTTTCCTGCTTGCTTGTACGGCTGTTAATGCTTCTCATATCAATCTTTCTCTCTGTAAAGATTTTGGAAAGATCCACCAGAAGACCAGTACGGTTATTTGCATAGACCTGAATCTCAGCCATATATTTCTCAGAACCTTTATTGTCTGTTGGCTGCCATTCAGCTTCGATCAGACGGGATCGATCCATTTCCGACATATTCAGCACATTCACACAATCTGTACGATGAATGGTAATTCCCCGTCCCCTTGTAACAAATCCAACGATTTCGTCTCCAGGGATCGGACTGCAGCACTTTGAAAAACGAACTGCAACATCATGGATACCTTTTACAACGATACCACCTTTGTTTTTGGTAACATGCAGTTTCTCCTGTGCTTCCCCAGTAGCCTCCAATACCTGCTCGTCTGTAAGATTCTTCTGATTTTCTTTATCATAAGCTTCCATCAGCTTATTGAAGACCTGTCCTTCTTTCAGACCACCATGGCCGATTGCAGCCAGTACAGAATCCCAGTCACGGAATCCATATTTACGCATAACGGATTCCAGGAACTGCGGTTTTGTATAGATTCCAAGTTTATATCCTTTGGACTTGGCATACTGTGTCAGCATGTCTTTGCCTTTCAGGATGTTATCTTCTTTCAGTTCTTTCTTGAACCACTGATTGATCTTATTCTTTGCCTGTGTGCTCTTGACAAGATTCAGCCAGTCACGGCTCGGTCCCTGTGAATTCTGTGAAGTAATGATCTCAATACGGTCCCCATTTTTGATCTGATACTCAATTGGAACCAGTTTACCATTGACACGCGCCCCAACCATACGGTTACCAACAGCACTGTGTACACTGTAGGCAAAATCAATCGGTGTAGATCCATTTGGCAGGTTCTTGACATCTCCCTGCGGTGTGAAACAATAAACACTGTCTGCAAAAAGATCTAAGTCATTCTTAAGAAGACTCATAAATTCTCTGTTGTCAGACATATCTTTCTGCCATTCCAGAATCTGACGCAGCCAGTTCAGTTTCTCTTCTTCTCTCTTATCAACAGGTACTTTACCATCGGATGATTCTTTATATTTCCAGTGTGCAGCAATACCATATTCCGCAGTCTTGTGCATCTCAAATGTGCGGATCTGAATTTCAAATGGCTGTCCGTTCGGGCCGATCAGCGTCGTATGCAGAGACTGATACATATTTGGCTTCGGCATGGCAATATAGTCCTTGAATCTGCCCGGAATCGGTTTATACATCTCATGGATGACGCCAAGTGCCGCATAGCAGTCTTTGACAGTATCTACCAGGATACGTACTGCAAACAGATCATAAATCTGATCGATCGTCTTGTCCTGGTTGACCATCTTTTTATAGATACTGAAGAAATGTTTGATTCTTCCGTCAACCTGCGCTTTAATGGATGCCTCATCCATATGCTGCTTGACCTGTTTGACGATATTGTTGACAAACTCCTGTCGTTCGCTCTTACGAAGAGCAACTTTATCCACCAGATCATAATATACATCTGGTTTCAGATATTTCAGTGAAAGGTCATCCAGCTCTACTTTGATTTTGGAGATACCAAGTCTCATAGCGATCGGTGCATAAATATCCATCGTTTCACGGGCTTTTTCCTGCTGTTTCTCCGGTCTCATATACTGCAGGGTGCGCATATTATGCAGGCGGTCTGCAAGCTTGATCAGAATAACACGGATATCCTTTGCCATGGCAAGAAACATCTTTCGAAGGTTTTCTGCCTGAAGTTCTACTTTATCAGCTGAATAGCTTAACTGTCCCAGTTTGGTAACGCCATCCACCAGAAGTGCAACTTCTGCACTGAACTCCTTCTCTACTTCTTCTATTGTCATCCAGGTATCTTCAACTGCATCATGAAGAAGACCTGCAACGATCGTTTCTTTGTCCAGCTCAAGATCTGCAAGTATGATTGCCACACAAAGAGGATGTATGATATACGGCTCTCCTGATTTTCGCTTCTGATCTTTGTGGGCTTCCCTGGCCACTTCGTAGGCTTTCTGTATCATGGAAATATCCGTAGAAGGGTGATATTTCTTCACGCTGGCTATCAGCTCATCATACAAAACCTCCGGGCTGGTAAAATCCTGCATGGTTTTGACCGCTGCATCTGCTTTTTTTACGGATTCAAGCTTTTCCTGTTCTGCCTTGTCCATTGTTTTTTCAAGCTGTACATTCTCTTTCTTATCTGCCATTATCTCCCACCTGCCTGCCGTTATTTATTACTGTTCACGCTGTTGCCGCCGCAGAATCATTTACCTTCGTATCTGATCACAGAAGCCACATCATAACCAGCGAGTCTTTCGCGTCCTTTTAATCCTGCAAGCTCCATAAGGAAAACAACTTTGACTACTTCACCGCCAAGTTCTTCTACCAGCTTAATTGCAGCTTCCACCGTACCACCGGTAGCGATCAGGTCATCAATGATTGCTACTTTCTGTCCTGGTTTGATAGAGTCTTTGTGCATCTCTATAGTTGCACTTCCATATTCCAGATCATAGCTTCTGGAAACAGTCTCACATGGAAGTTTGCCTTTTTTGCGAACCGGTACAAATGGTTTATGAAGATTATATGCAATCGGCACACCAAAGATAAAGCCTCTGGATTCAGTTCCTACGATCACATCTACATCCGTATCCTTGAGACAGTCCTGCATGGAATCAATTGCAAGCTGAAGTCCATCTGCATCCTGCAGAACACTTGTAATGTCTCTGAAAATAATACCCGGTTCCGGAAAATCCGGGATACTTCTTACGTAATCTTCTATTTTTTTCATTTTTGCGTACCTCGCTTTTCTTTACATATAAATCTGGTTTATAATTATATCACTTTTTTGTGACAGAATCAATGACTAACCCGTTTTGTCAGCTGTTTAGGACATTCTATATAAATAAAAAAGCCACCTGCTCACAGGCAGGCAGCCTTTCTAATTCTTAATTGTTCTTTTATTAGCTCCAGATTGGAGAGTAAGCTTTCAGTATTGCATCTGCTCTGGCAGTTGTTACTGTATTCAATGCAGACTGGATTGCTTTATATGTATTCGGACGCTGACTGCTCAGTGCAGCACCATTCAGCATATAATCCTTCACAGATTCAGCAAAATATTCCGCAGCATTCTGTGTTGCATATGCTTTGTTATATCCAGTGAATTTTGCTTTTTCACTGTTATATACAGATGCGAATGCACTGCTCTGATCTACGTTGCCTGCAATAAATGCAAGGAAATGTCCAAGCTCATGATAAATTGTCTCATCTGCTTCCTGGATCGTGATGCTTCGTGATCTTGCATCAAAATGTCCTGCATAAGCGGCATTCGGATCAACCGTTACCGTAAATCCCATTCTTGCATACGCATTCAGTACTCTGCTGTCCATCTTCGGTGCAATAGAAGCAACATTACTGATCGTATGCTTGGATGCCTTCTGACTGGAGGTCTTTGCTGAACCGGAGTTCTGAGTTCCGGAACTCTGGAATGAAACTTCCTGCGTCTGCGCATTCTGCTGTGAAGCTGCAACTGTTGTTGTAGTCTTGACTGTTGTTACTATTTTCTGTGTGACAACTTTCTGTTTGGATTTCTTTGTGTACTTCTCAGTCGTTGCTGTCTGTACAGTTGTCTGTGTCTTCACAGTCTTCTTACCACTCTTCCTGGTTTTGGTAGTTGTTTTTTTCTTTTTTGGAAGTTTTTTGGTGTATGATTTCTTTGATGCTTTTTTCAGTTTTACTTTCTTTCTCGTTGTCTTCGTCTTTCTTTTTGTCTTCGTTGTTACCTTTGGCTTTGATGCCAGCGGAGTATCATCACCGGTAATTGTTGTTTCGATCACCGGATCCGTATAACTGGAAAGCTCTGGTATGTCAGAAGACTGCATCACCATCGAAAAACTTCCTGCGGCAATCACCACGGCTGCTGCAACACATCCTGCTGCAACTTTTTTCCTTGTAAGGAATTCTTTGATTTTCATTTTTCTTTTCATATTATCACACCTTTCAGATATCGACGTATGAAATACAATATTGTTCACAGCAATCCAGTTGCCGGAACATCAGAGTTATTCATATTTTAACACACAAAAAAACCGTTTAATTAAATTAAACGGCCGCATATGTTAATTCGGATTCTCTCTTCTGTAGTCCATAATACGTCACTAAATCGGAATTTAATGCGGCAACCGGCTGCCCTAGTCTCACGACCTTAGACCCGTGGCTTTGCGTCCCTGCCTTTCAGCAGGTTTGCCTTTATGCTGTAAGTATAGTTTTTTTTTCAGTGAATGTCAACATTTTTTCCTGTATATTTCACATTTCTGTAATAATTCAAAAAATCAAAAACCTCTTAAGGAATATTGCCTGTAAACATCTACTCTGCTATACTTAACTCAAAACAAACACAAGTAAATATTTCATATTATCAAGGAGCAGTCACATGAACCGATTCATTCGCTTACGACTCCTTGCCATGATATTGTGTCTGCCTTTTCTGTTAATATTTATTTCAGGCTGCGGATCTTCTTCTCCCAAAAAAGAGGAACCTCCTGTCTATTCCCCGCTCCAGGTCCTTGTTCCCGAAGCTACCGGAAAAGAAACTCTTGGCTCATCACCTATGATACTGGATGTATCCAATATCAGCCAGGGCTACTTTATTGCCCAGTCCGATTCTTCTGACCTGACATGCAGTTTGCAGATCATTACTCCTTCCGGTGTACTTTATTCTTATTTTATTGCACCCGGAGAATCCGCAACCGTCACTTTTACAGAAGGCAGCGGTGATTACACAATTACCGGTTACCAACAGGTACAGGGTGACCAGTATGCAGCTCTTTACAGCGAAACAGTTACCGTACAGCTTGAAAATGATTTTCTGCCTTTTCTCTATCCAAATCAATATGTAAACTTTACACCGGACAGCAAGGCCAGCCAGCTTGCGCTCTCCATGATTGATGAGGACACCGTCGATGTAGATGCATTGCAGCAGATTTATGATTATATTGTATCAAATCTGACTTATGATTATGAAAAAGCAGATACTGTGACCACCGGATATCTTCCCGATGTCGATGAAACCCTGGAAACAGGAACCGGCATCTGTTTTGATTATGCCGCACTCACCACGGCCATGCTCCGAAGCTGTGATATTCCGTGCAAACTTCAGATTGGTTATGCCGGAGATATCAAGCATGCCTGGATCGATGTATATATACGCTCCAAAGGCTGGGTCAATCAGGCAGTATCCTTTAAAGGAGATACCTGGACACTTATGGATCCTACCTTTGATTCCAACAGCGATGACAAAGAAGCTATTCAGGATTACATTGGAGATGAAAGCAATTACACTGTACAATTCACACGTTAATGGCAAAGGAGATTTTTTATGAAATACACATTAACAGCCCGGGAGCTCAGTAACTTTTTCGGACAGCTTGGAATGCTGATTCATTCAGGCATTTCTGTAACAGAAGGCTTGGCGATTCTTCAGGATGAAAGTCAGACGGATACAGACCGTGAAATCATCACCGCGCTGCTCACTTCCATGGAAGAAACCGGAAGTCTTACACAGGCAATGGAAACTTCCGGAAGATTTCCCCATTCTTCTGTTTCTTATATAAAGACCGGTGAAGAAACAGGATGCCTGGACGAAATTCTGAACAGCCTGGCTCTGCACTATGAACAGGAACAGGAAGTTTCCGAACAGATTCGAAGTGCAGTTACCTATCCCCTGATCATGCTTGGAATGATGGGAATCGTTATCGTCGTTCTTCTTGTAAAAGTACTTCCTGTATTTCAGCAGGTCTTTCAGCAGATGGGGATGGAAATGAACACACTTTCTCTTGGATTACTGAAAGCCGGAAGTATTCTCAGCAATTATTCCGGTATTTTCCTGATATTGGTAGTTCTCTTGGTTGGTCTGATTCTTTTTCTCAGTCTGAGCGAAAAAGGACACATTTATCTGAGAAACGCAGCCTACCACTTACCAGTCTTTCGCGATATCCCACTGGCTGCCGATTACGGGCGTCTTGCACAGGGACTTTCTCTCGGGCTGAAAAGCGGTCTCACTCCAGATACAAGTCTTGAGCTGTCTGCCGAAATGGTTTCACATCCTCTGATTTTGAAGCGACTGGAAGAAACAGGTCATTTACTGGAAGAAGGCACTCCGTTTTATCAGGCACTGACAGATTCCAAACTTTTTACCGGTATGGAGGGAAGACTGATTTCTGTTGGTTTTCAATCTGGTTCGGCAGATGAGGCACTTAATCAGCTTTCCGTAAAATATCGTGAAAAAGCAGTTGATCTGATTTCGGAAGCAATCTCCATCGTTGAGCCAACGATTGTCATCATCCTGTCCCTGCTTGTCGGTCTCGTTCTGCTTTCTGTAATGATGCCGCTTCTGGGTATTCTCTCTGATATTGCATTGTGAGGTGAGCTATAAATGGAACTCTTTGACAGCCACAGGAAAAAATTTTTACGTAGATTCAGTCTGTTACTACCTTTATGCTTTCTCATTCTGATCAGCAGCATTTTTTTCATCAGTGTCAGCTTTGCATCCGATGAAACCCTTCACAAAGAACAACAGGCACTGGAACAGGCACTTGAAAATGGTGCTATCCGGTCATATGCCATGAGTGGTCAATATCCAGAAAGTCTGGACCAGATTCTGAATGATTACCACATAACTTATGACCGCTCTCGTTTTGTTGTCGAATATACCCCAAACGGTTCCAACCTGCTTCCTTATATAAGTGTAATTCTGCTGTCCGATACTGCCGGACATGGAAAGGGGGCTGCCAAATGAAAAAAAGGCTTATCACCAGACATCCAGTTGCTGAACTGGCTTCTCTTCTGCTTTTTGGCATTTTTGTTCTTTTTCTTCTGCTCATGCTGCTTTTTTCAGCACGCATTTATCAGCAGACTGTAAAAAATACAAATGCAGAAAATACTCTCGGTACTGCTGTTTCCTATCTTACAACCAAGTTCAGACAGCATGACACAGTAAATGGAATTTTCACCGGCAAACTGGATAATCTTTCTGCCCTTTGTTTTCGTGATACACTGAATGATCAGGATTACATCACTTATATTTATCTTGATCAGGGTAATCTGAAAGAACTCTTTACTTCAGACAGTTCTTCTGCCAATGCATCTGCCGGAACAACGATTGCTCAACTTTCTGACTTTCAGATCTCTGAAAGCAGACCTGGTTTTTATTCTTTTGAATTAAAAGATTCTGAAGGAAACAAAGAAACTTTTTATCTCCATCAGAATTCCGTTTCCAAGGAGGCATCATGAAAAAAATATCCGCACATTCAAAAACAAGTCTCTTTTTAATGGAAATGATCTTTGTTCTGCTTTTTCTGGCACTTTCCAGTGCTGCCTGTATCCGTATCTTTGCTGCTGCAAAAAAAAATCATATACAGGCTCAGGAATGGCGTCATATACAAACGCTCACAACTTCCGTCGGTGAAATTCTGGAAGACAGTGACGGAACCGCAAAAAGCTTTGTCTCACTGTTTCCTGATGGACAGATTCAGGACAATCTCATCGAATGGTACTATGACAGTTCCTGGCAACTCTGTTCCGATTCACAGGCTTCCTATAAAATGGAACTTACATTACACGAAACAGCAAACTCCAGACAGGGAACCCTTACTTTCTATCACGCCACAAATGATATACAGATTTACACGATTGATCTGGTTTTTCCTATTATTGAAAATTCAGACAAGGAGGCCAGCTCATGAAAGACCATAACAGCTTTTTTACTGCCACGGGAATTCCCTCTCTGTTTCTGATCTTTTCCGTGCTTTGTCTTGCGGTGCTTTCTTTGCTGACACTCGGAAATTCCCGTTCAGAATTAAGCACCGCCCGTAATTCCATGCAACAGACAGAAGATTATTATAATGCCTGCAGTCAGGCTTCCACAGTTATCAATGAGATTCAGACAGAACTCACAGATGCCTACCGGCAGGCCACCGATCAGAAGAATTATCTTGCCCTTGTCGGACAATTTTGCAAAGATCATTCTGAACTTACTTTTGACGAGGAAAAGCAGACATTGCTTTTCGCCGAATCACTCTCTGACACTCAGCAGCTCACTGTCTGCCTGAAGGTTTTATACCCGGAGAAATCCGGGGATTCTCTGATACAAATATTACAATGGAAAACAGACACCACGGCTTCCTGGACTCCGGACACCAGTCAGTCTGTTTATAAAGGAGGCACTCATGAATAAAGAACAAACTCTGGAATTTCTCTCTAAGGCAGCAGATCTGCACGCTTCAGATATTTTTATTATTGCAGGACGTCCACTTTCTATAAAAACCGATGGACGTCTTTCCACTTATGGTGACCGTCTGATGCCGGAACAGACCAGTGAAATTCTCGAAGCAATTTATCAGATGGCGAATAACCGTGATATCTCACGACTGCACAATACCGGTGACGATGACTTTTCCTTTTCTATTCCAGGTCTGTCACGTTTTCGTATCAATGCTTACAAACAGCGTGGTTCTCTGGCAGCAGTCATACGTGTTATCGCTTTCCAGCTGCCGGATCCCGCCGAGCTTTCTATTCCCGAGGATGTCATGAGTATTGCTGATCTGACAAAAGGCATGGTTCTTGTAACCGGATCTGCCGGAAGCGGAAAATCCACAACCATGGCCTGCCTTATAGATCGAATCAACCATTCTCGCGAAGGGCATATCATTACGCTGGAAGATCCTCTGGAATACCTGCATCGACACGATCGTTGTATCGTAAGCCAGCGTGAGATATGCACTGATACAGAAAATTATATTACTTCCCTGCGTGCTACCCTTCGCCAGAGCCCGGATGTCATTCTTCTTGGCGAAATGCGTGATCACGAAACCATTCAGACTGCCATGACAGCTGCCGAAACCGGTCATCTCATCCTTTCCAGTCTGCACACACTCGGAGCCGCAAATTCGCTCAACCGTATCATAGATGTTTTTGAACCATCCCAGCAGCATCAGATCATTATGCAGCTTTCTATGGTGCTTCAGGCTGTCATTTCTCAACAGCTGGTTCCGGATGTCAACGGCAAAAATATTCCTGTTTTTGAGATTATGCGTCTTACTCCCGCTATCCGGAATATGATCCGTGATAATAAAATTCATCAGATCGACGGTGTCATTTCTTCCAGTCCCGGACAGATGCGCTCCATGGATCAAAGCCTTTTTGAATTGTACAAAAATGGACGCATCACAAAAGAAACTGCCATCAACTACGCAATGAATCCGGAAATGCTCCGCAGAAGACTTGGATGATTTTTCTTTTGGATGTTTCCTCACATAAAAAATCCGTCTCAGGCTTATCACCTGAAACGGATTTTTTTATTGCTTATTTTTTTCTGATCAAGTATCAGCTCTTTTTGCCTCCGGAACGTTTTTTTACAAAAACTACAATTGCTACAATTGCTGCCAGAA
>ERZ1034920.1429-NODE-1429-length-15413-cov-12.834484_pt1 | contig 15413 bp, 14 predicted proteins | sample MGYA00520688_ERZ1034920 | MGnify/ENA primary metagenome ERZ1034920 (study PRJEB33766, sample SAMN09781785) | gut metagenome | biome: gut microbiome | host: Homo sapiens | place: Madagascar | study: EMG produced TPA metagenomics assembly of the PRJNA485056 data...
GGACAGGACATCCTGGGATGTACAAGTCGATTGGATATTTATCCAAGAATTCTCTATTCAATTTAGAAGAATTTTGGAACACACCGCCTGAAATTGCACAAGCACCTGCAAGAATTACAATTTTTGGATCCGGTGTTGCTTTATAAGCATCTTCTAAAGCCCAAGCCATATTTTCTGAAATAGGACCTGTTATAACCAAACCATCAGCGTGTCTTGGTGATGCTACAAAATTAATACCAAATCTGCCCATATCGAAGTTACAGTTTGAACAAGCGTTCAATTCCATTTCACAACCATTACAGCCGGCAGCAGAAACTTGTCTAAGCTTCAAAGATTTTGAGAAAACTCTTTTAATTTCTTTTCTAGCTTCTACTGCAACTTTTTCAAAATCTTCCGGTGTCATATTTTCTGTAACAATTAATTTATTTCTATCTGTAGAAGATAGTTTATAATAGTTACTAAATTGTACAGATTGGCATTTGCAAGCACCACACAAAGTACATTTTCCCATATCAATTGATAATGGATTTGCCTTTAGTGCGCCTGTTGGGCAAACACTTTCGTCTACATCACCGCATTGTTTCAAAATAGGAAATCCTCTGAATTGGCTACGCATTGGAGCGTTTGGAATGTCAGGAATAAATTGATTTCCTTGAAAATATTTTAGTTTTAATGTATCTAGCATAATAAATTCCTTTTTCTTAGTCTTTAGGTCCTTAAGTCGCTAAGTCGCTAAGTTCTTTATAAATATTTTAATATGAACTTAACGTCCTAATGCCTTAACGACTTAAAAACGTCCTATAAGTCATTTCCGCAATATGACAAGTTGAAACTCTTGTTACATAGTGGGAAGTCAGAAACACCATTATTTCTAACAGCCATTGCAAGCATATACCAGTTAGTAAATGATGGGTCTTTCATCTTGTATCTCAAAAGTTCACCATTTGCACCGGTAACACCAATATGAACAACTTCACCTCTCCAGCCTTCTGTCATAGAAACTACAAAAGAATTTGGAGCCAAGTTTTTGTTTGGAGTTACTTTCAATGGTTCAGCTTTGTATTCTTTAAGTTTTGCAAGAAGTTTTTTAACAATCTGCATTGATTGCTTAATTTCTTTATATCTAAGCTTAAATCTTGAATGAACATCACCGGTTGCCTTGAACGGTTTAACAACATCAAGAGAAGTATACCATTTGTCGTTAAAATCGAATCTTGAATCAATATCAACACCAGATGAACGAGCAGCCATACCAACAGCACCTAATGATTTTGCTGTATCTTGACTTACAACACCGGTTCTTTCCATTCTGGAAATACAAGAAGGAGCTTTTAACATAACTTTTGTAGTTCTATCAACTGTCTTAGCAACACCTTCAAGCATAGTAACAATTTTTTCAGCCATTTTTTCATCAATATCGAAGTTTACACCACCAACATCAATCAAACCACGACCAAAACGGCTTCCAGAAATTTCCAACATTGTATTGATAACAAGTGTTCTTGTAATACCAAATATTGAAGCACCCATCATATATGCCATATCACCACCGATTGCACCCAAGTCACCGATATGTATAGCCATTCTTTCCATTTCTAAAGCTACACGTCTAATTATTTGAGCCTTTGATGATACTGCCGTATTTGATAATTCTTCCATTGCTTGAGAATAAGCCATATTGTAAGCAATTACAGAATCGCCGCATATTGATTCAGCAAGTCTATTGTTATAAGTTTTGCAATTTTTAAGAATTTCTTCAACACCTCTGTGTTGGTATCCTAGCATAATTTCCAAGTCATATACTTTTTCACCTTGGCACATAAATCTAAAATGCCCAGGTTCAATTACACCAGCGTGGATTGGTCCAACTGCAACTTGGTGAATATCTTCGCCTTGCATTTCAAAGAAAGGATACTTATCTTGATTTGCTCTAACAGGCTTCAACCAAGGGTGGTGAAGAGGTTCAATACCAAACTCTTCATAAAATTCTCTTTCAAAAATATGAAAAGCAGGAAATTTTTGCGTAAATGATTCATATGATTTCACATCAGGAGTAAACAAAGTAGATGTTACATATAGTTTACCAACTTTATCGTCAGCCATAACCACGTACAATCTTACATTTGCGAACTCTTGTTTACCAAAGAATCCGATAACACGCATTTTCATTTTTTCAACATCAGCCTTGATATCATCCAATGATATTGTTGGAATATCAAGAGCGTTGATTTTTCTATCATTTTCAGTGATTATCCAATTCATAATTACCTTCTTTATCTTACATTCTTTTATTTATCTATTAAAATCCTTGTACAGCAGCTTCAATCATTGTAACAAGTCCTTCCGGCATATAAATACCGATAAAGAACGCTACTAAAAGCATTACAATTTGAGGAGCGTACATTGTCCAAGAGAATTTTTCTGTTGAAACTTGATGTGCATCTCCTTCTTTGTGAGAAGAGAATGCCATTCCAATAACTGCTTTACCCAAACCGAATAAAACAATTGTTAGTAACAACAAGAATAATACACATTGGATATAGTGATGTTTAATAAACATTGTTTTTACCATCATAAATTCACTGATGAACAATACTGATGGTGGAAACGCTGTAATACCAGCAAATGATGCAATCCATAGCCAACCAGTTTTTCTATCATTTTTCAACAAACCAGTAACAGATTTAATTTTCTTTGTATTGTATCTTTCAAGAACGTTACCAGAAGTTAAGAAGAATGAAGCTTTGATTAGAGAGTGACCAATCAAATGAATCATAGCAGCCAACATACCGATTCCGCCCATTGCAGTACCGATTGCTAAAATACCCATATTTTCAATAGAAGAATATGCAAGCATTCTCTTATAATTATTAATATGATAAACAAATACTGCTGTCACAAACAAAGATAAGAAACCCATTGCCAAAAGCATTATTCTTGCATAACTGTCACAACCAGCCAAAACCATAATTCTGAATACATTCAAAATCATTAAGAATGCAGAGTTCAAAAGTGCTGCTGATAACAATGCTGAAATTGGAGATGGAGCTTCTGCGTGGGCATCCGGTAACCAGAAATGTACAGGAGCCAGACCCATTTTTGTACCAATACCGAATAATATAAATACAAATGACAATTGAAGCCAGAAATGATTGAACAACGGTGCGTTGTTATATAATTCGCTGAAGAACAAAGTATTCAAGCTGCCTGTTGCAACTGTCATAAGAATTATACCAACAAATGCTAAAGCAATACCAATTGAACAAATAAATACATATTTCCAAGCAGCTTCAATTGAATGTTTTGTTTTGTGGAAATAAATCAAATATGCACTTGCCAAAGTTGTACCTTCAATAAATACCCAAGAAGCACCTAAGTTTGTACTTAAAACTGCACCTGTCATTGAAAATACGAAGAACAATACCATATAAGTATAATGTCTTAGTTTTCTTGTTAAAGAGCTGTCATTTTTAGTGTAACCATTGTTATAAATTGCTACTGCTAAAAATACGATTGACATTACCATCAAGAATATTTTGTTTGTATCATCAACCGCAAAGAACTTGCTTGGCTGCCACATAGGTAAAAAGTCTTTTCCCATGCAGAATGCAACTGATACAACGAAATGCAATATTGCATATAAATTAATCATTAAATTGTTTAAGAATTTGCTCTTAAATAAGAACAATATTAGACACGCTAAAAGCGGAAATAATAAAATTAAATTAATCATTGTACTCGTAATCCTTCAAATCTGATAATTGTGAAACTTCCAAATCGTCAAATTCATTGTTAATTTCTTTAACTAACATACCTAAGATGAATACGGCGATAAAGATATCAAGTAAAACACCCAAGTTTACGATAATAGGCATTTCTTTTGCAACAGATAATGATAACAAGAAAATACCATTTTCCATTGTGATAAACCCGATAACGTTTGATAAAACTTTGTGTTTAATTGTAATTAACCACAAGCTTGTAATGATAATTGCAATTGATACACCAAAATACATTGGAGCTACCAACTTGAATTGAGGAGCATCAATATTTGCAACCAAGAAACCTGCAAATAAGATTACACTTGATATAAACAAACAGTAAAAGTGAGGAATGTTAGCATCCGTATCTCTGTGTGCTTGTGTTTTCTTAACAACTTTCTTTAAGAAGAAAGGAATTACAAACGCTTTTACTATTAATGTTTCGACTATTACAAATAAAAATCCTATGATATGGTGCATATTTGCGAAGATTGCTTCCGGACCAGAAATCATTGTCCAGTTGAACCAAGGTTCTTTTGCAAACCCTGACAAACATACAAAGAACAACAACCAACCTTGAGCCACAAGCATATTTACGTGCGCTGCCAAACGGCTTGTTGCTGCAATGTATATCATAGATAAACCTAATAAAATTATAAATATGTTTTCCATAATATTTACCTTTAAACTACCTTTTTCGATTTAAGTTTAGTGATAAATAGTGCAATTAAAATTGCACTATTTATCAGCCTCCATATACTCTATAAGTAACTAGAGCAAGAATTAGAAGTGCTGTCAAAGACATAATGAATATAAATTCAAATACGTGAGTCATTCTGAATCTTGCCATAGATGATTCTACAGTACCGATGATTACTGAAAGAATAAATAGAATTGCAACATAAGCCAAAATAGCTTCTATTCCAACCCAAGAAGCAGGAATAATCAAGTTTGCAATCAAAGATTCAAACAATAACATCTTGATAGCAGATGCCCAAGTAATCAAGCCCAAATCCATACCAGAGTTATCAAGAATCATAACTTCGTGAATCATTGTTAACTCTAAGTGAGTTGTTGGGTCATCTACCGGAACTCTGCAGCCTTCGATTAAAAGCATTATAAATAATGTAACTGCCAAAAGAATTATGATAAGAACACCATAAACACCGGCATTCTCAAGAATCATTCTCAAGTTTCCAAAAGAGAAATGACCGGTCAAGGCAACAACAGATGCCATAGCTATGAAAAATGCAGGCTCAACAATTGTTGAGAAGCAAGCTTCACGAGCTGCGCCCATTCCTTCAAAACTGCTTCCTGTATCCATTGCGGAAAGTAAAGCAAAGAATTTACCCAAACTTAATGAATAAGCAAAGATGATAAAAGCACAAGGTACATTCACGATTGAAATACCACCTGCCATTGGAACAAATAATGCTGCAAATATTGTTGTCGCAAAACCAACTACAGGAGCAAACTTAAACACCCAAGAAGTCGTTGTACTAATAACGAACTCTTTTTTCATAAGTCTTAAGAAATCCCATAAAGGCTGCCAAATACTTACACCTTTTCTTCCGGCAAAGAATGCCTTTGTTTTCTTAATTACGCCTACCATCAAGAATGGAGCAATTAAAAGAATTAATAATATTATTAAATTCATCATTTTAGTTTAATCCTCCAAACCAAATCAGACATACTATTGTCAATACAAGAAATGCTAAACCGTATGAAATGTATTGTTGAATATTACCGCTCTGAATTCTTTCAAACTTAGATAATATTTTTTCATCCCATTTGATAAGAGGTTTAACAATATAAGCTTCTTCAATATCTTCAATATCCTGTTCATAATGAGCTTCACAAGGGAACAATTCCTTTGGTTTTTTGATGTGTGTAACTCTCTTGAACAATGGTTTCAATGTTGATAAGAACAAGCTTACATAAGAAGCTCCGGTATATTGAACATGAGTGTTACCTCTGTTATAACCGCAACCCCAAGTTGTATGTTCTGCAACTTTCTTGTGAGCAAGCATTTTGCACAAATACAATCCGGTAATCATTGCAGCCAATATCAAGAAGCATATTGACAAGATTTGCATCATACCGATTACTGTCATTGGCACCGCAATAAGCTGTGTTTTTACAAACAAACTTACAGGGCCTAAAATTAATGCTACAAATATATGTGGAAACAAACCAATTGTTAAAGCAGCAACTGCCAATATAGCCATTGGAACCCACATTGATTTTGGAACATCTTTTTCTACATGTTCATAAATTTCAGCATTTCTAGGTTGACCCAAAAATGTAATGCTTGCTGCTTTTGTGAAGCAAAGCATTGCCATTGTTCCAACCATAGCCAAACCTGCCATTGCTAATATTAAAGTTATTAACAATGCTGTATTGCTGCCCAATGTTCCTTTTAACATACCAAAGTAAATCAAAAATTCACTTACAAATCCGTTAAATGGAGGTAAACCGCTGATTGCAGCAGCACCGATTATAAACAAGAAAGCAGTCTTAGGCATTTTTTTAATCAAGCCGCCCAAAACTTCCATATCTCTTGTATGAGTTCTGTTATAAACAGAACCTGCTCCGAAGAACATTAATTCTTTAAATATAGAGTGGTTTAGAATATGCAAAATACCACCGGCAAAACCAAGCATTGCAACAAGTGGATTTTCATAAGCCAAGCCTATCATACCCAAACCAATACCAAGACCTATAATACCAATATTTTCTATTGACGAATAAGCCAAAAGTTTTTTCAAATCTCTTTGAGCCAACGCGTACAATATACCGTACAAAGCAGTAACCAAAGCTACCACAAATACAACATAAGCTACGCATTTTGTTGGAGTACCCAACATAAACAAAACTCTCAAGATTCCGTACAAACCGGTTTTAATCATTACACCTGACATAACAGCTGACACATGTGAAGGTGCTGCTGGGTGAGCATCAGGCAACCAGTTGTGGAACGGTACAAAACCGGCTTTGATTCCAAAACCGATGAACGCAAGCATAAATATCAAGCTTGCAAACTTATCACCCTGATGAGCATAAGCTGCAAAATCCGCAAAATTCATACTGCCTGAATGTAAATTTAACATTACAAACGCTGCTAATATAAATAATACAGAGAAGTGCATGTAAACTAAATACTTAACACCTGCTTTTATAACTTCCTTCTTCTCACCTTCAAATATTACAAGGAAGAATGATGAAAGTGACATTACTTCCCAAACAATTAGGAAGAATAATGCGTTCTGAACAGTTACTACCATCAACATAGACGCAATCAACATCATCAAAAAGAAACAATGTGATGAAACATTCATGCCTTTGTCTAAGTATGGTTTCATATAACCGTTAGCATAAACAGTCCCCAAGAAGCTCATTAATGAGATTACAATAACAAAAAATGCAGATAACGGATCAATCACAAAATCTACATTTCCTGAAATTGGGGATAGATAAACAGTTTGAACAAGTGGTACACCTGTAAGCAAAACTGCTGCAGCAGGTAATAACATCAATCCTGCTGACAAAAATGAAAAGATAGAGCATACTTTAAATTTCCAATGCTCTTTCACCACAACTGAAAGCAAAGCTCCCAATAGTAGCATTCCTAGTGATAAAAAATAAATTTCCATAACTACTTACATTCCCAAAACTATGTACTAATTTTTCCATCTACCGTTATATTGCTAACAAAATAAAAATTCAACCCTTACTTTTTCTTTACTAAAAAGAAAAAGTAAGCAAAAAGACTTATTATACATTGTCGGCTTCTAAATCATAACTACTAAATCATATTAAAATTACTAACTCCGCCTCAAAGTGAAATCTACTAAACCCAAAAAGGCAAGACCGAGTCTACATGCATAGCACTCTACCTCACCCTAACCCTCTCCTGCTAGGAGAGGGAATACGCCAAGCTTGTAGTTTCACCAATGAGGTGAAGCTTGTAAGTTCAATACAATTTTGTAGTTTTTACCAAGCAGCCGACAGTTATATCTACGTGCGTAGGAGAAAAAAAAGAGCCTAATCGGCTCTTGGAATTAAGAATAACTGGAAGTATGAAAAAGATTTAATAATTATATTTAACTCCGATTAAAGTTGTTATGCTATTCGACATGTTGGTGATTTATAATTGAATGACAACTTTGCAATCGTTCAAAATATAACTTTTCATTTTTAATTTTTAATTTATCAATGCCCCTTTACGTAAAAATTGGCTTGTACTATAATTTTAATCAAGGGAGAAAAGTATGAAAGAACAAAAAATAGCAGTTATAGGCATGGGGATGTGGGGCAAAAATATTGTCCGCAATTTTTACAACCTTAATGCCCTTGAAATGGTTTGCGATTTAGATGATGAGTCGCTTAAATCTGTTCAGGAACAATTTCCTGGAGTGAAAGTAACCAAAGATTTTAACGATATTATCAATAATAAAGAAATTACCGGAGTTGCAGTTGTGACTCCTAGCCACACACACTTCAAGATAGTTAAAGCAATGCTTGAAGCCGGTAAAAATGTTTATGTAGAAAAACCGATTTCTACAGTAGCTGAAGAAGCTAAAGTTTTAACAGAACTTGCTGAAGAAAAAGGACTTGTCTTAATGGTAGATCACCTTCTTCTTTATCACCCAGCTGTAAACAGACTTAAAATGCTTATTGAAGATGGAGTTTTGGGCGAATTGGTTTACGCACAAAGCGACAGACTTAATGTTAATTATCATAAGAACGATAGAAGTGTTATGTGGGATTTAGCACCACACGATGTTTCAATGATTGCTTACGTTACAGGCAAAAGCCCAGTTAAAGTTATTTCTGCAATCGGTTGTTCTTCTGATAGAAATAATATTATGGATATTACACACATTGGTGTTGAGTTTGAAGGCGGAATGATTGCTCACATTTCAGATAGCTGGATTACACCTCAAAAACACGTAACTCTTCTTGTTAGAGGAACAAAAGCTACTGCAATATTTGATGACACAGCACCTACGGATAAGTTAAAAGTTTATGACAACTTTAAGCCTGCAAATACACAGAATTTTGCACTTGATTATCTTGAAATTGAACCTTTAAAATTAGCTTGTCAACACTTCGTAAATTGTTGTGCATCCGGTCAAAAGGCTCGTTCTGACGGTGCTAACGGATACGCAGTTGTTAGCGTTCTTGAGGAAGCTGAAAAAATAATGCTAGGTTCAAAAGTAGAAGATCTTAACAAGAAAGATTTTGCACTTTCAAGAATGAAAGTTTAGGAAGGATTTTAAATGGCAAATTTTATTTCAATTTTTAGAATTTTCGTAATGTTTGCAGCGGTATATCTAATATACGCATTCCAAGGTAATACAGCAGCATACGTATGGGCATTGGCTTTAACAATTATTGCATTCGCTTTAGATGGAGTAGATGGTTATGTTGCAAGAAAATTCCACGAGGAATCAAAGTTCGGTGCATTATTAGATATTATGGGAGACAGAATTGTTGAAAACACTTACTGGATTTTATTTGCAGTAATGGGATGGTTAAACATTTTGTTTCCGCTTATTGCAATCACAAGAGGTTTTATTACAGACACAATAAGAAGCGCTGCGATGGAACACGGTTTAACACCTTTTGGTATGCAAGTAAATCCGATTTGCAAATTTATAACTGGCTCTAAATTTATGAGAATAAGCTATGCTGTAGCAAAAGTTTTGGCATTTATTCTTATCATTGCTGCAAAAATTCCTGTATGTCCTCATAGAGAAATCATTTGGGCTATAGGCTTCTGGGCAGCAGTTTTCGCTATCATATTTTGCGTAGTAAGAGGCTTGCCGGTTGTAATCGAAGCTAAATATTTGTTTGAAGACAAAAAGTAGTAGGCACCCTCTCCACAGGGGAGGGTAAAGTTTCCAATTAAAAGCTACGCTCGAAATTGAGAAATTCGGATGGGGGCTAGCCCGCAAGGGGCATCTTTTAAGTTTTAATGAGGACTTCTATCACATGGCTAAAATAAACATAGTTTTATACGAACCGGAAATTCCACAAAACACAGGAAATATTGCACGACTATGCGCTTGCACCGGTGCTTCACTTTATCTTGTGGGCAAACTGGGGTTTGCACTTACGGATAAGTATACAAAAAGAGCAGGCATGGATTATTGGTCAAGTGTCGATTTACACAGAATCGAATCTATGGAAGAATTGTATAAAGAATTTCCTAACAGTAGATTCTTTTACCTAACAACAAAATCAAAAAGGAAATACACTGATTATAAATTCCAAGAAGGTGATTTTATTGTCTTTGGTCCGGAATCAAGAGGACTTCCGCAAGAATATGTAACACAAGAAAGTGCGATTACAATTCCAATGATGGAAGGACAAAGAAGTTTGAACCTTTCTAATTCCGTTGCAATCGTAACGTACGAAATAATCCGACAAATAGGAATGTAATGCAAGAATATCTAATGCCAACAAGAAAGCAAAATTCTAATAAAGGAACTTTTGGAAAAGTCCTTAATTTTGCCGGTTCAAAAAATTATATTGGTGCAGCATACTTATCAACAGTTTCTATACTTAAAACCGGTGCTGGGTTTGCAGCTCTTGCCAGCGAAAAAGATATTATCCGCTCCGTTTCTACACTTTTACCGGAAGCTGTTTATCTTTCAAGAAGCGAAGGTTTAAGAAATATTAAGCAGTATTCGACGATTCTTATTGGCTGTGGTTTGGGCTTGCAAGCAGCTTCCAGAAAGCTTTTTAAGGATACAATCAAGCTGTTACAAAAAGAAACTATTCCGGTTGTAATTGACGCAGATGGTTTAAATATATTAGCTAAAACTAATATTAAATTACCGCAAAATTTAATTATAACGCCACATCCTTTAGAAGCATCAAGACTTTTAGGATGTGAACTAGAAGAGATACTTTCTGATTTAGAAGGTGCAGCTAAGAAATTATCAAAAAAATATAATTGTGTTGCGGTTTTAAAAACACACAGAACAATTATTTGTGAAGGAGAAAAAATATTTATTAACCAACATGGAAATTCTGCGCTAGCAAAAGCCGGTTCAGGCGATGTTTTAGCTGGAATTATAGCAGGACTTCTTGCTCAAAAAATGGATTTGTTTGAAGCCGCAAAGTTAGGTGTATATTTGCACTCCAGAACAGGAGAAATAGCATCTGAAGAATTAAGTGAATATTCAGTTTTAGCGTCTGATTTACCTAAATTTTTGCATAAGGCAATAAAAGAGATAATATAATATTTACTTCTATTGATTGCAAAAATCTATTTGTGATAAACTAAACGTATAGATTTTAAGAAAAATAAGAGGGAATATTATGTTAGACATCAAATTGATTAGAGAAAATCCTGAAAAAATTAATGAACTTTTAAAAAGAAGAAATCCTGAATTATCAATTGATACAATCATTGCAATTGATGCAGACAGAAGAAAAGTTCAAGCTCAAGCAGATGAACTTAGAGCTAAAAGAAAATCTGAATCACAAAAAATCGGTATGATGAAAAAGAATGGCGAAAATACAGATGCTATTCAAGAAGAAGTACGTAAATTAGGTGACGAAGTTAAAGCTTTGGAAGAAAAACAAGTTGAACTTGATTCAATTCAAAGAGATATGTTACTTAGAACTCCTAATACTCCGGATGAATCAACACCAATTGGTGAATCTGAGGATGATAATGTTCCTGTTAAATTTTGGGGCGAACCTACTAAGTTTAATTTTGAACCAAAAGCTCACTGGGATATTTGCGAAGAAAAAAATCTTGTTGATTTTGAACGTGGTGTAAAAATTTCTCAATCAAGATTCACATTATATAGAGGAAAAGGTGCGAGATTAGAACGTGCAATTATCCAATTTTTCTTAGATTTGCATACAGAAGAACACGGATACGAAGAAATCCTACCTCCATTTATGGCAAATGCTGCAACTATGACAGGTACAGGTCAATTACCTAAGTTTGCTGAAGATATGTATAAATGTGTAGACGAAGATTTGTACTTAATTCCGACTGCAGAAGTCCCTGTTACAAATATATATTCCGGCGAAATTCTAAGCGAAGAAGATTTGCCTAAATATATGACAGCTTACACCCCTTGTTTTAGACGTGAAGCAGGTTCTGCAGGAAAAGATACGAGAGGTTTAATCAGAGTGCACCAATTCAACAAAGTTGAAATGGTAAAATTAACAACTCCGGAATCAAGTCCAGAAGAACACGAAAAATTAACTCGTGACGCTGAAATTTGTTTGGAAAAACTAGGTTTGCCATACAGAAGAGTAGCTCTATGTTCTGCTGATATCGGATTTAGTGCAAATAAATGTTTTGACTTAGAAGTTTGGTTGCCTTCTTATAATACTTACAAAGAAATTTCAAGCTGTTCAAATTACGGAGATTTCCAAGCAAGAAGAAGCAACACAAGATATAGAACAAAAGACGGACAAATTAGATTTGTCCACACAATCAACGGTTCCGGTTTGGCAGTTGGCAGAACATTTGCCGCAATTGTAGAAAACTTCCAACAAGAAGACGGAACTATTATTATTCCGGAAGTTTTAAGAAAATATACCGGATTTGATAGAATTTAGTAAATGTAATTATTGATTTTATAAAACGCTCACTTTTTCAAAGTGAGCGTTTTTATTAAAATTCTTATTTTATTTAGTACGCTTTTATCAAAAACAATTTTATTCCATTATCCAAACGTTCTATGCGTTTTGCGTATCTATAGTCTGTTGGATTGGTTAAAATCAAAACAACGGCAGGAGCTTTGCCGGTAAGTTTTGAATAATAAAGTGCTTGCCCTATTGATTCCGCCCATTTTTTAGCAAAATCAAATTCTATTGCATAGTCTTTTGTCATACAATCGACTCTTGTCATATCCCACAATATAACTTCTTTGCGCCCAAAATCCGGAGTACACCACTCATTCTGATAATATGCTTCAACTTGATTAGGTTTCATTGTTTGAGTTTCATAAAGTTTTTTAGGAACATAACTCAAGCCAAAATAATAAATCCCAGTAGCCATGAGCAAAAAAGTAATTATAAAATGAACAGTCTTATTTTGGTATTTTTTTCTTCCCATTACTTCACTTTATTTCCTAGCATTTTGTGAAAAAGTTCTACCAGCTTGTCTACAATATCGTTGTTCGTTAAATATCTTCTTCGATTTGTTAAGGACATTGTATCGAAAATTGTAACATCTTTACCTTTTAGTAGATAAAACTGGTCTTCGCCAAAATATGAAATGTTATCTTGCAATAAAATATAATCCGGATATTCTTTTGTTGCTTCTTCAAAACCTTTTGCAATTTCAGGGTTGGTGTAAGCATGCGGGTAATGGTAGAATTTTGCACCAAAATTTGTATTATTGCTATTTATTTTCATATGATTACCATCCTATTTAGAAACATTTATTCTCTCAATTTCGTCTGCTTTTTTAATATGCTGTTCTTTTAGAACTTTACCCTCAAATTTTTCAGCTTTTTCATTATAATTTTCTCCAACCTGAAGAATATATTCGTGATTTTTTGGTGTTAACTTGTAATCATCCATCAAATTTGCAGACAACCAGCTTAAGTTTAAACCCAACATGCCACCAAAGAATCCCGCAGTCATAAACACTCCTGGGTTAGTAACTCCTTCTAAAAATGCAACACCAAGACCTGCCATAACGCCCAGACCGCTTCCACCTACAAAGATTTTTGCAACCTCATTCTCCATTAAATATCTTCTATTTTTTAACTTATTTTTTTTGATAACGACATCAAATTTATCAGAGGCATCTTTTATAGATTTATTTGCTAAAACATCCTCTTGCTTTAGAACATTTTTCTCTAAACTTAGAGTGTTAAATTTGAGTTTTTTAGGCATATACAGCCCTGCAAAATTTGTATTTTGGCTTTGTATATTTTGTACTTTCATCGTTACTCCTTTTCTATAAAGCCAACTCTTCTCTAAATCAATATTACTTTACAACTTCTAATGTTTCGTAGTCATTCAAATATGGCAAATGTTCTTCTGTAATCAATTCCCCTGGAAGTAAAATTGAAATCCCCGGAGGGCATTCCGCAACAACTTCTGCAGAAATTCTTCCAATTGCTTCTGATTTTGAAATAGTTTCTTTTTCAGCATAAAAAGCTTCTCTCAAACTCATCTTAATTTGAGGTTCTAGCATTGGCATATGTTTACGTTTTTCTAAATAATAAATATCTTGGTAATTTGTTGCTGCGATTTTTTCTAAGCAATCAGCCAAATACTTAAAATCAGAATGCTTGTTACCAATATTACAAAGTATTAAAACTCCTATATCAGAAGCAGATTCAACTTCAATGCCGAAATCTATTTCCAAAATGGATTCAAGCCTTTTTCCTGACAAGCCGTCAATTCTGATAAACACTTTTGTTACATCAGTCTTATACCCAAAATCACCTTTTAATTGATGCAAACCTTGGATTGAATCAAGCCTTGTTCTTAAATACTTTGCATTTTTAACAGCTCTTTCAAGTAAAATTTGTCCGTTTTTAGATTGTAAATTTGCTCTAGCTGCATCTAAACTCGCTAATAACATTAAAGATGGGCTGGTTGTATGCAACAATTTTAAAGCTTTTTCTACTGCTTCAACATTTAAGCAAGAATCTTTTGCAATATGGAGCATTGAGCTTTGACTCATACTTCCACCTGTTTTATGTAAAGAATGCACAACAGCGTCTGCTCCAAGCTTTAAAGCTGTTTCCGGTAAATGCTTATTAAAATTCCACAAACATCCATGAGCTTCGTCAACAATAAGCGGAATATTGTGTTTTTTACAAACTATACTAATAGCTTTAATGTCAGATACAACACCCTCATAAGTCGGGTTTGTAATCCAAACCATAGATACATCAGGATTTTTATTAATTAATTCTTCTATTTGAGCTGCATCAGTATTTCCCCAAATTGACCAATCTTCAATTCTGTTTGGACAAATCCAAATAGGTTCAGCTCCAGATATAATCATACCTGTCAATACTGAACGGTGACAATTTCTGTTCACAATAACTTTATCGCCTTTTTTTGTTAAAGCCATTGCTAAAGCTAAGTTTCCTGCTGTTGAACCGTTAAGCAAAAAGAATGTTTTCTTCGCACCGAAAGCTTCTGCTGCAAGCTCTTGTGCTTCTTTTATCGGGCCGGTTGCAGGATGTAATGTTCCCAAATTATCAAATTCATCTGTAGTATCAACATTTAAAGCTTTTTCACCAATAAGTTTTCTAAAATCCTTAAAAATTGCCTTCCCTTTTGTATGCCCCGGAATATGAAATTGATAAGTCGGATTTTCATAAGCCGTTTTCAATGCTTCAACAATTGGAGCTTTTATTTTTACTGAATTTTGATTTTTAACTTCTTGGTTTAAATATTTTTCTTGCTTTAATTTTTTTGCCACTATTCATTTCCCTTTGATTGATACTTTTAACATAATACTCAAAAAAAATATTTTTTGCTACCAAAGTTAAGTTTTGTAAGAAAATGAGTTTGTTTTGTTGTGTTCAATGACAAATGTTGAACACAACTTACAATTCCTAAAACAACTTTCAACTTTCAACTCTTCTAACTGTGAACTTTTGTAACAAACTTCCATAAAACCCTAAAGTTTTCTTCTCAACC
>ERZ1034920.1434-NODE-1434-length-15371-cov-16.249935_pt1 | contig 15371 bp, 18 predicted proteins | sample MGYA00520688_ERZ1034920 | MGnify/ENA primary metagenome ERZ1034920 (study PRJEB33766, sample SAMN09781785) | gut metagenome | biome: gut microbiome | host: Homo sapiens | place: Madagascar | study: EMG produced TPA metagenomics assembly of the PRJNA485056 data...
CAAAGGTACGAACAAAAGAGAAGACTACAATGGTATAAACGCGGAGCCGCTTACATGCATTGAAGATAAAAACTCAAGCAGAAGAATTGCGGCAAAAGGCAGATTCTGCGGAAGTTTTGGCCGACAAGGATATCGAGGAATATAAGAAGAGTATCCAAGCACAAGTGTCAGCTTATAAAATGAGTAATGAATGGGATAAGGCTGGCGAATTATTAAAGGGATTGGCAGATAAGCTACAGACGCTTGATGCTATTTGGGAGTATGCAATTTTTTCTCAGAATCAAAATCAATTTGTTGCGGCTGAAAAATGTTATATGCTATGTATAAACAAGTTGTCAATTCTTTCTGATACAAAATTGGAAGAAAACGGGCAAAAATTGGCTGTTATTTATAACAACCTCGCTAATTTATACCGCGACACCCAGCGTTTCACCGAGAGCGAGCAGATGTTCAAGTTAGCCCTGGAAATACACAAACGTTTGGCTGAGTCAAATCCGCAAGCCTACGAGCCAGATTTGGCTATGTTCTATAACAACCTCGCTATTTTATACCTCAACATACAGCGTTTCACCGAGGGCGAGCAGATGTTCATGTTAGCCCTGGAAATACGCAAACGTTTGGCTGAGTCAAATCCGCAAGCCTACGAGCCAGATTTGGCTATGAGCTATAACAACCTCGCTTATTTATACCGCGACACCCAGCGTTTCACCGAGAGCGAGCATATGTACAAGTCAGCCTTGGAGATATATAAACGTTTGTCGGAGTCAAATCCGCATGCCTATGAGCCACATTTGGCAACACTCAATAATAATCTTGGTTTATTATACCATACTACCCTGCGTTTCGCTGAAAGCGAGCAGATGTACAAGTCAGCTTTGGAAATACGCAAACGTTTGTCAGAGTCAAATCCGCATGCCTATGTGCCACTTTTGGCTGCAAGCTATAACACCTTCGCTAATTTATACTATGACACCCAACGTTTCATTGAAAGCGAGCAAATGTATAAGTCAGCCATGGAAATATTCAAACGTTTAGATGCGTCAAACCCTAAGGTCTACGAGCCAGAATTGGCTATGAGTTATAACAACCTCGCTAATTTATACTGCAACACCCAGCGTTTCGCCGAAAGCGAGCAGATGCATAAATCAGCCCTGGAAATACGCAAGCGTTTGATTGAGTCAAATCCGCAAGCCTACGAGCCAGAATTGGCTATGAGTTATATCAACCTCGGTGTTTTATATTGCGACACTCAGCGTTTCGCTGAAAGCGAGCAGATGTATAAGTCAGCCTTGGAAATATATAAACGATTGGTAGAAGAGAATCCGCATCATTATGGTCAACAACAAGCAAAATGTTTGTTTTGGCTTGCAGACTCACAACTTAAACAAGAGAAATATATAGAAGCTATATCTCCTTTAGAGAAAGCCTTAGAATTTTATAAAAAAGAAGCAGAACAGGGGAAGTCAATAGATTTTTATACCACAATAATGACATGGCTACACCAACTTTATGGACAAGAGAAAAAATATTCTCAGGCATATCAATGTTTTAAACAAAATATACCCTTATTGAAAACTTTGTATCAGTCTGAGAAAAGCAATTATACAGAACTGCTGAATGGTATTTTAGTGAACCAATCCTTTAATGCTATTTTCGAAAACCAATACTCAGAAGCTGAGACTTATTCAAAAGAAGCTCTGGAAGTTGATTCTACAAAACACATAGCTTATAGCAATCTCGCAGCCGCTCTCCTCTTTCAAGGTAAATATCTGGAGGCAGAGACGATATATAGCCAATATAAGGCAGAATTGAAAGGCGGTTTTCTCTCTGACTTCGAAGAGTTTGCCAAAATGGGGGTCATACCTAAGAACAGAGAAGGAGATGTTGAAAAAATAAAGCAATTATTGTTGAAAGAATAAACATGAAACAACAAGAGTATAAATATTTCGCTTTTATATCTTATAACTCTCTCGACTACAGGTGGGGAAAGAGAATCCAGAAGAAACTGGAGCATTATCGCATGCCTGCAACCCTATGTAGTAAACATGGCTGGAAGAAGAATCCGATGCGCCCTGTATTCTTTGCTCCTACCGACATACAACCAGGAGGTTTGACATCAGAGCTACAAGAACGACTGAAGGCATCCAGAAACCTTATAGTGATTTGTTCGCCTAACTCCGCACACTCTGAATGGGTGGGGAAGGAAATCGCCTTCTTCCATCAGTTGGGACGTACGGAGCAGATACATTTCTTTATTGTCGATGGCATTCCACATAGTGGAAACGAAGAGACAGAATGTTTCAACCCGATAGTCAATGAATTAGGTTTACCAGAAATCCTTGGTGCCAATATACGTGAGAAAATATATCGTTGGCCATGGTTGAACAGGGAAAGAGCCTACGTTCAACTCATAACCAAGTTATTGGGTGTAGAATTTGACAGCATTTGGCAACGCCACAAGCGTATGCTCATAAGACAGGTTGTTACGTGGATTCTTGGAGTTGTTGCTATATTGATTTCCTTGGTTATAGTGTGGCATTATAATCAACCTGTTGATATACAATTATCACTTCGAGAACAATCAATAAAGAATCAGAATCTGCCACCGTTGCACGATGCTATTGTGACGTTAACCTTGGATAAGGAGACCAAGATAGATACTATTTCATCTTTATCTGACAAAGGACGTTTTCTTTATATACCACATCGTTACATCGGAAAAGATGTGCGCATCACTATCTTTTGCCCAGATTACTTGCCTGTGGACACAACGATAACATTGAAGGAGTATATAGAAGTGAATATATACCGCAATCCTGCTGTTTACGGCAATATACAATTCAAACTTTGGAATATGAGTAAAGAATCGTATGTCGCCAATACGACTATAAGAATTGATGACATAGTTACTGTATCAGATGCAGAAGGTGTTGTAAAAACGACTGTTCCTTTAGCCAAGCAGAAAAAAGAGTACAGACTGAGTTCTACTGTTCCTTTGGAAGACTGCATTCTTTACATGCCATACGGCAAAGACTGCGTGATTCGTACAAAATGATTTGATTTAATGATAGATTAAATTCCATTCAACCCTCTTTCCATACAAAGAGATAATTAAATTGTAAAACAATGAACAAAAACAATTACACACCACATCCTATCGACACGAAGGATGTGGTCCTGCCTAAGGAACTCAAAAAATTGGCAGAAGACATAGCCAAGAACGTGCATGAGGTATGGTCGGCAGGACGTATGAAAGACGGTTGGACATATGGAGAGGAACGCAACGATGCCGAAAAGAAACATCCTTGCCTTGTGCCTTATGAAGAGTTATCAGAGGAAGAGAAGGAATACGACCGCAACACGTCTATTGAAACGATTAAACTCATTTTGAAATTGGGTTTTAAGATTACAAAGGAATGATGCGAGTAAGGCTATTGCTACAAATGCGAGATTTGGAAATAATGAAAACCAGGTCTCGTTTTTTTATTTTTGTTTGATAGATTTTGATAACTGGCAATATCTCTATAATTGAACAATTAGAAGTTGTGCTCGACACGAATAAGAGTACTAAAATATGGCAAAGTCGGTATATGTATGTGATCAAGATGCAGATCTGGCAATCAAGACCATGATGGCTGCTGTGGTTGGAACAGCTGTTGTTCCTGCTCATGTGAATTGGGCTTTGACAGCTTCAGCAATGGGAGCAGGAGCAGTTGCAATAGGAAAATGTTATGGCGTGCAGTTGACCAAAGATGAAGGTTGGAAGTTCGTCAAGCAGTTTATTCTCAGCGCTGGCATGTGGTTTCTCTCTATGAATGTCAGTTCTAAGATATTGTCAATGCTCATGGAGTCTACAGGTATAGGTTATGGTGTAGGAATGGCGCTTGATGCTGCGACATCTGCTGCATTTGCCTGGGCAATAGGTTCAACGGCAAAGGCATATTTCAGAAACGAGTATCTCGGAAAATCCAAACTTACGAAAGAAGAACTTGGTGAGATATTCCGCAAGGCATTCAGAGACCAAAAGAACAAGTAAGTAAAACAATAAAAACGAATACGTTATGTTTGAATTCTTAGAAAGATTAGGCGACCTTTTCTCTAATGGAGATGGTAGCCACTATGATACAAGTGGACATGAGAGTGTGGTTGATGGATTTGATGGTTCTACGCTTGATCTATCCCAATATAGTCCTGATGATATAGAGGATGCTGTTCGAAACGCATTGGGAACAGATAATGGGTTGCACGATACCGGGCACGGATATGACATTTCGTTTGGGGCCGCACCTGACGTAGATGCACGTAATCTGGCAAAATCGACATTGATAACGCAGCTTAATACCAATCATATTTACACAACAAATCTAAGTACAGATAACTTGTGGGGAGGACTGGATTCTTATTCTGGAAATAAGGTGTATGATGCCATCAACAATGCTCGCGACAATGGACGAATCAGCGACTCTGTATACAAGGATTTGATAAAGCTACTGAAGAAAGCATGTCACACACAGTAATCTCTATATATTATGGGCAGGATTTATGATAGGATAAAAGGGCTGCTACCCAAGAAGGTTTCAGCCAATAGTGGTAATTCTGATGAACAACCCAAACGTCCGGAAGAAGAATTGGAGACGATATGCAAAAGCAAACCGTTGTTTCAAAAAACGCAAGACAGCATTAGGGAGATATGGTTGCTATGTATGGAACCATTTATGTAAAATACAATAAAGTCAACTGATATGAAGACAATTAAGAATACAAATTCGTTTTATGTTCTTGGAGTAAAATTTGAGAATGTACAAGAGGCTATTGAATATGCCATTAATGAAATGGACAAAAATGGTGTCTATGTTGGAGAAGATGCTGAACTATATCCTTGTTTCGACTCAGAAGACTATGCGTCAGAAGACCGATTCTTTTGGAATATAGTGTTTGCAAAATCTAAAGAGGAATTGAATAGAAAACTTGTAGAGCTGAAGAGGATTTCACCACAAATCAACTATAACAAGTTCACGGAGGCATTGGCTCCCATGATTTATTGGGGAGGTGACAGCATTTATGATGTGATTGCGACAGAAGACATAGAGTAAAAGATTTGGCGATTCATGCAATGGATTCATCAAATAAAAACAGACAATTATGAATAAGACATTATTAAAAGATACCTATAATATAGGTGAGAATATGGCTGTATATAGTGGCGAAGGTAAAAGTTTCACTGTCATCAATAGGTTTATTGCATCATCAATAAGAAAATGGAAATTATCGTACCATTCCTGCCAATGAATGATGTTGAGGAAATGTTGAAGAAATTAGGGAAGAAACGATAGAATATTCGATATCGTATGGTTATACCATACAGAGTATGTGCTTTGATTCTCTGTTATTTTACTTACATTTAAAACAATATACGTATGAAGAATTGCTGCTTATATATAATAATGATGTTGCTCCTTGCAAGTTGTTCGGAACAACAGGTAATGGAAGAAACGACATCTCTGCATAAGTTGACAGAACAGAAAGGCATGACAGTTTCTCCTAAAGACTCTGTTACGTCATTGCTCAATCAAGCTCGTTGGGGGGATAGTTCGGCGTATCTTAAATTAGCTGATTGCTATCGTGACGGTTTTGGAGTAAAGAAGGACTTCTTAGGGATGATAACAATGACGGCTATTGCAGAGGAACTTGGTGGCATTCAAACAATGGATGACTATTTCAAAGATTTGCCAAACGAGCATGAATACAAAACTTTGTATATGTTGATGGGTAGTTACAAGTCATATATTCAAGAAAGCGCCGACAGTGTGATGCAAGTACTTCGTGAAAATGATAGTCCCGAAGCTCAAACGCTTCTCGCCTTTGTTATGATGGACCAAGGAGATACAATTACAGCGAAAAACCTTATCAGAGAAGCTGCAAATAAAGGTTGCTCTTTGGCAGAAATTTTCTCTATGGTTCCTGATGGAAAAGGTCTCGTAAGAGCTGATGCTGCTAAACTTGCGATGATTGCAGAACAAGTGCCGCTTATTTATAGCCTTCTTGGCAATCTTTATTATGAGCCTGACGAAAATGGTAAGACTGAAGAACAACAACTTGCTGTTGAATACTATATGAAGGCAGAAGAACATGCTATGCTTGGAAGAAAAGGTGCTGCACGAGTACTTGACTATTATAAAAGTGGTGGAAATATTCAACTGACAGAGGATGATATAAAACGATTGGAGTTGATTGCTAAGCCACGGCAAATAGAAAATGAAACTGCAAAATAAATGGTGTTGGTATGGAAAAGATAAAGAATTAACGATGACGAACAAGAAATATTATGTAGTATTGGCAGTTATCATGATGTACCTATCCCTATTGTCATGCTCAGATTTGAAAATAGGTGTCGGTCTAAAGGGTGTAATACTTGATGAAAATAAGATAACGTTGGATGGTGATACATTTGATATCAGGGAAAGAATTGGTGATAGTCTGCTTATCGTATGGAACTATACTCATTCTAACGATAGAACACCATGCTATCTTTTAAAGTATGAGCGTAATGGTTTCTATTATCCTCAAATTGGTGGGACTGATATTACGTTAATTGATAATACAACTGACTTTGTGAGCATAGACGACAAGGAAGTTTATGACATAAAAGATAAAAAAGTGTTGTTCTCGTCTCAATGTGATGCTTCAGGATTGTACTATCTTGGCAAATGAAACAACCTGCATCTTTTTGCAAACTCTGATACGATTTGTTTCTCCGACGGGAAATATGTTGGACTTCAAGATGATGTGTTCTGTCGTAAGCCAAAGAAAAACGGAGTGTTGACTCTGATGGCAGGAGCGCAAAGAATAGATGTCCCATTTGGCAACCTATATCATGCGAAAAAGACAGGAGACAATAAAAAAGATGTATCTACAGAGAAGCTGATGAAGAACTACTATATCAAGCCTCGGAGCAAATATGAAAGTATGGAAGCTGGTTTTAGCGTGGATTTGGAAGTTCCGAAGGCTAATTCTGAAGCAGGCAAGGCTATTCGCGAATGGATGATAGCTGCCATAAAGGATGATGCTTTCTTCCTGTTAGGACACAATATTGAAATTCCAGCAGGTAAGTATGAGACGCTAAATGATATGCAGCATTCATTGGATGAATATGGAGAATTATGGGAAAAACTCTGTCGGGCGGAATATCAAACTGGAGACACTTTAAGGTTGAGGATGACTTGTGACATTAAGGTGAAGATGATAGTGGATTGTGATGACTATACTACTTATTATTATAAAGCAAGTTTGTATAATGGTGGACTTCATGAGTCGCCTCGTGAATATTATATCACATACGACAAGCGAAGAGAAGGACTGCTCGATGTCAACAACTCCGTGAAGCCAGCTATGATGCAACAGTTCCGACATCTGGTTTTGAAAAGTTTGAAGAAAGAGTATGATTTCTGCTATGAACGTGAAAGTTCATGGGCGGATTTTATACATAGCATTTTTTCATTCCATTGCCCTATGCTAGAAATGAGTGGCATGGATGATGTCATGCTGTCTTTACTTGATCATAATTATTCTTGTGATGAATGGGCTGGATGGAAAGGTTACAATGAAAAGCCATTTACTGAGAAGGATTTTCCTTTGATTCATTTTGCGGTGTTACCAGAAGGAATCATCCTGACCTACCATCCTTATCAGATTGATTGCTTTGCGGCAGGTGAATATCATGCTGTCATACCTTTTAAGGATGCAAACAAGTGCTTATTGTTTGACTATTCCAAACATGAGGATTTGAAGCCTAAATTGGAAAGATTCATAAAATAACAGTATTTGTGATTATGGAAATAAAATATACAACAACAAGCTAATAATAAGGATGTCTATGATATAGGTGAGAATAATTACAGAATAAAGAAAATCGTCTCCCTCAGCTCAATTTGATATAAAATCGAATGGGCTGAGGGATTTTTGATGATAGAAATGGTTACTTGTTTCACTCTATATTCATAAAGATATAAATTCGTAACACAAAAATATCAGATAATATGGAAGATATAAAAGACAAGACCGTAATGCAGAAGACTCAAATCTTCAATGTGATAATCCTTGACCGTAGTGGTTCTATGCAGAGAATACGTCAAGCAGCAGTGGATGGATTCAACGAAACCTTGGTTGGAATCAAGAAAGCGCAAGAGAAATTTGCCGACACACAGGAGCATTTCGTTTCACTGGTTACTTTTTGTAGCTGTGAGACATGTAATGTTTTTGACAAAGTACCTGTGGGTAAAGCGCATCCGTTGAGCATGAACGACTATGAACCATGTTGTTCAACTCCTTTATACGATGCTATGGGATTCACCCTTACTGCGATGCATAAACAGATCAAAGACATTGAGGATGTTGCGGTTGTTGTTACTATCATTACTGACGGTTATGAGAATGCGTCCAAAGAATATAATGGTAGTAGCATCAAGGCACTTGTGGAAACACTTCGCAAAGAAGGCTGGACATTCACTTACATGGGAGCAAATCAAGATTCAATGGAAGTTGCTATGTCGATGTCTATCCGCAATGCTCGTAATTTTGATTATAGTTCAGAAGGAACACGTGCTTCCATGCGCAAAGACACCACGACCCGTATGAATTTCTTTTCTCGTCTTTCTCAAATGAAGAATGAGGCTGCTTTTTGTGCAGAACCGATGTCAAAGGAAGAACGTCTTGGTTGCTATGGTAGATTGGCAGATGAAGCCTTTGATGAAGAGGAAAATAAGTAGGAACAAAAAATAATGGGCATATGAAAAGAGCAATTATTTTAGAAAGGGCTGACAGGCATTATTGCTGCTACAGCAGAATGGTTTATAGTAATCCTTGGAATGAAGGATGAATCGAAGTTTGGCAAGTTTATCCGTCATGTTGTTGGTAGGTGCTTTGCCTTCTTCATGTTCGTGTTTGCATGTGCTGGAGCTAATGCTTAATGTTTATTTCATTGATTGGCTAGATTTTTGAATAAAAGTTGTATCTTTGCACAACAATTAATAAATTAATATTCAATGAAAGCATTTACATATATCAAGCAAGGAGAATTTGGCTTTACTGAGAAGGAGAAGCCAATGATGATAGATGAGCACGATGCCATCGTGAGAGTTACGCTGAGCAGTATCTGCACCAGCGACCTTCATATCAAGCATGGTTCTGTGCCTCGTGCTGTACCAGGGATTACCGTTGGCCATGAGATGGTAGGAATTGTAGAGGAAGTAGGGGAGAAGGTTACCCACGTGAAGCCGGGAGACAGAGTAACTGTGAATGTAGAGACTTTCTGCGGCGAATGCTTCTACTGCCAGCATGGATATGTGAACAACTGTACTTCCCCACATGGTGGATGGGCACTGGGATGCAGAATTGATGGCGGACAGACGGAATATGTGAGGGTTCCTTATGCAACTACCGGCTTGAACAAGATACCGGATTCGGTAAGCGATGAGCAGGCGCTCTTCGTTGGCGACATCCTTGCCACAGGATTCTGGGCTACAAGAATTTCTGAAATTACGGAAGAGGATACTGTCTTGATTATCGGTGCTGGTCCTACGGGTGTCTGCTGTTTGCTCTGCACCCTGCTCAAGAATCCGAGGAACATCATCGTCTGTGAGAAATCACAGGCAAGACGAGAGTTCATCCAGAAGCATTATCCACAGGTGATGGTTGTAGAACCGGAGGATTGCGAGACTTTCGTCAAGGAACATAGTCAGCATGGGGGAGCTGATGTGGTGATGGAGGTAGCAGGTGGACCTGATACCTTCCAGCTTGCCTGGAGATGTGCCCGTCCTAATGCCATTGTTACCGTTGTTGCGATGTATGACAAGCCGCAGATGCTTCCGCTTCCTGATATGTATGGCAAGAACCTCATCTTCAAGACAGGAGGTGTGGATGGATGCGACTGTGAGGAAATCCTGGACTTGATAGCCCAGGGAAAGATAGATACCACTCCTCTGATTACCCATCGTTTCCCACTTTCAAGAATAGAAGAGGCATACGATGTTTTTGAGAACCGCAAGGATGGAGTCATCAAGGTGGCGATATTTCCGGGATAAACAAGAGAGGGTGGGTCATGGAGTTATGACCCACCCTCTTTAGTTAAAATGCAATGTTCTGTAAATATTAAGTTTTACTGTCAGGAATGGCAGATGCAACACCTTGGTACATCATACGCGATTTTTCCTTAGCCAAGGCTTGCATGTCTACAGCCACATCGTCTTCATCCACGATTTCTACGCCAGTCATCGTTTCGATTACGTCTTCCATGGAAACCACTCCTCTCAGACATCCGTATTCATCCACGATGATAGAGATGTGTTCTCGTTTTTCCAACATCTTTTCCCATATCTGGTATAGAGATTCATCCTCGTTGAAGGAAAGAATCGGACGCATCAGCTCGGATAATCTGGTTTGGAACTCATCGTCTGAAACCAATTTGAGAACCATATCTTTCAATACGTATCCCACAATGATATCCTTGTTGTTGTCATAAACGGGAATGCGTGAGAATTTCCATTCTTTCTGTTCGTAAAACTCCTTGGTAGTCAGATTCATGCTGGCAGATTCTACCACGATGGATGGAGTCATCACCTCCTTTGCCTTTACTCCTGCCAGGCGAATGCAGCTTTTGATGATCTTGCTTTCCGATTCGCGGAAGATGCCTTCTGTAGTACCTACGTCTACCATGGCCGATACCTCTTCGCGACTCACGGAAGCCTGGTGGTTCTTCGGAGTAAATACCTTAGTGATAAGTTCCGAAAGCAGTACCAAAGGATAGGTGATAAAGATGAGCACACGGATGATCTTGGTAGATGTCATGGCAAGAGAGCGCCAATATGAAGCTCCGATGGTTTTCGGGATGATTTCTGAAAGTACCAGAATCAACAGAGTGAGAATGGCGGAAATGATGCCGAAGTATTCTTCGCCAAAGAGTTTCATTGACTCGGCTCCTACACCGGCAGAACCGATGGTGTGGGCGATGGTATTGAGCGAAAGGATGGCACCCACCGGACGGTCTACGTTGTTCTTATACTGTTTCATCAGTGAGGCAGTCTTGCTGCCTTGATTCTCCTTCATCGAGATAAACGACATCGGAGTAGAAAGTAGCACCGCCTCCAGGACGGAGCATAAAAAGGATAGTGACAGAGCACCTAAAAAATATAAAATGATTAAACCCATGTAATTTTAAATTCGTTAATAATATATTATCTCAAGCAAGATAGATATTATTTCCGAAGGCTACAGTTGAGGATGTAATGGGGAACATTACATCTATATTTATCCAATATCAGTGTATTTATAAGTATCACCACAATATGTTTCAATTTTCTGCAAAGATACTGATAAAAAGATGAATCTAATATGTTTTTGTTGAAAATTAAATTGTTTTAATATGTTTTTGGTAAATTTGTAGAGAAGTATAAAAAAATCTAATTTTAACAAAAATATAACGCATAATTCATTGAGTATTTATAAATATCAGGTATTTTTGCAATCAGCATTTAGAAAACAGATTCAATATGAAAAGTAAAATACCCATTATACTCCTTAATTTTACCGGTGTATACGACTTGGAGGCATTTGCCTCAAATAAGAATATCATCCATGTAGATTGCCGGGGCATGAAAGGAGTGGACTGCTATTGTGACGAAGAGGGCAGGGAGGAGTTGCATCGCCGACTGGAGCAATGGAGACATGACTCTCATGCAGCTCCAAGCCGTGCTTCGCATCATCTATGCCCATGAGAAAGTGATAGGGATAGATATCACAGGCGAATGTTCCGCTACGCTTGACTATTTCTCCGAGTTGAAGGATGCTGAGGTCAACAACGAGGCAAATGAAGAGTTGCTAAGGATGATTCTGGAGGAGAACCATCCTTAGCCATATTATAAGCGTATTTTGCTTTTATTTTACTTTACTTCAGTGAGCTTACCCGTCTGTGAGTCGATGATATAGCCATGCAGATTGACATCCTTTGGTACGAGAGGGTGAGTACGGATGGTATTAATCGTATTTCTTACAGAATCCTCGGTGTCATGGAATCCCTCCAGCCAATGGTCTAGGTTGATGCCGCAAAGTCCGATGGTGTCGATGACATCCTGATGAATGCCACGTTTCAACATCAATTCCTTCATCTGCTGGCCGTTCATGTGACAGGCACCGCAGTTGGAGTGGGCAATGACCATGATTTCCTCAACACCCAGTTCATAGATGGCAACCAGGAGGCTGCGCATGGCTGAGTCGAATGGGCTGATAACAAGTCCACCGGCATTCTTGATGAGCTTGGCATCTCCATTCTTCAATCCTAAGGCTGCCGGCAGAAGTTCTGTCAGGCGGGTATCCATGCAGGAAAGGATGGCAAGCTTCTTGTCTGGATATTTACTTGTAAGATACTTTTCGTAACCCTTGCTGGCTACAAATTCTTCATTATACTTGATGATTTCCTCTATGATCATAATATTGCAAATGAAATGTGAAAAGATTTTTTCTATTTCTCTGGGGTAGGCTTGAGGTAAGCCAAAAACTTCTCAGGCTGATAGTTGAGTACCAAATCATCAGGAAACTCTGCTTTTTCTACCAGAGGCATGATGTTGCTGTAGTCGGCAATCATGGTTGAGAAATGGGCATCACTTCCAAAGATGACAGGAGTCTCATACTTCTTGGCAAGCTCCAACAGTTCCAGATTATTGGGAGCAGCCACTGTCTTGTGACGGATGGGAGCCATGGAATGATTGTTGATTTCCAGCAAGGTATGGGTTTCCTTTGAAATCTTCATCAGCGCCTCGAAATCCAGTTCTGCCGTTCCGTCACCGGGATGGGAGATGATCTGTACGAAGGGATTGCGCATAGCATTAATGACCCCCTGCGTGTTCTCTTCCTTGGTTCCTCCCTTCCAGCAAAGACTATGAATGCCAGCGATTCGGATATCCAGTATGCGCCAATAATCCTCATCGAGGTCAATATCGCCCTGGGTATTGAGAATGTTAAGTTCTGCTCCCAGCATCAGCTTGATTCCATAGAGCTGACGGGGAACGCAATGCAGGTTTCTGAAATAGATGGGATCACAGGTACCCGGAATATTAGGTCCGTGTTCTGTGATACCCAGAATTTCCAACCCTTTTTCTTTTGCTGCCAAGGTCATTTCCTGCAAACTGCTGTAGGCATGACCTGATGCTATTGTATGTGTATGAACGTCTAATAATGTTTTCATACTGCAAAGGTACTGATATTTTGCAAAATAGTCTGTGTCACTAAAATAAAAAACATTTTTCTTTCAAAAAAAGATGTTTTTTCATTATTTTTTCGTAATATTGCACTCGAAAACAACTTTAAAAGCAATTTATATGAAACGAATTTTAGTTTTAACGGTAGGTTTCTGTGCATGTATGAGACTGATGGCACAATCTCCCATCAGTTTTTATCCTATGGAGAATTCGCAAGACGTCAACATTGATACACATTTGGTGATAGAGTTTGACAAGGTAGTGACAACTGGCAGCAATGGTGTCATCACCGTTACGGATAAAACAACTCACAAGGTGGTTGATAGAATCGACATGAGTATCCCTGCTGGACCTACAAAAGGACAGCCAAGGAATCCCAATGCCAGATATTCTCCAGTACCCTACATATACAAGACGGGAAATATCACCAACCGCAATACCCGTCCTGGAACTCCGTCAGGTGCAGCCAAGGAAGATAAGCGCAAGTATCAGAAGACCATCATCGGTGGGTTCTCTGATGCTTTCCACTTTTATCCGGTTATCTGTCATGGTAATAAGGCTACTGTTTATCTGCATAACAACATGCTGGACTATGGACATGAGTATGAAATCAAGATTAGCAAGGGGGTTATAGAAGGATGGAATGGAAAGACATCATGGAAATTCACGACCAAGCGAACTGTCCCTTCTTCTGATTTACATCATGTGGTAGTAGCTGCAGATGGAAGTGGAGATTTCTCCACCCTGCAAGGTGCCATGGATTGGATACCGGATTCATTACCTTCAGAAGCTTGCAGAAAAACTGTATTCGTGAAGAATGGAGATTATGAGGAGCTAGTGTATTTCCGCAACAAATGATTCGTTACTATCCAGGGAGAATCAATGGATAGAGTTGTGGTACATTACCCTAATAACGAGGTTTTCAATCCTCATCCTGTAGATATCAAGACCAATGAGCAGAAAGGAACCTTCCCTTCACGCCGTGCGGCAGTGGCAGCAGACAACTGTTCCGACATGATTTTCAAGAATATTACATTCAAGACTGACTGCAAGGGACAGGCAGAGGGATTCCTGCTCAATGGTGAAAGAAACTATGCAGAGAATGTACATGTCATAGGTGATGGTGATGCTCTTCAGGTGAATGGATCTGCCTACTGGCTCAACTGCGTGGTTGATGGAGGAGGTGATACGGTATTGGGAAGAGGTCCATCCTACTTCAATCACTGCACCCTTTCCAGTTATGGCGCATTCATGTGGATTAGAAATACCAAAGAGAACCATGGTAACATTTTCAATGACTGTACCTTCAAGGGATTAGGTCAGGATGCTGTGATAGCCCGACTTCCTGACAATAAGGGGAAAAACTATCCTGATGCAGAATGCGTTTTGCTGAACTGTACTCTTGACGGTGTACCTGTGGAAGGATTTGGCCCTGTAGCTGAGACAGCATCTACGGCAAATCTCCTGGAATTCAATAGTCATGACAAAGAAGGAATGACTATAGATATCAGTAGAAGAAACAAGCATGTCCGTCAGCTGGATGCCATTAAAGATGCTGAGACAATCGGAAAATATTCAAATGCAAGTTGGGTATTAAATTGGTAGATCTCATTTGTCCTTCAAAGTCATGAAGGCACAAAAGCCGGTGGTAAAGCTAAAGTTCTTGCCAAGAAAGGCTTCTACTGTTTATTTATAAGGATGATTATGGTAAATAGGTACGAAATCTTCCGTAATAAAAGAAAAAGGCAGCTGTGAGCATTCTAGAAGATGCTTACAACTGCCTTTCCTATTTTTATATGGAAACTACTGTTTAAATTCTCTCAAATAAGAAGAAACATCGCTTTAAGCGAAGTCCTTCATGTTTGTTCTTGCACCATACTCAGCGCAAGCTGCAACTACCATTGCAAAAATGATTCCAAATACTGTCATAATTTTTCCCTTTCTCTCAAAATTTATTAACCAAATCTTTACCTTTAAAACTGAAGGTTTCTTGAAAGCATCCTAAGACGCTTTTCAAAGCCTGTTTACTTACCGAGGCTAATCTTTCTGTTGACATTTACAATCTCAGCAAAAAGGGCAGCTACAACTGCCAATGTCATTCCTAATACCATCATAATTGTTATC
>ERZ1034920.1437-NODE-1437-length-15355-cov-5.606209_pt1 | contig 15355 bp, 12 predicted proteins | sample MGYA00520688_ERZ1034920 | MGnify/ENA primary metagenome ERZ1034920 (study PRJEB33766, sample SAMN09781785) | gut metagenome | biome: gut microbiome | host: Homo sapiens | place: Madagascar | study: EMG produced TPA metagenomics assembly of the PRJNA485056 data...
CACAGATGTCATTGTCGCTGTAGCTTGGGTCACCCCAGTTGTTTGTTGCACGATAGACAGTGCCGTCATTGGCGACGAACCCACAGATGTCATTGTCGCTGTAGCTTGGGTCACCCCAGTTGTTTGTTGCACGATAAACGGTGACGCTCATTCGATCCTCCTTAAAGCAATTTATACCCCTTGTTAGATAGTTGCATTATAAGCCATGGCATTATGCGATGCTAGCAAGCGTTTTGACCTATGTTATGAGGTGAGACCTGTTATTTGTCGTAATTCTTCACATGTTGTAATAGTTCGAGAGATGGACTAATGCGAGTAAGAATTGCGTAACGGTTATGCAAAAAAATGCGAAATGAGTTTGTTAGCTAAGTAATGCATCTCGCTTATTCCATCTCTAAGCTCTGCAGCATCTATGAAGACTTGCAAACAACTTCTTTTATCGTGCAAGATTTCTATGATCGATAGTTCGCTTTCAAGTGATATTGCACCGCGATCACGTGCAACCTCCGTCATCTTAAGCCCACGCGCACGGTTAGCGATGGCGAAACCATCGAGTTGTTTTGTGGTGTAACGATTAAGCCAACTGGTAAGATCTTCTTTGCACTGTGCATGTAACCTTTCTTGTTCGGCTTCAAGAGGTGCGTTGTTGAAGAGGTGTAACGCCAATACTTCTGGCTGAATAAGAAGGTCTGTGCCATTACGCGGACGTATCGGAAGCGCAAATTGATCTAGATCATCAGCCCAAAGGCAGCCTTCTACTACAATGCTTCTGTAATCCGCAAGAAACTGTTCCGCATATACTCTACATGCGTTTGCAACTTTCGAATCTCGGTCCTTGCAAGCGTGAATAAACCCATCAGTATTCACGGCCCAAGTGTTGGGGTCGATTGGCAGGAAGCCAATACCTGATGATGCAAGAACGCGGCGGAGTGCATCACCAGAGACTGCGCTGACTCCATGGGTTGTTGCGGTGTTTTGTGCGAGCGTGCTCTTTCCGCACCGAGGAGGTCCTCCGATGATCAGTAGTTTTGGTGGGCAGTGAGATAGTTCTTCAGTGTTACTTTGCATAAGTGATCGCTTTCTGATTCCCTATCGTACGCGACAAAGAATTGGTCGTGACCGCACTTCTTTGTGACAAGCCTACACTCGTATGGTTTTAATCATACCTTCGCATTGCATTTTATCTGCGAATTGTTTGGCGTGATGCTTTTTCGAATTGTGCATGGTTTTCATGTTGACCTTGTATAATTGAATCATGAGCGGACCTAAGACCAGCCACATATCTATTGAAGAGCAGATTCGCGCGCAGCTTGCGGCTGCCGATAAGACTATTACAGCTGCATTTTCGCGTGTTCAAACTGAGCTCGATAAGGCTGAAGACCGTATTGAAGCGCTTGTGTGTTCGCTGCACACCTGCGGCGAATCTCAGCTGGCAAATCATGTGTTAGAGCAGGCTCGAACAGTGATCGATCACGCCTCCACGCGGCTTTCAGACGTGCGCGCGCAACGTTTGGCACTTGAGGCATGTACTTCGATCAGCGAGATCGATGCGCAAGCGAATGCACTCTCTCATAATATCCGTGCGATCAAGGACGAAACCCTGCATGCTCTTGAGCCACTTGCTGAGAGTCTTGAAGAGGCGCTTCGCAAAGCACAGCGCAATGCCGAGGCTTCTTCGTTCGCGTCGATGCTGCACGAGGTGTTGGCTGAAAGTGCGGCACGAAATGATGCTGTAGTGAATACAGTGAATAGTGCAGACGACTCGGTGGATGCCACTCTCAAGGGAGAGAGTGTTGCTACAGAAGCTATGCTTATCTGGGAAGATTTTGCGGACAACGTTGGTGATGCGGCTGACCGCTATGCTAGCGTGATGTCCCATCCTGAATATCTTGCTTCGAAGACTGCGCGTGTTCTCATTGAGCATGGCGTTCGTTTCCTTGATGCGGTCGAACAGTGCGCTGTTCAGCAAGACACTTCAGCTGGTCAGATTAGCCAAGCGACCCTTCGTTTCGTTTCTAACCAAACGAACATCATGCACGAATTGCTGCCAGCATGCGAACGCGAGGCAGCCTATATGCGCGAGATCATAACACAGGTCGAGGAACTCGAGCGCATTCTTTCGCCACGTGATCTTGGGGATGAAGGAACACCTGCTGCATTCGCTTCTTTGGATGAAGCCGAGCGCTACCTCGAATCGCTCAAAGCGAAGCGGGATGTCGTCCGCCAGCAAGAATACTTGCGTGCATGCATCGATGAGGTTATGTCTCGTCACGGCTACGACATCGCACGCTCGGTGACGCTGGATCGTCAGGTAGCGGGCGAACATCTCGTATTTGGCAATGAAATAGCCAGCGAAGGAATTCATGTCTTTGTGGGTGAAGATGGAGACATGATGATGGAAGCAGTGGGTGTTTCCAACCTTGCTTCTATTGATGAAGGCGATCAAGTGAGCATCGCGAAGACCGAAGATGTTGATCATGCGAACTACCTGTTTGAATTTCAGGAAGGCTTCTGCGCCGTCTATGCTGAAATCGCTGATGAGCTCGAGGCATACGGTATCCGTATGAACACGATTCATCGATTCGCGCCAAGCGTTGAATACAGTAGGGAGCTTCAGCTCCAGCAGCAGGTTGAAGCAGACCATGCTCAAGGGCAGGCAGCAACGGTATCAGAGCAGCCAAGTGCAAAGACAAAGGTTCCCACGCGGCGTAAACGACGCACTACGGCGCTCAAAGAACGGGCGCTCTGATACCGATGAAAATCTGTGGATGCGGATTCGCTAACCAAGATGATGCGCAGGCTTGCCTTGCTTGTGGCGCACCATTCGATGCGGATGTTGTGGCAAATGTTCCAGGTGCCCCTATTCCTTTGAATACTCCAACTGATCAGGCAAAATCTAGTGAGAGTGAATTGTGCGCGAACCGTTTGCCGCGGGTGTATCTGATACTCGAAAACGTTGCACAACCTGCAGGTGACCCGATCGTCATCCCTGTTCCTGGAGGCATTATTGGGCGCGCAGGTGATTTTTCTCCAGGGGTCTTCTCACCACGTGTTTCAGGTGTTCATGCTGCTCTCGATTTTTCGCGAGACCGATGGTCCATCAGGCACCTGGGGCGCAACAAATCGTATCTCCTGCGTGCTAGTGAGTGGATCGAGTTGCCGCGTGAACAGGCAGTTGAGCTGTTGCCAGGTGATCGATTGCGCTTAGCGGACATGTTGTTCGCGGTCTCAATTTCACCTTATGATCCCCGTGAGGAAAGCATCGCGAATGCAGGCGATGCTGCGAACGGAATGGATGTTTGCTATCAAGAAGGGGCGGCGAACCCTGCAAACGCTTGCGATCAAGAAAATACTGTGAACACGGATCAGGCTGTGGAACAATCTGAAGAACGCTGGGTTATCGCCTGCCCTGTGTGTGGTGCGCGCTATGAGGTTGATTCGCCCGATACGCGTATAAGCGAATGTGCGACCTGCCTTGATGCGCTCGATAAGCGACGGATCGCTTCAATAACGCCTAAGCACGAAGTTTCAACATCCAATCCTGTACCAGGTCCGACTTATCACAAGCTTCTGTCTGACAGATTCGATTCTGAGTGGGTATGATGATTGGTTTCTGTCTGCTCATAAAGAGGAGTCGCCTGAGCTGTTGTAACAATTGTTGCGCAACTTCGCTGCTGGCCAACCTCTTATTGTATTCATAGGCTAAAACTGGCTGAATCCCACCGCAGGAAGGGTGAACCATGAATATACATGCAAAGATCTGGATCAGCGATGTCAACGATAAAGTGGCAAACATTACACCAAATGACTGCACGCTCTATGAGGAAGATTTCGCTGATGCGAAAGCGTTCTCTAGCTTCATCCTGGATCGCCTCAATGCTTCAGAGGTCAACCATGGCGCTGTTGAGCAGATAATTCTTTCGGTAGACAAAGGAAAGCTCATCAACGCCTATAAGCTAACAGATTCCGATCTTGGCATCGATCAGTGGGATTTCGAAGAAGAAGGCGTTCAACAGTTAATCGATGATTACTGTGCGTTTATCGCAAAAGAGCAAGGCTCGGCCGAAGCAGTTCTATCCAGTTTTACGCCAGATCTATCTCAACAGCTGAAATCTATAAGCAGTAATCGAGGGCTGCGTGGTTTGGATCTATTCTTCTTTGGATACTACCTTGCATACCTTGCTTATCTTATCAAGAGCCGCTGTCTTGCCACCAATACAAAACTACGAACTGTAGTGATCGAGTCCACTACCGATAAAAGAATGCGAGACGAACTTTTCGAAGTATTAGACGAGGTCGGCATAGAAAGTCTCCAGATCCTGGCTAGCCAACGTGAAGAGGAAGACTTCAAAGCCTATTTAAAGAATGCATGGAGTGATGATCCTGATATGGATATCTGCCAGTTGGACGCCACTGGTCTTGATGAACTCATGCTTCAGGTCTTAGATGTACAACCCAATGAGAACATCCTTAACATCAACTACGGCGAAGGCCGGTTCCTTATTGAGGTATCCAAAGCTCAACCTGCTGCAGAGATCATCGCGATTCATGATGACATACGTTTTGCAACCGTTGCCCATATTAAGCTTGAATTGGCAAAGACCATAGTGAAAGAGTTTCCTAGCGATGATGTTTCTATGTTCAGGCGTAAGAACGAGGACTTGATGCTGGACAAGATCTGCATACATCCATATCAGTTGCATAACAGTTTTATCCCCAGCATAGTGTCAACTAGAAGAGAAAGTATTCTTGCTCAACTCTCTGATAAAGGAAAGGCTATAGCTTTTGTCGATCGTAATGAACTCATGCCACAATTCCGAAGGCAATATCCTGTAAAAGAGTTTGTCCGAACAGGCCTCTTAGAAGCTGTTGTACTCCTTTCCGATGATTATGGCTTAAACGAATACAGGCACGCTCCTCAAGGGCTCGCTATGCTTATCTTCAGTCAGAACAACGAAAGTGTACGCATTGTTGATGCGGCAGAGATTATCGATCAGGCTCAGGAAGAGAAGGAGTTTACTCTTCGAACAGTGGTGCCGAAGAATTGCGTTACTCAAATAGCTGAGGCTCTTTCTGAATCAACGCCTTATTCTTGTATGTTTACCAACGATGAGATAGCTCAAGCTCATTTTATCGTTGATCCGAAAATATTGCCTCTCTGTCATGACTCTGGTGACAAACTTTATCCTCTTCGCTTTGCTTACGTAGGAGGTGGTGCATCCTGGTGGATCCCTGCTCGTCGCAATGAGGCCTCGTTGATGGAGACCGATCAGGCAAAGTCAGGCAGCTTTTTCAAGATCGGTATTGATGATATAGAAGATGGTGCGATCATCTTAGACGAGAAGTGCGCAGATAATGGGTCTCAGCGACCTTCATTTACCAGTGTTATTCTCGACAAAGGGGAAACCAACTATCTGATCATTCCCATTGAACGGGATGTTACTACAGGAGTTCTTTCTGCAGGAACTGTGCTTGCTCTCAAAAACACTCCGGCCGATCGCACTTGCTTTGTTGATGATCCATTGCTCTTGATGGAGCTGAATAAAGAGAAGGCAGATGCTGAAAAGATCGCTGCCTTTTTAAACAACGAACGCGGGCGCAAGCTTTTGAATGTTGCTCTGAGACGCAGCGAATACAGCTACCCAGATTCTAGCAAAGTAGCTTCGATAGGCTTAGCCCTTAGCCAAAACTTGCTGATCGATGAAAGCGTTTATGAGTCTGGGTTCGAGGCAAGCGTTCATCGTCCACAAAGGCCCTCTCGGCGATCGAGCTCGACACTTAGAGGGAATTCACCTACGGGTCAAAGACCGCGCTCTTGTGAAGTTCTGCGTCCGAAAGAGGGCGAGCGGCGTGGTGAGCCCCGGCTCAAAGATGAAGAATTCGATCCGAAGGGTGTGATGGAAGGCATCGCAGGCAACCCTGAAACTCCACCTGAGTTGCTCGATAGACTAGCCCATATAGCGACCATGAATATCCAGCAGACAATCGCTGAGAACCCAGCCGCAGGTATTGAGACTCTTACCTTTTTGGCGAGCAAGCCATGGGGCGAAAAGGCCATGCTAAACCCAAAGCTTCCGCCCTGTTTTCTTGAGAAGTATGCGCGGAACACCTTGCCATACAATCACCGTCGAGAAATCGCAGCAAACCCCTCAACACCTTCTCATGTCCTAGAGCATCTTGCCTCTGATGAGGATGGGTACGTACGAGAAGCAGTGGCAAAGAATCCCTCGACACTTCCTTCTGTGCTCAAGGTGTTGATCAGCGATCTCAAGCCGATCAGGAAGATAGCGCTCAATAATCCACAATTTCCCCTTGCAGTATTAGATAAATTAGCTGCAAGTGAGGATGTGCGCTCTCGCTTCTTTGCGGCTAGTAGCGCTCGAGCTTCCGAACGATTATTGGATATGTTAGCTGATGATGAGGATGATCTCGTACGTTACGAAGCCACTACTAACGAAGGAATGAGTGCAAATACTCTTGAGCGCCTCTCGCATCATCCCGATCCTACTACGCGCATGCTGGTAGCTAAGCACCCCCACGCATCGAAGCGGATCGTGGAGCGCCTTGCGCATGATGAAACCGCATTAAGTAATGGTGAAGCTCAAGTGCGCTTTGGGGCGATCAGAAGCAAGTACGCACCCGTCTGGCTTTTGGAGGGGCTGGCTGACAGTGATAATCCAAAAGTTCGATTTAGCATAGCCTGCTCAAGTTGCGCTCCTCAAGGTGTTTTGGACAAGCTGGCTCATGATAAGGATCTGAAAATCAGGATAGCAGTCGCTGGTAATCCAATTTCTCCGTCCAGTGCACTAGAGGTCCTCTCGGAGGACTATATCACCAGAGTAAAGATCGAAGTTGCCAAGAATCCAGCGGCGCCGAAAGAAGTGATCGAGCAGCTTGCCGAAGATCCTATAGACACTATACGTAGTTGGGTAGCAAGGAGAAGGGATATCACGTCAGAGATGCAAGAACAGTTCATGACCGACAGTTATGACAGAGTACGTTATTTCTTGGTGCAAAATCCTTCTACAGCAAGTGAAATACGCTCTACGCTTGCTAAGGACCCCAACCGAGCTGTAGCAGCAGCCGCAATTGCGGGACTTCCTTTGGAGGAGCTGCAGCATTATATAGCGGAATCAGGTCTGGAGAAACCTTTGGTCGAAGATCAGTCCTAAGCAGCAATCACGGTACCATCTTCATGAGGATTGATCGTACATACTTACCCGTTGAGACACTTGGGCCAGGGCAACGCATCGTGGTCTGGACGCAAGGTTGCAGCAAGCAATGCTCGGGTTGTTCCAACCCAGAACTGTGGCAGCCGCAAGGTGGGCGTGACATCGCAGAAGACACACTTGCAAGTATGCTCATCCAGATGGCAGCGCAAGCAAATATCGATCGCATTACTTTTACTGGTGGTGATCCTCTTGAGCAACCGCGCGCTTTGCTTGAACTATTGCGCAAGATTCGCAGTCGTTTTTGCGATATCCTCGTATATACCGGATACACGCTCGCTGAAGTGCAGATGGTTTTAGGGGAGACGCAGTATGCTGAGTTTACGCAACTTGCTGATGCCCTTATAGATGGTCGCTACATTGAAACGCAAAACGATGGGAAATGCGCGCTTCGTGGATCAACTAATCAGCAGCTGCATCTTTTTACGAAGAATGAGCAGCTTTGCCAGGAATACGGTCAAGCATTACTAGAGCCACGGCGAATCCAGAATGTGGTCTTCGGCGGGCGCTCGCTCTCGATCGGCATCCATACAACGTGAGCAGGGGAAAGTAGGGGGGAGAAGTCATAATGAACGTACCATCTTGGCAAACAGAGCTTGGGAACTTCATTGGCGTGAAGCCGCTCTTCACGGTGGAGGGCAATGTTGATGACATCTATCCTGTTGCCGCGCTCGATGCCTTCGAATCGCTCGAAGCGGTACTCACACAGCTCTTCGGAGCGCGTGGCTACCACCTTGTTCTCTGCGATCCCTTGCGTGGCATTCGGGATGTTGGGGCTACTCCTAGTGCTGCCTCGTCGCTCATCGAGGAAGCGGCAGATCTAGCGCGTCAGCACTATGCAGACGTGCGTACCTCTAACCCCGCAATGGACGCGGGCAACGCCGAAGACAGTGCTCCATTTGTTCTGAATCGCCTGGTAGAGAACTCCATGATAATCCGTGCGCTGCTTACGGCACGTCTTAAGGTAGCGGCAGGAAAGCCGGTAGTATGCGTGTTCAATCTAGCCAATCGTCTTACCAGCAATCCGCAAGATCTCACTCCTGAAGAAAACGCAGTCTATATGAATCTCCTTATTGCTGTCCAAGACGCAATCCGACCTGACGGGCAGAATATTAATACGCTTGTAACTATTTCGGATCGCGCAGCATCGCTCCCGGGATGGTTTTACCAGGGAAATCCAGGTCAGCGTGTTATTACCATTCCAACTCCCGATCGTGGCGATCGCGAGGCTTATGTTGATCATGCTTTTGAGCAAGGAACGGTTTCAGAAAAAGCGCGCGAGAAATTCATCGACACAACCGATGCTATGAAGTTACTTGAGCTCGATGAGATTCGTCGTCTCTTCTTAGCTGATCATCTACGTAGTGCTGACCAAGATGCTTCAGATCATCTTGCCAGTTTGGTGGAAATGTATAAGTACGGCATACGAGAGAATCGCTGGGCTGAGGTAGCGGAGAAGCTCAAGGACGATCCGCTAGCAATCCTGAAACGTCGCGTGATGGGGCAAGATCAGGCGCTCGAGCGCATCGTCACGGTGCTGAAGCGCTCAGTTATGGGGCTTTCAGGACTGCAGCATTCTTCGGTGGGTAAACCCAAGGGTGTGCTTTTCCTGGCGGGCCCTACTGGCACGGGCAAGACCGAGGTGGTGAAGGCGGTCACCGAGCTGCTCTTCGGAGATGAGCGCAGTCACAAGCGCTTCGACATGAGCGAATACTCCGCCGAAAATGCTGATCAGAAGCTCTTCGGTGCACCTCCTGGCTATGTAGGTTATGACCAGGGCGGACAGTTGACGAATGCGGTGCGAGAAAACCCCTTTACGGTGCTGCTCTTCGATGAGATCGAGAAGGCGCATCCTTCCATCATGGATAAGTTCCTGCAGATCTTGGAAGATGGGCGTATGACCGATGGCCAAGGCAACACCGTCTATTTTGGTGAAACGCTCATCTTCTTCACCAGTAACGCAGGTGTGTCCGAAGAGGTGCGCGACATCTCAGGTCAAGTGATCGAGCGCAAGACGCGTATTAATCCAGGCGAGCCCTACGAAGAGATGGAACGCAAGGTGATCGATGCGCTTTCGGTTTGCTTCAAGCCGGAAGTAATGGGGCGCATTGGCGATAACGTGGTGGTATTCAACTACATAAGCGAAGAGGCATCTCGGCAGATCGCACGCAGCCAGATCGAACGCATCAACCGTGGCATCAAGGCGAAATCCAATACTGTGGTTGACGTTACCGAAGAAGCGTATGAACTGCTGTTTTCGTGGGCACGCAAGCCTGAAGTAGTGGATAAAGGTGGTCGTGGTATTGGCAACCTTATTGAAAGTGATTACTTGAACCCTCTTTCAGCGTATCTGTTCGACCATTCGGTTTCTGCAGGCGCGACCCTTCAGGTCCAGGTGAGTGAAGGCGCATTGTCATTCGTGCCCGCAAGCCAGGCATAAGGATGTTCGATGGCTGACAAGATCGAGAACATATCTGTTAATCAGGCGGGAGAGATCCCGCCAGCGAACAACCGCTCGGCTGCTGCTGAGACTGTGATCGACATACCGGAGACCATCGTCGATGCGAGCGACAGCCCTTTGTTCCTTGCTGCGAGCGAGCTGACCTTCGATGCTGCCAGCGCAAAGGCAACCGAGGGTCGTGTGGCGCAGTGCGCTCTCGCGCGCACGTTCACCATCTATCCGCATGAGGTAATCGGGGTGGGAAACCAGGGTATGGTGGTGCGCGCAAGCGATGACGAGGGACGTTCATATGCGGCGAAGATATCTCTCATAAATCCTTCAGCGCGCGATCGTCGTAACCGCAAGGCGGTGCTTGATTACCTGGTGTCGCTCATGGATGACCACCCGCTGGGGGAGGCGCATTTCAAGCAGACTCACCTCATGCCAATATACGCCTATGGTGCGATCACTGACGGGCAAGGAACGAGTGCGCAAACCTACGACGTTGCTATCATGGCACTCTGCGAAAGCAGCCTTGATGTGCCGGGTGGCTATGACTTTACTTTCCTGCACGACACTATCATTCCGCAAGCAGCTACTGGCCTGCGTAATCTTCATGTGCAGGGCATCGTTCATCGCGACATCAAGCCGAAGAATCTCTACTTCCTTCAGGGTGTAATCGTGTTGGGTGATTACGGTATTTCGTCACTGCTTGATGCAGGACGCGATACTGGTGCGACTGTGCTGGACAAACGAACGCCGGGCTATTCGCCGCATTCTTCGGTAATTCAGCGTGAGAACGATTGGTATGCGCTTGGCTACACCATCTGGACGCTCTATAACGACGGCGTTCACCCTCATCAAGCGCTCATCGATGTGGGTGATCTTTCGGCGGTGTTGGCAGGGAAGCGTCCCGTTGAATTCGCCCCGCGTTGTCCTGAAGAGGCAACGTTGGGAGAACTGATCTACGGACTCACGCTCGAGTCGGTTCGCGGGCGTCTGGGCTACGATGATGTCCAAACTTGGTTAGAAGACCCTGAGAATTTCCATTTTGAAGATCCGTTCGATCGCGCAGAATCAAGCGTATCGTACCAGTTCAAAGGTAAGACCTATACTGATAATGCGCTCCTTGCTGATGCGATGGCTTCTTCGTGGCAAGACGCGGCGGATCACGTGTATTCTCAAACGCTCGAGCGCTATCTTACGAACGCAGGCCAGCATGATCTTGCGGTCAGTTTGCATCGCATCACGGCAAACGAAGAATATGCACATGGCTCTGAGAGCGATCGTGATCTTGGGCTTTCAATAGTACTCACGCTATTGAAGAATTCGCCAACGCAATTTTGCTGGCGCGGCCAATGGTATGCACGCGAAAAGGCTGCTGATCAGCTGTTTGCGCGTCTCTCAGAGACACCTGCAAAATTCTACGCAACGTGTTCGAACAAAGATGCAGAGACTGAAGCCTATCAGTTGTTGCTCGCGGCTTATGCAGGGGAAAGTGATCAAGGTAAGTTAGAAACGCTTGTGAATGCAGCCTATAACAATGCACGTGCTCATCGGGATGCCGATGTTTTCTTGAAGGTTGATAAGCTGCTCGTGTTATTCGAGATCATCTGCGGAGACAAAGCTTCGGTGCGTCGTTTCTTCTTGCAATCAGGACCCTATGGTGATGCGGTTTGGATGAGACAGCATGTGGCGGATTATCATCCGCGTGCCGAAGACGCGAAGCGAGCGTATGGTGAGTTCAAGGGCTGCGCTCTTCCCAACCCTAACGCTCAAAGCATCGAGGAGATGCGCTCGATGCTCAAAGAACTCGATTCGGCATCTGGCTTGCTTTCGGCACTTCTTCCCGAAAATCCTTACGTTCATCTTCTTGGGCTGGATGCGGATGATGCTGCTACCATCTCGAATTTTGAAGCTTATCGTATCGCCTATGTGTTCGGCCAGCGTACCACCATCGGTTTTGCTTCTACATTGGTGCCTGCAGCAGAGCGCGATGATCTGTGTAACTTCGATCAGCTGTGTGGTGCAGCGGTAGCGCAGGCAAGACGAAGCGCTTCCGGTATCGAGGAAAAGGCAGAGTCGTACCAGAAAGTAGACACAGTGGGAGGTAATTCGAAGGGTTGGCATGTGATGCTTATGGTGGGCATTGTGCTCGCGTATCTGTTCGGTTCGTCGCAGCTACCTGAACTTGCTGAGGTTTGCCTCGACTATTATGTTACTTACGGATCGAAGCTTGCCGCAGCTGGTGGGTGGGGATTTGCCCAGGTTCCGATTCTATTTGGCGAGCCAACGAACAGCTGCACGATTGCGCTGGCCCTCGTTCAGATTGCGTTCTTCATGTGTGCCGTAACGGTGTTTTTCATCAGGGCCTGTGAGCTTATTCCGGTCGCATTCTCTTCTGTTCGCAAGAAGCGTGCACTCGCGAAGGCCAATGCGATCCGCCGTCTAGCAACGAAGCTCGAAGAATTGCCACTTGCAGCCAGTATCGGCAAGCTCAAGCGAGGTGAAGGACTGAACCTGCAGGTAGATGACGCTGCCGCGCGCAGATTGTTGGCGCGCCCGCAATTTTCGTTTGCTCGTGCAGAAACGATTCTGCTGTGGGTTTATCGCGTTTCGTTCATCGTTTTGATACTAGCGATCGCGGGTGCTACAGCTCTTTGGCTGCCCACCATCGTCTTCGGAGGCACGCTTAAGGGAGTTGTGGCTGATTCAGGCATGCCGATTGGGCTTGTGTGTCAGGCTGCGCTCATGCTTTTGTATGCGATTTACTATGGAATCATATTCAAGTTCTTCGGCTTCAAGCCAAATATGATCGCGGTAATGGTGGCAACGGCCCTCCTGCCTTTTGTTTGCTTTGTGGCGGGATTCTGATCTGCATGATCTTGCTCGCGGGCGGATTCGATCGCCTGTACGAGGAATTCGGTTGCCCCTTCGCCAGCTGCTGAATCGTAGTACGAAATGAAGCGCGGATCGTTCAGGTGCTCCTGCACAAGACTGAGGTATTCTTGCTCTTGGTAACCCTTACCCCAGTGAATCGCGATCCACTTCTCATGCCTGCGCGGGCGCGATCAGTCCACAGCTTTCGTAATAGCGAAGCGTTCGTGTGCTCACGCCTGCTGCTTGAGCAAGCTCGGCGATTCCTACCCAGTTTTTCTGGTGTGCGTATGCGTTCGTGTTGTCCATGACTCACCTCCCAGATGCATCGTAGGGTTTGACGTAGCGTCAATGTCAAGGGTGACCACTTGCTACTGAGGCAGTTGCGCGTGATCTTTTCTAGTCTTCAAGCTCGCTCTCGAGTGCGCGACGGCGCTTGACGGCATCGTGGATGGTGAGCGTGATGGCTGCAAAGCCCACCAAGAAGCCCATGATGAAGAAGATGATGCCGATCGCAAGATCTCCCATCCAGGCTACGTTTTCGAGACCGACGATCTGAACCTCTGCCACGATACGCATGCCGCAGGTAAGGACGCCAACTATTGCACCGCAGAAGAGCGCAAAGAGGGTAACGAAGTCCCATGGGACCTGATCGACCTCGGCGAAGCGTTTGTGGCTGGAGAAGTAACCCGCCCTTGTTTGCATCGTGAGCGAGACAACGCCAGCAACGAGAATGGTCAATACGAGCAGCAAGTGGACGGGAATGAGCTTCTCTCCAAGCGCGGTGAAGATGGGCTGACCAGTGGTGGAGGATACCTGGTCGAGCATGATCGCATAATAGAGGCTGAGCACCGACCCGATCAATAAGATGGTGCCGCCCACCTTCATGCTCTTGTTCTCTTCAGCTTCAAGTCGTTCGTCTTTTGGTCCCATGATCTGGTTGTATCGTTTTATCAAGTTCATGGTCTTCTCCTACTCCCAGAATAGATCGTCAAGCGTTTTACCGAGCGTTTTGCAGATGGCAGTGCAGAGTTTGAGACTGGGGTTGTAGCGGCCCGCTTCGATGAGCCCGATGGTCTGCCGTGTTGCGCCAACTGCGTCTGCAAGTTGCTGCTGAGAGAGCCCCGCATCTATGCGCGCTCGCCTCATGCGCTCGTTCTTACCGCTTTCCAATAGAAATACCGCCTTTGAGAGAATGCAATATATATCTTGCATGACTATTATATATTGCATTTTCCTCTTGTAAAGGAGACTGTAATCCCCAAATACGGAGATCTGTGGGTTGACTGAACGTGTTCACGAATATAACTATATAACTATAAGGTTATAAATAAGCGATAGGAGGGCTATGAGAAAAGACGGTCTCGTAGAGCGCGTTTGCCTCTATAACAAAGCAATCAGCGATATTAACCGGATGAAGATGGTCAAGATCGTCGGTTCGCATGAGCCCTACAGCATGAACGTGAGCGACATCGCCGAGATCTTAGGAATCAGTCAGCCGGCTTGTACGAAGCACCTGAAGATTATGGAGGCGGCAGGGCTGTTCAAGCGCGAGCGCGTGGGCAATTCGGTGTACTACATGCTTGATGAAGAGGTGGTCGAGCAATATCGCCAGGATATGTACCATGCGTTCGACCACGCAAGTACTCCCTGTCCGTATGAATTCAAGTGCGATACGTGTCCGGTGAAGGAGACCTGCATCTGAAACGATGCGATCGCTGCGTAGAGAAGCGATGACTGCATAGCGCAACAAGAAGCGCACCAAGAGGCGCTTTGTTAATGAAGGAAAAGCGAGCTGCTGCTCGTTGAAGGAATAAGGGGTGATCAGTATGGCGGCAAATGGGGATCTGCCAGAAATGGCTGAAGGACAGCCACGGTTTCTCGATCGATTCTCCAAAGGCATGAAGGTGGGCTTCGTGGTTTTGGGATATGTTCTGGGTATCATCGGCGTGTTGATCGATTGGGCAATCGGCCATAAGAAGAAGATGATGGAATGCAGCGCCGAAGCGATCTGGTATGGACTGATCGGTTGGGGTGCGAATGTTATCACGCGTTTCATCTTGATCGCTACGGGCGTTTACGCTCATTTCGGACTTACCGATCCCGTGCAAGGGCTCTTTGGTCCTGGGGTGACAGCCTGGAATATCCTTTGGTGCATCTGCGGTGCGTGTTTCATCTTCCTTTCGATGTTGTGGATCTATGGGTTGCGCACCAAGATGAGCGACCCTGAGCGCGCGTATGTGATGAAGGGCGATGACCACTTCGCACCTGGTACGAAGACGCTACGCTACGATGGCGGCATCACGGTCAATGCGCTGCCGGAAACGATCTGGCCCTATATGCAGCAGGCAGGACAATCGAAGGGCGGCTGGTATAGCTTCGAGCGTCTTGAGCGCCTCTTCACCTTCGACATCACCAACCATTACGATTGGCAGAAGTATCCGCAGTGGCAGAACCTTCACACGGGGGAATTCCAGTGGTTCCACCAGGCACCCTGGTCGATCGGTGAATGGGTGACCGATTGCTCGAACGGAGAGAACGGCTTGTACTATTGGGCGGCCCACTCAGATACGGCGACCGATCCAACGTGGAAGGACCGCGGGCCGAACCAAGAAGGTGCGCTTCGTCTATGGTTCAAGCGTTTCGCTTGGACCTGGAATTGGGAGGTCTATCAGATCAACGAGACGCAATCGCGCTTCATCTATCGTTGCGATTGCCATTTCGATCCGTTCTTGCGCACGCCTATTCATAAGTATTTCGTGGTTTTCATCCTTGGAACGGCTTCGCTGGTCATGGGACGGTGTTGTAT
>ERZ1034920.1438-NODE-1438-length-15335-cov-11.191099_pt1 | contig 15335 bp, 12 predicted proteins | sample MGYA00520688_ERZ1034920 | MGnify/ENA primary metagenome ERZ1034920 (study PRJEB33766, sample SAMN09781785) | gut metagenome | biome: gut microbiome | host: Homo sapiens | place: Madagascar | study: EMG produced TPA metagenomics assembly of the PRJNA485056 data...
TCGTTCCAGAAAGATTTTTCTAATAATCGTGTCCACTTACTTGACTATAGTTCAAATTGCTTTCAATACATATGTATCTGCCCGAATAACTTTATAATTATCTGCAGCCAATCCATTACATATCCAGCGTCTTCCGTCCTCACCAAAATACCTCAATCTCATTATTCCACTGATATTCAACACTTCTTCACCATTGTCTACTTCCAAGTCAAATCTAATATCATCCACTAGCCAATCTCCGCTAATGCCAATTGCAGATTTTATTTTAGGTGTAATTGAATACTCCAGTTTTATAATATTTGAATTCGTTATCACTACACATCTATTTTCGTTTTCAGCATCTATAAAAACTGTTCCAACTAGTCTCTCTTTTACAAAATCGCTATTATCGTTAATATATTTCTTTGTTATATGCATCCACATAATTATATGAATTGCGAGTGCAGCCAAAGCGAAACAAACAATTATCGCAATCTCTTTGTACAGTTTGTTATTTTTCATAAATGCCTCTCCTTCTAAAACTGAAGTCTTAAAATATAGTCAAAATCATCAAAGTTACTGTCTACATACACGTTGGTTTTACCAATCTTAAAATTAATATCTAGATTTTGCTTTTTTCCCGCCTTCAATGCAACTTCATCATCAAATAAAATATCTTTATTTTCAGATTCGATACGAATATTTATCGTCACATCTTTATCAGCCACTATCTCCAATGGAGGATCATTCCAACTATCGATGTAATTAAATTCATACGTATCCTTTGCATTACCTCTTACAGATTTAGAAATACAAAATATAGACATCTCCCCATATTCATTCAAGATTTCATAATATCCTTTATCATTCACCAATTTATAATCAGGTATAATTTTTTTTGATATCTGCTTTCCATCAACATATGCGTAGCATATAAGCATGAATATACCCAATACCACATACCCTATCGTTTGCCACTTTATATTTTTCATAACTGTTCCTCTATGCTATAAATAATCTTTTGCCTCGTACATTATGTGCCATTTCCTATTGTGTGCATGATACCTGCTACATACATTTATTTTTTGTTATTTTTTTCCTCCAAATAATGAACTTGTCAATTTTGAAAACAGTCCATTGCCTTTCTGGTGCCTTTTTTCCTCATCAACACTTTGTATGAAGCTCTCCCAGCATATCCTACTTTCTTTATTATCTATAATTGCTTCTACTGCCCGTTTATTCTTTTCCAGAATATTTGTTTTAATTGCTTGCTGTACCATTTGATTCCTCACACCAAGCAAATTATTTACAACTAAAAACTCTAGTCCTGCCAAAAATATTTGTGGATAACCATCTTTTAATGCAACATACAATTCTTTAACATAAAACCCAATCATTTCTGAACCATTTTCCATAACTTTCAATGCAGTGAAAAGATTTCCATGATTTCTTGGTTCCTGTAAAAAGTCACTATATGTTATTACTACTTCCTTCATTGTGAACTCCTTCTCTTTAGAAGTAAATCCAATCAAATTGCATGGATTTAAGTATGCAATATTTCCAGGTCCATTTTTCTCTTTTCCCCATATGTATCTTAAGATTCTGTATACAGCAAACCAATGCATAGATGAAATATTACCAATATTTCTATTCTTTAATATTCCTCCAAATATTTTAAAATCTTTTATATCTTCATTTGAAGTTTGCGTTATATCTACCGTAGCATCAAATTGTTTAATTATCGAATCATATTTTTTAGCCATTCCAAGTTCAATAACTTCACAACAATACTGCCTTATCATCCTCTTATCATTGGCTATTGAACTATAACAACTTTGTAAAATGCTATCATTTTGTTCATCCCAAACCTGTTTGTTCGTCTCAATAAGAAGGTTATATATAACCTTCATTTCTTTCACAGGATTTTTGCTTCTTTTAATAAGAAAATCTATAATCCTTATTCTGCCTGCAATTTCTTCAGAATAAATTATACTTATACCTAATATTTCCATAAGCTTCCCATAGTTATTATGCTCTATATAAATACTTATCATTAGGTCAATACTATTTACAAATATCTGCAACCTATTCTTACATATAGGTGATATCATGTTCATGTACATGTCCCATATCAAGTCGTCTGAAATACCACTTTCCCAAATTGTCATAATACAATCAAACGCCTGTGGCATCCCCTGCAGATTTTCACAAACTTCACCCAGCAACCTATTATCAACCGTACTTGCAAACTGTTGTATTCCAATATTCATACTATTTATATAGTTAAATAAATATGTACCTATCACTTTATTAGGATACAGGTCATTATTTCTTTTTAATAATGACAATATCTTCTCAATATTCACAGGATAAAACATACTCTTTAACAACAACCGGCTATCAGCCATGCCCATTGTTTGCTGCATAAAAACGTCTATCTTATCTTCGCCAACTCTGACATAATCTCTTAACAATGCAGAAAGTCTATTCCAATAAAGTTCCTCCATCTTATCCCGCGTTTCTTCATTGTTGTGGAACTTAATAAACTCTAACATTTTTCTAAAATAAGCCATCAGTAAAAATGTATCGCATTGTCCACTTGAAATTAAATTCTGACAAACAACACTATAAAACTTTTTGACAAATTCCAACTTACAATTATTGTTAACATAATCTAAACATTGTACCATCTCATGAAGGTTCATTGCTGCTTTATTATTTGAGTAAATCTGATAACATTTCATTACCTGATCTATATTTCCACCAGAGAACATAAATTCTGACTGTTGCATATACTCCCTTATATATGCCAAAGAGGTTAACTTATTCCTGTATGCATTGCATATATACTCCGTAAAATCTCCAGTTTGAATATCTCTTGGAAATATATTATTCTCAAAATCGAATATATAACAACGTGTCATATACGTTGGATCATTCGGTACATATGCAGTATTATTTGATGCACCAAGAATAACCTGACTTTCATTCCCGGGACTATATACATATGTAGAAAACGATATTTCTTTGGCTAAATAAAGTGGAAAAGCATATGTTATCGCAGCAATCCAATATGGAATATTCTCTTTTTTATCATTTATAATCACTGTCTTCCTATTATCCGGCCTTTCTGACCCCATCCTCATAACCTGCACATTATTTCTTATATACATGGCTATAATTGTTGCTTCTATCATTTGTTTTAAATAATCAAGTCTCCGTACGTCTGCATTTATAAATTGAGCAACATCTTCTTCTGTTAAAGTTATCTTAGTTTCAACAAAAGAATTATCTATTTCTGGAAGATAATTCGGTTTATTCCTACTATTTTTTTGTTCATTGGTTATATCGCTTAAAAATACCGAGGAACCATATAATGCTATTGGATAAACACTTAAATTCTGCGGCTTAAAGCATAAAGCATGACTAAACATGTTCCCCCATCTATTCTGCTTATGCGTCAAACCCAAATAACAATTTCTTGATACAAATGCATGATTATTATCAAATACATCATATGTATATCGTATCGGACACTTTTCCTCAATCTCTGTTTTATCGGGTTGACGAGAAAGTGATGATACCCTTTCATAACTACATATTGTTGCCTGATTTTCTTTGTAAATTGCATCAATATTCTCTGAATATGAATAAAATTGAAACCCTGTACCGTTTTCTATTCCTGTCTCACAATCTGTATATATCATTTGCTTCATCATAATATCGCCCCTCTCTTACAATCCAATGCCATTTACACACTTATTTTGTTCCTAGAATAAATTTATTCTTATATAAAAGCCACAGGAATGGATCTTCAACTCTCATCGGAGCCACAATAGGAACCGTTCCATTTAAATCATCCGGATTACACCCGAGTGCAGAGAGTCCAAAGAATGCACTTTCTTTAAATGCATTTGCTTTCTGTACAAAACCTCCACCATTCCATTTATCTACATAAGCTTTCATCTCATCATTTATTGTATTGAAATCATCAACATCAAAAGCTCCTATTAAACGGTGAGGGCTTTGATTTCTAAAATAGCTGGAAGCCGGAAGCTGATCCATTAAAACATCCATTTTAGTAAATGCTACAGCAAGCGGAATATCTATAATATCAGTTGCACTTAGATTTTTTTGTCCTTTAATAAGCTGAATTGTTCTATCAAGAATATCTCCACTATCTGTATTGGCTGTTGGCAAGTACATTCCTTTTCCCTCAAGTTCCTTTCTGAGCATCGGCAACTGCAACGGATCAAGGAGCATTATTATTCCATCTGAGTGCACAATATACTGATTTTCTGCCAGCATTGTCTGGGACGAATCAAGATTCTCACCTGCAGTATCAAAAAAAGTTATTGTAACTGTTTTTGTAATTTTATGAGCTCCTTTATCAAAAAACTCTATCATATAAATAAGTGGACTTTTTGTCTTAACATTTACTACAGACGACATGGTCGCATCCAATGTTACATGTTCATTGAATAATGGGTTTCTGAATTCTTTTTCATATCTACTTATTGTTTCATCATTGCAGGCTATCATCGCATAATTAAAAGGTCCGCTAAGCTCATTCTCCAGTATTCTTTTTAACACTGCAATATAGTGACTTTTTCCTGTGCTTTTTGCGCCAATAACTGCAATTGTAATATTGTCTGTTTCGCCAAAAAAGGCAGGCAATTCATTATGACAGAACTGACAAACCCTCTTTTTTGAAATTGTATTACACGCAGGACATTTTGCCTCTTTCGGTATTGAAAACCCAAACCCTTTTGCTGGAAATACCAAATTACCAGGAATTGCCTGTGGCAATTTATTATATTCTGATAGTTCTTCATCATCAACCTGCTGACATTTTCTATCACCTGTTTTTGTATCTATTGCATCATTCATACACCTGAACATAATATTTTTAGGTTTCAATGTTTTTGAACAGTATGGACATATCATTTTCATATATCATCCCTCCTTTGTATTTGCACCGTCTTGTATAAATTGTCATCTTCTAGAAATAGAGCAAAACGACTATTCTCAGTAATCGAGTTATTCTGAATATCAATCACTATTCTATTTTTTTGAGACGCTCCAATTCTTTGTAGTATTACGCCATCACTTTTACTAAGTGGTTGAAAATTAACTTTTTGAAGCAATATCAAATTAGGAATATTTTCAAAATCAGATGCAATTGTAACTTTTACTGATGCCTGTTTATGAAACAGACTTTTCTTCGTAATTTTTGTACTGTAATATAATGTGCCTTTTGCCTGGTTGGTCACAAATGCATTTATTCCATTTGAGTAATCACTGTCTTTTTTTGCATATATTGTAAAATAGTAATTGCTCTTGATAACGTTATTTATCACAATTCCTTGTGATGCCAGATATCCCTTTACAGGCATTTCTATTCCTGGATCATTACTGTCCGTGCTTGATGTATATGTATCATTTCTATACTTTACGACAATACTGTCCGCATCCTTCAAAGAAGACGGATCAATTTGTATAATTATAGAATTGCCTGACAAAGTTGGATTCTTTAATAATTTTACGTCTTTGATAATTGTTATTTTATCAAACGCCCCAATTATATATGATGTTCCATTTTTTATGAGTGGATATATATATACTGTTCTCTCAACATCTAAAGAAAACAGTGCATTGTTCTGGCTCATACTGCTCACATTCAACGAGTGCATCATTCTGGCAATATCACCACTTGACTTTATAGTTCCCATGCCTAACGGAAGCTGTTTATCAGAATAAAACAGTTCAACATTTCCCTGTTTCTCTTTCTCCCACTCGACAATATATCCATTTCCGTATGGCTTTACTTTTACATTTTTTACAGGTTGAAGTGGTCTTTCTGGGATTGCACATACCGTTGTACCATTTGATATATGCTCACCATATTCGTCATTGTATACAGTGAAAAATTTATAATAGTATTTTTTCCCATTTATAACTGAATTGTCCTGATAATGCTGATTTAATGCATTGCTGATACGCTGTCCATCTCTTATATCTCGTGGTACACTATCCATCTTTTTAACAATATCCACCCTATAACAAGATCGTGGCTGAGTCCAATTTAGTATAACCAACGAGTCTCCTTCAACAACATTTATATTTGATACCTCTGCGTATCTATATATAGGTCTTGTTGTCGATGTTACAGCTCCTGATATCCCAGCTCTGTATACAAATACACTGTAGTACACTGGTCTACCCGCTTCCACATTTTTATCCATGTAGTAGCATCCACTAGTCTCACTTAAAAGCTCTCCTTCGGTTATGTTACGCGGCACTGAATCATACTTCCTTACCAGTTTATATACTATATTCCCTCCAGATGTCGTTCCGCTCCACTTTACTACTATTCCATCATTAGAATTTGTAATAGATAAATTAGTAACTGGTTTAGGCGGATATTTTAAAAGCATATTTCTCGCATTTTCATAATCCGTACACTCCTCAAGAGCCTTTGTACAGTTATCAACTATTTCGTTTTCACTGCATCCTGTCTGAATTGCTTTCTTATAAAATGTATCAGCCCTATTTATACCTTGGGTTATTGCATTTAATATCAGTGGATCAGAAATAGCTCCGGTTAATCTCAGTAAACTCTCATATTCACTTTTTGCCTGAACAAATTTCTTTTCCTTAATTAAGCGTTTTAAACTATCTAGCTTGCTGTCAATAATATTTTTTTGATTTCTCAACTCATTCTGAAGATTTGTTATATCTGCATATCCCGGGTATACAGCTCTGGCATTATCTATGTAATTCTGAGCATCTTCAAATCTATATTTTAAAATTGCTTTCCGCGCATTATCACATGCTTCCCGTGCTTTTTTTTCACACTCTATATCAAATCCACATTCAGGACATACCTTCTCACCATTCTGAATCTGTTTCTTACACTTTGGACAAGCCACCCAAACTGTTTCTCTGCACTTAGGACATGTTTTCTTTTCACTTGGTATGTAGTTATTACATAGCAGACATCTGATAAATAGTGGTTTTTGCTGCATCTGGGGAAGTTCTATCTTTACTTTTTTCTTTAAAGCCTCATCCCCCAGCATTTCAATTATCTCGTCCTGACTCCATGATGGATTGAAGTTCTTGCACTGCTGTATAAGTTCCATTGCCTTGTCATGATCTATCTGAGTATTTGCGTATCTCTTTATAGTGCCAACGACCCCTTCCGGCAAGCTGTCTTTATCAGGCTGAAGACTGATATCATAAATATTCTTTTGATTTTCATCCTCAAATAACGTTTTATGATTTGATGATAACTCAATCTGCTTATCTTTCGTACCCGCAGGTAATTTACTGTAATAACCATACGCCTCCATCGTAATATCGTACAGTTCCTTTGCACTTAACTTCGACAACTGTTCCGATGAATTATACTGCTTATATGAGCTGTTCTTATTTTCGGAGATATAGCTTTCCAGGTAATCATAAAAGGATCCAAATCCCAGTTCCTTTAATTGCCTTTTTATTCTTGAGTATTTGTTATTTGCTTTTTTTGATGTTTCATTATCTATAGCAATCGAATTGTCAGCACAAATCTTCTCAACCATTGAATATGTGATTTGATACTGCTTTAATCCATCCTCAGAGTCTATTATATTATTCAAAACAGACTTCTTAACACTGCGTTTGGTCTTACTTGCTACATTGTTTATCTCATCGATAATTTTGTTTTCTGCAGCATTCAATGCAGCTTCCGACTCTTCCCGTTGAAGCTTTATACCTTCTGCATCAGAAGCAGCCGGCAGCATCACCTTTTTCAGCTCTGCTGACTGGATAAGTCGCAAATAAGCTCCAGCCTTTCCAGCCTTTACCGGATTGGTCAATTTAGAAGATAAGTATGTTTTTCTGTTTTCAATTTTTTCCTTTATTACATTGACATCCGTTTCAGGTTTCTTGTAGTCAACTCCAAGAATAATATAAAAGTTTTCATCAACACTATTTCTATTTCTCATCTGTATGTCGCTCCATTCTCAAATTCTAGCTCGTTCAACCATTTATTTTTGAATTTTCAGCGAAATAATTCCATGCAAATTTTTGTCATCTCATTTTCCAACATCTGTATTATCTCATCTCGCTCCCACTCTGGATTAATCTTCTTGCACTGCTGAATGAGTACTCTTACTTTATCACGATTAGCCTGCGTATTTATAGACTTCTGTATTTCGTTGACAACACTCCTAGGCAGACTACTTTTGTCAGGCTTAAGGCTACCATCATAAAGTTTCTTTAAATTCTCATCCCCAAATAACGTTTTATGATTTGATGATAACTCAATCTGCTTATCTTTCGTACCCGCAGGTAATTTACTGTAATAACCATACGCCTCTATCGTAATATCTTGCAGTTCCTTTGCACTCAACTTCGACAACCGCTCTGCCGAACTATACTGCTTATATATGCTATGTCGATTTTCAGAAATATACCCCGCCAAATAATCATAAAAAGAGGCAAATCCCAGGTTCTCTAAACGTCTTTCTATTCTAAAGTATTTTTCTTTATTCATCTATACATCATCACCTCATTCATGAATTCTAGCTCGTCCAACCATCTATTTTGTTTTTTTTCAACGGAATAATATCATACAAGTGTTTTTTCTCATCTACCGCTTTATACATTGCTGCCAAATACTCTTCATATGAAGCAGTATAGTCAGAGGGTGATGGAACCTCGCCAAACATTACGTGATATTTTTTATTTAATTCTCTGCATTTTTTCCCAAATTCTACCTGATTCATTTTGCATCCTCCATTGAATTCATCGTTTCATTATATGTATGAGGAAAATATTTCTTTAAAAATTCTAATGTCTCCTCGTTATTCTCAGCCCTGCATACCATCATATTTGCATATATCTCATTTTGGCGTCTGTTTTTATAGCAAAGATACTCTGTCGAGTGCTGATAATAAGGAACTCCTTCATCCCAATAACGTTCTACAACAGCTGAATTATTCATCCCCATAGACGATAGAATATCAGAAACATGCCTATTGTAACACACATCGCCTGCAAATAATTCATCTAGCATCTCCTGACGTCGCTGTTCCTCCATGCTGCTAAGCGCATCTGCATTTACAGCATCTATATATTCCGCCCGTTGCGAATACCATCCTTGCTGCTCGTCAAGATAATGCCCGAGCTCATGAGAAAACACTTCTGCATATTCATCATCGTCATAATTTTCATTCATAAATATCTTATTATCTCGATAAAACGATCCTTCATCCTCTTGGGCATATCCTACTTCAAGATTGCCTTTATATTTATCAACAAATTCAATATATTGAGAATCCGAATTTTCAAAAGCCTTCTCAACTGCAGATCTCCGCCACACTGGTATTTTTTCGTAAAATTCAGAACTAAGCTCTGTATTCTCTATCGTATCTATGCGTTCACCATCATTTTCCTTATACCCATTAAAGAAATCAAGGTAATTCTCTACTTTACCATCACCCTCTGATTCACTCATGCTCTCGTTTTTCTCACAGTCCTCATTTAATTCTAAAAGATTCTTCATAGTTTCTCCATATTCAAAAACTAATTGTATATTTGCTTCTAAACACTATCGGCCATTATTTGCAATCGCCTGTCCAATACTGCTAAATCTCTGAACCATATTTTGTGTATCGGCAAGTATGGCATCTGTTGTTGCTAATTTGTTCAGGAATCCCTTATTTATACCATTTCCTATACCCATAGCTATAATCTCTATTTCTTCCTGTCTGCACATTTCAGCATACCTCAAAGCCGTGCCTTCTCCACACCACTCTCCATCTGTCATAACCACAATATATCTCTTTGCATCATGTCCTGAAAGAAGCTGATATGCCTTTGTCATCGGCTCCTGTGTGCCGCCGCCAGAATTAAGTGTATTTAACACATTTTTTATTTCCTGTTTTTTGTCAGTCAGTCCCAATCTCTGATGCACATAACTTTCAAACTCGAGTATTGCTACCTTTGTATATGAAAAATCTAAGTTCTCAATAAACTTCAGGCCTGCATCCCTTACTTTGTCCATACTGCCATACATACTTCCCGATGTATCCAGACAGATAACTATCTCTAATTCATCTGTCGGACCATATGACTGTATAGAATCCGGATCAAGATCAGTCCAGCTCATATCCTCCGGCAAAGTCTCACTATGCACTGTTAACACCTTATTATTGTCTTTTTGAACCGCACTTACCAGAACCATACCATCAAGTGTATATTCATAAGTAACATCAATGATAACATCTTTGTTTTTCGTGTATTCTATTCCACTTATAACCTGTTTCTCTAGTATGACATTATCTAAAGGTCTGTCATTTTCACCCTGAAGGACATAAATTTCTGTTGTTCCTTTTCTAAGAGAATCTGCTTTTATCAAAGATGGCTTGGTTACCTTTGTTGGTATTGCACTATTTTTTACTATCATTATATCGTTGAAAAAACGACTTCTATCCGGTGTAATCTGAAGTCGTCCCATAGAATGCGCTGTTACGTCACTCACTCTTCTTCCTCCGAGCGATAATCCAACTTCATCTATCGCCCTCCCACCAATGGCAAATTCATCATTTGAACTCTTTCCACCAATGCTAAACACTTTTTCTTCAGCCTGCTTGAACATTTCAGTTTCCAAAGCTGCACCTATGGCAACAGCTTCATCTACATTAATCCCTATTATAGGATCTTTCCCAGACATTCTTTTCACAAAATCATGTACCATTGTCATCCTTGTAGATCCACCTACAAGCAAAACGCCATCTATGTCTTTCCATCCCATCTTTATTGAATTTAGCAAATCATTACAAAGTAACTCTGTTCTGTCCATTAAGACATCTGTTAAGTCATTAAATTCCTCTCTGGTCACTGTATACCTGCCCCTATTTCCATTTGACATAATTGAAATTGACGCAGATTCACGGTTTGACAAATCCTTCTTTAGTTTCTCAACTGCGACCAACAGATCATATGGGCTATCCACCTCATTTAAAACATCCCCGCCATACTCGTCATTAAACTGATCAGCAACATACATAAGGAGTTCGTCATCCCAGTCTTTTCCTCCAAGCTTATGATCTCCATCAGTACCCAATGTGTCTATTCCATTTTTGTCAATGCGAACTACTGTCACATCAAAAGTGCCACCGCCAAGATCATATACCAGATATGTTCCATATCTGTCTTTTGTGAGACCAAAAGCTATTGCTGCAGCGGTAGGCTCATTCACAATTCCCAACACCTTCAAACCTGCAGACTCACCTGCTCTTTTTGTTGCTTCTCGCTGGTAATAATTAAAATAAGCAGGCACTGTAATAATTGCTTCTGTAATCTTATCGTTATCAGGTCTGTCCTCATTCATATCTGCTATCAATAAATTCAGAAACATTGAAGATAAATCTTCTGCACTATATATTGAATCATTCAATTTAAGTTTGAATGCCGTATTTCCCATTTCACGCTTATAAAATGACGCCGTTTCGCCTTCATTAAACTCCTGTAATTCTTTTGCGTCATCTCCATACTTTGCTGTACCGTCTTTTGCAAAACCTACTACAGAAGGAGTTATATTGTTTCCATATTTATTTTTTATTATTACCGGCTTCTGTATATTATTATCAAAATATGCAACTGTAGAATATGTAGTTCCTAAATCTATTCCTACTCGCATTACCAATCTCCTCTCTCGTTATCATCCTCGTCATTTATAACTTACAAATTTATATAATCAAACTTTCCATTCATAGCCATATCTAATTTTTCTATTCTTTGTTTCAGTATTTCTCCATACATCACCGTACCTTTAACTATGTCACTCTTTAATGCACAGACACAAATATCAGAGTCTATTTTTGTTTTAATTTCCTCTCTAATCCAATATTCATAATCACCTGCAAATATTATTGAATTTATTCTGTTATGTTTTATTTTTCTATTGCAATAAGCTTGTCCAACCATATCTTGAATGAAATTAATAACTTGATTTGTCAAAGGTTTCGTATTACGCTCAAATTCAGCTCTTTTAATCTCTGTATTTATATTTTTACCAGTAAACATTCTTACACTTAAACGACTTTTATCACTTTCTACTAACGATTTTAAAGTCACTTCTGCTTTATGTCTTATGAGAAACATCATATCTTGATCATCATAAATTTCAGACTTGGGAACACCGTATTCATTGCATAACAAATTAACAATATAATTTAACATATAGCCGTTCCACTGCCATCCACCAATACTACTTGTTCCCGCAGCACAGCATAATTCAACATCACAATTTTGTATCTTCACAATTGATGTGCTGATATGATTTTCCTGTAAAATAATAACTATGGCCTCTTTTCCTTCAAGAGCATTAACCAAATCTTTGTTCGAGTGCAACAAAGCTACGCTGTCAGGAATCAAACTACACACATTCAATTCTGCAAGCACTCCTGAAGTTCGTATTCTTTCGACCTGCTTTGCAGAATAATATGCTGGATATGATATTACAACCTTATTGAAATCAATATCTTCACGTTTTTTTATATCATTAATAACTTTTTTAAATATAAACGCAACTATATCTTCCTCGTCAAATAAATGATTTTCATATTTATATGGAAAATATGTTATTTTATTACGATTTTCTGTTGGTGCTACCACATTTTCATTTTCAAGTTCCATTTCCATATAATCCATTACAACTCTTCCTACATCAATAGCATTATCTTTATTGAAGAGAACCATTGAGGGCGTACGTAATTCGCCCTCATGGTTCATATATACTTCAATATTGTCTTTCACCCAGCCTGCAAAACTTACATATTCTGGTTCAACTTCTATTCCATATATATTATCTTTCATGTATACATTTACCTTATTTCATTATTCGACTACAAGATCCTTATGTTTCTCTCTCAGTTCATTTACCTGCTGCTGTGTTAGACCATCCTTTACCTCAAATACTCCAGTCACAACTCCGCCATTAGTGCAATCCCTACCTTCGAAAGAAAGAAGTCCCTCTTCGTTTACTGTTATCTGAATCTCTATCGGTGAACCTGCTGGAAGATTTCCCGGAAGTCCAAGAATTGCTGTTCCCAGTTCACGTCCAAACTCTAACTCTACTCTATCCTCATCACTTTCGGTCTCATAAAATACAAGTTCAGCTTCATCCATGTTATCTTCTCTAGTTACAAACCTTTGCATCTGATGAGCTGGTAAATCCATCTGCTTTTTTATAATTGTTTTAATCTTTTTTTCATCACCAACGTAGGCAGCAACGCCAAAACTCTTGCTTGTTACCATAACTATTACTGGTGGCAATTCATCTTTGTTCCCTTGGTTGTTATTGTCTTGATTGTTATCGTCTTGGTGGTTATCGTCTTGGTGGTTATCGTCTTGGTGGTTATCGTCTTGGTGGTTATCGTCTTGGTTGCCTATTGCTGCACCATATAATGCTGCACCCTTGGCAACAGCCTGATTCGGATCAAATACCAATGGCTCGATACCAAACTCATTACGCACTGCAACCGGAATCTGTCTCATCATTGTAGATCCACCTACAAGAAGTATCTGTGATATCTCTACATTATCTACACCCAATTTCCCCTTTGCCTGTTCAAGCATATCCTTTGTGAGCAGAATAGTTCTATCACAGAGATCCTGTGTTGCACTTTCAAACTCTTCAATAGTTACATTATCCTTTACATTTCCAACAGGCAGCCTTAACTGTAACCTCTGGCTCTCTGTGTTTGACAGTGCTATCTTTATTGCTTCCGCCTTAAGCTGTAAAAGATTTCTTGTCTCGGGGTCTTCCATCAATTCATCTCTATCTGCTGATGTCTGATCACAAATTTTGTCCACCATAAGATCTATCAATCTTTCATCCCAATTATAACCACCAAGATTTGCGTCTCCTCCGGTTGTTATTACACGGATTTCTTTCTCATCAATTTTGACGAGCGTTGCATCAAATGTTCCACCACCAAGATCATATACAAGTATCGTCTTACCATAATTTTCAGGACTTGAAAGTCCATATGCATATGCCGCCGCAACAGGTTCAGGCATAAGTGCAACTACATTTAACCCTGCTATTGTTCCTGCGTCCTTAGTAGCCTGTATCTCATTCTGTCCAAAATATGCAGGATGTGTTATTACTACGTTTTCTACCTTCTCACCTGTCTGGCTCTCTGCATCCTTTGCAAGTTTTCTCAAAACAAATGCCGATATAGCCTCTGGCTTGAGTTCATCACCATTATAATTAAAGGAGAACCCATCTCCTTTTCCTATATGTCTTTTTACAAATGCAACTGTTTTTTCTGGTTCCATTTCCATAGAATCCTTTGCAACCTGACCTACCACAACGTTACTATCGGACTCAAAATATATGACAGAAGGAGTTGTAAGCTCACCCTCATGATTCATAAATACTGTCGCCTTTCCGTCTCCACCTTCTTCAACCTTCGCAATACACGAATACGTTGTACCGAGATCAATTCCATATACATTTTCCATTTGTTTTATCCTCCTTTGGTATTTATATGTATCACCTTTGGTGATTACCTACTCTTTTATAATCAGCAGCAAATTTAAATATTTGTTACTCTTCTTTACTAATTTCTATTTCAGAAGGAACATATTTGTATACATTCACATGCTCCTTCTCAACAATATTTTCTATAGACACAATTTTCTTTTCTTTAGTTTCAGGATCTTCAACTTGCATATATTCTGTCTTTATAAAGCCATCCATAAGCCTCTCTGCAATAACTTTATTCATATTTTCATCTTCCGTATCTATTATTTTCACCACTTTCTGTTTTCTCGGCTCATAAATTTCAGATTCATATGAATACGCTGTTACACCATTTTTTTCAAGGATATCCAAAAGATCATCCTCATAAGACGCATATGTGTCTATAACATGATAAATTGAAAGTTCCTCGCCATTCTCAATTTTACTCTTAAAGCTTCTAGTCATCCTCCTCAAATCAGTCATAGTAAGAATAATATCTTTAATTATTGACTTTAAGTATGTATACGGAATTCCCTCACGTATACTCTGTAATTCCGAATACTGCCTGTTTATTGTCGTCTGCTTACCTTCATCATATTTTATTTTTTCATCATAGTTTTTTGCCAAATTATCTATTTTGTCAGACAAACTAGATATTGCTTGCATAAAGCTATCATTGGTAACTACTTTATTAAGAACATCTATTCTACTTACTATATCGTCTATCAAATGTTGCTCGTCTTCTGTTGCAGCAGTTTCTTCTTGCATCTCTAAATAATCTGGATCTATATTAAAAAAGTGGACACACAAAGTAACTATACATTACAATTAAGTA
>ERZ1034920.1439-NODE-1439-length-15330-cov-7.104812_pt1 | contig 15330 bp, 17 predicted proteins | sample MGYA00520688_ERZ1034920 | MGnify/ENA primary metagenome ERZ1034920 (study PRJEB33766, sample SAMN09781785) | gut metagenome | biome: gut microbiome | host: Homo sapiens | place: Madagascar | study: EMG produced TPA metagenomics assembly of the PRJNA485056 data...
CGGAAATGAACTGGTCCCCGCTCGCCACTCTTCCTGTAAATGTATGAATATCCGGGTTCGCTTTTTCATTCGCTGCTACCGCCTTCTTCACAAGCTCCTTGTCTGCCGGGAATGACAATGTATCCATTCTCGGAATCTGTCCTGCCGGATCACCGAATACAGTCGCATCCATATCATGATGCAGTGCATCCGTGGAAATGACCATGTCGCCAATATCAATCTGTGCATCAAGAGAGCCGGCAATACCGGTATTGATCAATGTATCTGCTCCGAATTGACTCACCAGAATCTGTGCACAGATTCCTGCATTGACCTTACCGATTCCGCTTCTTACGATTACAACATCTTTTCCGCCGAGTGTTCCCTTGCAGAATACCATACCTGCCATCTCCACGGTCTCTTCGATCTGCATATCTTTCTTCAGTTCTGCAACTTCTTCTTCCATTGCGCCGATAATACCTATCATATATTTATATCCTCCTGTGTTTCACGAATTTATCTATGCCTTATTATAGACGATAGGAAAATGGATTTCAACCGACGAAATGTATGGATAATTTGACGGTTTTCTGTTATAATCGGGAAGTATGACAGTCAACAGATTTTCTGTCTGTTGATACCGAATCATGTAAAACTATGCAAGAACATTATCAGGAGGTAATAGATATGGATTACAAACCAACCGGAGTCTGTTCTCGTCTCATTCACGTAGAACTTGACGGAGATAAAATTGCTAACGTAGAATTCGTAGGCGGATGTGCCGGTAACACATCCGGAATCAGCAGCCTTGTTAAAGGAATGGATGCACATGAAGTCATCAAGCGCCTGGAAGGAACCAGATGTGGTGAAAGACCGACATCTTGTCCTGACCAGTTATCCAAAGCTTTGAGACAGGCACTTGGCAAATAATAGGCCAGCAGCTGATCTGAATAACGCAGACACAAAAAAGGATACTCGTCCCCCGACCGGGAGACTTGTATCCTTTTTCATTTTGGTGATTTTTTAATTTTGGTATTTTTTTCTCTTTTTTTCACACCCTGCTTTTCCCTCGTCAAAACTTCCGTTGACTGGTTACGAATAAATAATTATTAATAGTTACATTGTTTCTTTCATTGTTTTTCATTGTATTTTCTAATTATTATTCGCTCCTACATATTGTGCACTTACTTATTAATGAATTTATTTATGGTTTTTTATTGTCGTCTTCTTTTTTATATACATTACCTTATGGTTTGCTTTGTCTGTTTTACCTGTTTCATTCAGCTGTAATCTTCACTTTATCCCAACTACTGTTTGACTGTCATGGTCTGCATGGTTTCTGGTTTTTCCGTCCACTTCTTTACTTTAATCTCTTCATCTTTTGATTTGTAATCTTTTTGTTTTGCTCTTCTTTTTTTAGTCTTATGTTCTTATCCCTCTATGCTTTTTGAGGATTGTTAGTCGATGTAAATTCCACCGGTAAAGGAACTGCTCATATCGCTGTTAGCAGCATGTGTACAACGGACACGGTAATAATAGCCGCCTTCAACGTAAAGCGTTCTGTTGGACATTACTCTGTTGGTATTTTTATTTTCCTTCTGCCAACCATCATAAGTTGTCCACTCTGTATCTTCTTCTTTTGCACGCTCCACAATTACTGCTATCTGCACACTTTTTACTACCTGTCTCGCAATCGTTGTCCCTCCTGCGTAAATTTTGCCTTCTCCTAATTTTGTACATTTGGAGTATCCTGTCATCAAATCTACGCCCCGGGTACCTTTCGTATCATAACCGATGGATTCTTCATCATGCGTCAGCATGGATCCATCTATTACTTTACCCTCAGCAGCTCTCGCCTCCTGCATGGATGTCATCGACAATCCTCCGACCAGCATTGCGGTCAGACATACAGACACGATTTTCTTCTTCATATCTCACCTCCATTCGTACTTTTTTCTGCCCTCATATATTAATACACATAATTTTTCAAAAACTGTCGCTTTTATTTTGGAAAAAATAAATTATTTAATATTTTTTCAAATTCCTGCTGCTTCATTGTCCCCGTCAACAAATAATCTATACTATTATATTTAAATTCGGCTGCATAACCAAATCCTTCATTTTTATCTATTTTATATACTGTAATATCAACTTTACAATTATGAAGCTTTTCAGTATATTTTTTTTCTATCGGGTCTTCAAAGTCCACTCCCCATGAATTTTCTCGATATGGTGCACTTATAATATATGCTATTGTTTTTCCGTTATATGTATAATAATTTTCTGCAACTTGGTTATTTTCATCCAGGTTCATTGAATCAAACTTCATACCTTTTAAGCTTGCAGATAATTTAACTATATCCGTATCAAACACATCTCTTATTTCCTGATACGCCTTTTCCTCGTCTTCATTTTTTATTGTCTTTACTTTTTCTCCTTTAACAGTATATTCAACCTCTCTATCTCCAACATTCTGTCTTACCATCCGCACGATCCTCTTCGGACCTCCCATACTGGTAATCCCCATTGCCAGCACACAGACAATGACTGCTGCCAGTGCGAGATAAATTTTCAAAGGCTTCTTTTTACGGCGGACTTTCTTTCCGGAAGGTTCCTCCGGATCCTTTTGTCCGATCCCTGCCTTCAGCATCTTGCGTCCCAGCTCCAGAGCCTCGCGATCTTCTTCAGAGAGATGGTTGATTGCTTCTTCTCTTTCTTCTGTTTCTTTCCTGGTCTGCTCCATCTCATATGCACGGATCTGTTCTCTTACTCTTGCGAGGACAGCTTCCTTTGTCCCTTCAGGCACGACAAGACTGGTGTCATTTTCCAGAAATTCTTCTTCCTCTCTGGCAATCTCTTCAAATTCTCTGGCAATGCATTCTTTAAATTCGTCTTTCTTATCATTCATTTTGCTACCCTCAAATTTTTGACTGGTCTGTAAATTTCTCCATAGTTTTGCCACTTGACCTATTTCTTTCAGAAAGTATAATATAGATATAATCTTTATTATATTTGATGTATGCAAGAATAATACATATTCAAGTCTGGAGGTAATTATGAAACGTATTATCTTAACCGGTGGCGGTACTGCCGGGCATGTTACACCTAACATTGCTCTTCTGCCACGCCTGAAAGAATTAAACTATGATATTCACTATATAGGTTCTTATAATGGAATTGAAAAAGAACTGATTGAACAGTTCGGTATTCCGTATCACGGAATCTCAACCGGTAAACTCCGCCGCTACTTCAGCGTGCAGAACTTTACAGATCCGTTCCGTGTGATCAAAGGACTCGGCGAAGCAAAAAAACTTGTGAAGATCCTTCATCCTGATGTCATCTTCTCCAAAGGAGGCTTCGTATCCGTTCCTGTTGTTCTTGCCGGTAAAAGCCGTCATGTCCCGACCATTATCCATGAGTCTGACATGACACCGGGACTTGCTAATAAGATTTCCATGCCATCGGCATCAAAAATCTGCTGTAACTTCCCGGAAACCATTGAGCATCTTCCTGCCGGAAAGGCTGTTCTCACAGGCTCTCCGATTCGTCAGGAACTGTTATCCGGTGATAAATATAAGGCATTGGAATTTCTGCACTTTACTCAGGACAAACCAGTGATCATGGTCGTTGGCGGAAGTCTTGGTTCTGTTGCCGTCAACGATGCTGTCCGCAGTGTCCTTCCTGAATTGCTTCAGTCTTTCCAGATAGTTCATCTCTGTGGCAAGGGCAAAATTGATGAATCTTTGAAAGACCTGGAAGGTTATGCTCAGTTCGAATATATCAAAGACGAACTGAAGGACCTCTTCGCTCTGACAGATCTTGTTATTTCAAGAGCCGGAGCCAATGCGATCTGCGAACTTCTTGCACTGCACAAACCGAATCTTCTGATTCCACTTTCTGCAAATGCAAGTCGTGGTGACCAGATCCTGAACGCCCGTTCTTTCGAACGTCAGGGATACAGTGTTGTTCTGGAAGAAGAGGAACTGAATCATGATGTCCTCCTGAAAGCAATCACGGACCTTTATCAGAACCGTGAGACGTACATTCAGGCAATGAAGAATTCTCCTCAGCAAAATTCCATCGATACCATTATCGATCTGATCGAATCCGTTGCCAGACACTGATCTGCATTTATCTCTGTAATACATAAAAAACAGGTGGTTGTACTTCCACCTGTTTTTTATGTATTGTGTAAGCGGTCATACTCATCTTTGTACCTTTTTATCATCCATTTTCTTGCTCTTTTCAGCATACCTTCCAATGCATATAATGTAACGCCCATCTGCTTAGCAGCTTCCTTCTGCGGCATATCTACATAATATACAAGTGCCACAGCCTGATACCATCTGGCCTTTTTCTGATACAGTTCCCGGAATATATCAATTCCGAGTTTGCGGAAACCTTGTTCCTTGAGCATCGCTATCACATACTCTTCTGAACTGTCATCAACCAGAGCGTCCGGATATTCGTCTTCCGACATCGTTATTTCCTCTAACGACACTTCGCGTTTATGGTCTCTTATATAATTCATGGCTCTGTACTTTGCAAGCATCAGCATCCATGCTTTAATCTGCTGCTTGGATTCATTTCCATTCTGTACATATGCCATGAAGAAGGCATCCTGCGCAATTTCTTCTGCTACGTGATGGTTTCCAGAGTATCTGAGTGCCTCCCTGTATACAACGTCAAAGTATTCGCTATATGCATCCACAAAGGCACTTTCCCCTGTAAACTCTCTTCCCACTTTACGCTCCTACCTTTTATCTACTTAATCTTTGATAAAACATCTTCTTTTTCTTCTTCTGTCAACTCATGCATCGTCCATCCAAGTCCGACTTTGTCATCTTTATGTCTCGGGATCATGTGCACATGATAATGAAATACTGTCTGTCCGGCAGCTTCACCGTTGTTCTGGACAATATTGTAACCATCGCAGCCCAGTGCTTTTGTGAGCTTTGTGATCATTTTCTTCGCAAGGATCATTGATTTTCCTGCAAGTTCATCATCAATCTCATACAGATTGGCATAATGTTCTTTTGGCAGGATCAGTGCGTGTCCTTTTGCTGCCGGATTGGCATCCAGGATCACCCGGAAATCTTCATCCTCATACACAGTCGCTGTCGGAATGTCTCCATTCGCCAGTTTACAAAAAATACAATTCTCATCCTTCATAATCTTATCCTTCTTTCTTTTAAAATTTATGATTGATTATTTAAACCGCCAATGCTAAACTGATACCTCAGAAAGGGGCGGTAATTATTATGTTATCATCGACAGACTATGACAAATTACAACAGATTATGCAGGAAAATCCTGAAAACGAAGCACTTATAAACCGGCTTTTAACCTCTCATCAGATGGAGATCAGTACCATAAGTCACGAGATCCGTAATCCTCTGACACTGGTTTACAGTACACTCCAGCTTATCGAATCACAACATCCGGAAGTCCTTACATTTTCCCATTGGACGGAACTGCATCAGGATATCGAATACATGAAATTTCTCCTGGAGGATCTGTCTTCTTACAATAACGGAGAACGTCTGGAACTTACCCCGGTAAGTGCAAGTACCTATTTCCGCAGGATTGCTTTATCCTTCGCTGCTTCTATTGTTGATACAGATATCGAATTTGTTTCCCGTATTCCCGAGGATCTCCCGGAAATATCTGCAGATCCCGTAAAGCTCCGTCAGGCAGTTCTGAATCTTCTTCGCAATGCCTGTGATGCACTGAACAAAAAGGCTCCTGATTCCCAGAAGCCGGTCATTACATTCTCTGTCAGTCTCCAGACAGATTCTCTGCATATCGGGGTCAGGGACAACGGTTGCGGCATCGCTCCCGAAGACCAGGAGACTATCTTCGAGCCATTTGTCACTCACAAACCGGACGGGACCGGTCTTGGACTTGCAATCACCCGCCGGATCATCCAGGCTCATCACGGAACAATCGCGTTCAACTCCGTCTTACATAACGAAACCACGTTTACCCTTACGCTTCCGGTACAGTAATACTCCCATCAGGAAGCCGGCTGCCAGGCCTCCGATGTGTGCCATATTGTCTACGCCGCCACTGGTAAATCCATAATATAATGTCAGCACAACCATAAACACTAATCCTTTGCCGGATATCTCTCCTATCCTTCCCCGGTTACGGATCGCCACATACAGAAGTGCACCGATAATTCCGAAGATTGCACCGGATGCGCCTGCCGATACTGCCATATTTCCTGTCAGTATGTCCCACCATGCAGACAGGATATTCCCTGCAAGGCCGCTTACAAAATATACGATGAGGAACTTTATCTTTCCTATCTCAAGTTCCAGATTCCACCCCATCGCTACAAGCACAACCATATTATTGAAAAGATGATCGTATCCGAAGTGGAGAAACATACTCGTAAACAGCCGGTAATACTCTCCGTTCTTTATCAGATATGGAACATACATTGCCCCATGCTGTAACATGAATCTTCCATCCTCCGTCATTCCCTGAAATGACAGTACCAGAAAGACTATTACATTCACAACTGCCAGTAATACAGTACATGGTGCTTTTATTGTGTTCTTATTCATCTTCTATCGTCCGTTACCTTTCAATCTATTCATTTTCTGTCTTTATCAGTATAACATAGATTACTTAAATATTACAATTCCTCTTCTTCAATATGCAGTCCGTCCCATTCTCCCCATTTTGTTTTTTTATGTTTAGTCAGGAAACGCTTTACCGGGATCCACAGATTATCTGTCTCACGCATGATCGAGCTTCCCATCTCCTGTTCCGTAATCCAGTCATGTTCTTCCGTATCGTAATAAGATGTCCGCTCTCTTTTTTCTTCCAGCAGTTCATCTATCATTGTTTTTCTTACTGGTTTTTCCATATCTTTTTCTTCTCTTTCCCCACATTCTGCGATTAGTTTCTCCAGACTGTAATTTTCTTCCATCGTTCCCTTATGCAGCAAAAATGCCAGCCGGACACATTCTTCTTCCTCGTAATCCGCAACTTTCACCATGTACTCTGTCAGCACATGGAATTTCTCCCATAGATCCTGCGTTGCCGGCGGATAATAACAGAAAAAGAATTGCCCTTCCTCATAAAATATATATTCCGGTTCCAGTAGAATACAGTGGATATCCAGCAGATATTTTCCGGTTTCTTTCAGCACATTCCCAAACTGGTACATAAATTGCCGTATATCCTCCGCCTTTAGCTTTGCTCTTGTATACATTGCCTGCATAGATATCTTTCCGCTTACATCATAATCATAATAACTGCTGCCATTCATGCCTCTTCCTGCCACCTTAAGGAATCCTTCCGGTGAATTGGCTTTCAGCATCTTCATCTGATAGTCCTCTTTATATAATACATGTTCTTCTATCGTTATCTTTCGTTCCATTCTTTCATTCCCCATTTATTTCTTTATCCTGCGGATATCCCGGATATACCGTTCCGGTTCTGTTACCGATGCCCTGCTTTCTACCGCAAGTGACATCTTCCGTCTTTTCGCCACGGCCGACACACGGATCTCTTCTTTGCTCACGGAACATACCGCTACGGCTCCCGGAAAGAGGATGCACTTTTTCCCGACCCGTTCCTGAAATAAGGCTTTTAATTCCGCTTCCTGTATTCCATCCTTTTCTCTGGCTTTCGTACTTCCGACAACAGCAGTCTCGTATGCTGCTCCCGCAATAATATTCTTGTCATGATAATAAAAACATGCCAGGACGCACCCCATAACAAGAAATAATATCATCGGCATCAGCAGGGACATTTCCACTGTAAAGCTTCCGTTCAGAGCATGTTTCTTATCTATGTTTATAATCCGTTCCATCTCACAGTCCTCCGATACATACGCCAAACAGATAGCCCACTGTCAGAAACGGATAGAATGGGAATGCAAGACTCTTCTTCCGTCTCAGGGTCACGCATCCCAGAGCAAGAATCCCCAGAATAAAAAATGAAGTCGCAAGAACTTCCAGAAGTCCCCATACTCCCAGATAGATTCCAAGTATCAGAATCGCCAGACTGTCCCCGTATCCAATTGCTTCCCGTGTAATCTTACTGATTCCTATAAATATCATACCGATCAGCCCGCCTCCCAGCGATACCATCCAGTCTATATTCTGTGTAACTGCCTGATATAGAACCGTTCCTGCCATACACAATAACAGTACATCTCTCGGAACTTTCCTGATCTTATAATCCATAAACGACAGTCCTGTCAGTATGACCATCGCCACTATGCGGCTTACCGTCCACATTTGGAACATGCCCCCTTTCCCGCTGCCTCCGATACCGGTATCGCATAGATTGTCCGTTTTAATCCACTGCATGACAATGAACTATGATACCGGTCTCCAAAATTTGTAATGTATATAGTTCCTGCATTTCCTTTCATGCAATGTTCACATGGATAATATCTGCCGCCACTTTCATTACGAAGATCAGACACCGTACCCATATGTGTCATCCGGATCGACAGATCCAGATAGGAACAATGATAATCTTTGTGATATACAAGACCGTTCTCCGTCACATAGACCGTATCATTTCCCATATCGGATAATCCCTCTTTTTCATATCCGCTCCATGCTTTTATCTTCATGGTTTCCCTGCATTTTACCGGTCTGATACCGAATACCGGCACAGGAATTTTCACCTGATATTCTGCGTTCAATGTTCCAATCCCGGTACGTACAGACATTCTTGATGCCGAACAGTCCATCCCACTGCTGCCGCCTGCAATGATACTTCTTTCCATCCTTGTCTCTCCGATTGCATAGACGACATCACGCTCTACCTTTGACGGCATCAGCATCTGTGTGATACAGGTGTCTTTTGCCGCCTGTTTTCCTGCATACTGCAGACTGCTCCTGACTGCAGTATGTACTGCCATCATTTCCAGAAGGTACAGCAATGTCACAACCGCCAGGAAAAACAGCGGTACCGTTGCTGCCGCCTCTACGGTAACGCTTCCCTTTCTTTTATTACGGAATAATTTTTCCAATCGTGTTGAGGCGGATAAAGATACCCTTTCAGATACTGAATGATTGATAGGTTGTGAGGGGGAGAATAAATTATTTCTCATTTTGCGAATCCTGCTCCTTTCTTTATTATTTTTATATTTCCGGGATTTCTAACGATACCTGAAAGGGCATCTTTATCCGCCTCATGTTATTGTTCTTATACTCACTACTGATAGCCGTAATATGTCTGAAATCTATACGATATCCCTCTTCTCAGCTTACACACCGTGTCCACTTCCATTCTTCCGACACAGTAATCGATCCGAAATGACGGCTGGCTGTAAATCGTCTGCATATCCTTCTCGATCACGCCCATGGTTCTTACTGTTAATTTCCCTTTATCTTCCAGGAATAACAACATTCGCACATAGTCTTTGTAGTCCATACCACCTTCTACATCCGCCCCGTCGCCGGTGTCTTCCTCTGTTCCAAGCTTCATAAGACCGGATAATGAGAGCTGCCAGCTTGCATCATCTTTTACAACTGCAGTCTTTTTTCCATTCAGCAATGTTCTCACATCCATCACGGATTCCCCGTATGCCCATGCCAGAAGAATTCCCTGCGCTGCAGCTTCTGTAACCGCCGGTACCGCAAGCAATGTACATAATGTTCCTGCCGCTGCCCGTGCCTCAGCCTGTCTGGTGCTGTTGGTCTGCAGATACAGATAATTCGGCACAAATCTCAGCAGCACTAATTTGTTCGCGACCGCTTCCAGATTCTCCCGGTCACTTTGCCTGCCAGCCAGAATATATTCCACTTCATAGTCCAGGCTCCCACCCTTCGGTTCATCCAGAAAATCCGCAAAATGTTCCTGTATATACCCGCCCAGCAATACGGAATCCAGTGTTCCTCCTTCCGATTCCACATCTTCAAATGTTCCGTGACCGGTCTGATTCTCTCGGTTCTCCGGCATGTCCTTTGACACAATCTGTTTTTCTGATACCTGTGTTTCTTTCGGTAATACCAGATTCAAAATCGGTGCCTGCTTCAGTCCTGCTACATGTTCCAACGGATTCTCTTCGCCCGGAAGTTCCATTTCCTGCCCGCTCAGAAGCTCCTCCAGACGATCTGTCTGCGCTTTTTCTTCTCTGGTAATCTCATCTGCCTGCCGTTCCTGATTCTTCCAGATGGAAGTACTCCCAAGATACTTGTCTGCCCATGAGATCCCGTATTTGTGTTTCATGTATTTACCGGCCTGATCCATGAACAATTCCCCATTCTGATCTGTGAACAGCCGGATTCTCTTTATATCATTTCCCATATCAGCACCGTAATATGACAGGCGGTCTAACAAATTCTGCTCACTGTATGTCCCGCTTTCATATCCTGCTTCTATGGCAAATACATCATAATGTTCCAGAAGTTCTTTTTGATATTCCGCAAATACGCACTCCACTGCCCGGTTCATATCTGCCCTTCTGTAATTCTTTGCCATCTGGATGGATGCGCTTTCCGTCAACGCAAGTACAAGCGAGACAAGCAGAATAAATGTCAGTGTCAGATATACCGTTATCTCTCCTCTTACATACCCTGTCGTCATCTCCTTCTTTCCGGTGCTCACCACACTTAAATTCCGGAACTTTCGCTGGTAATCTTTTCGAATATTGTCTGCACCAGACTGGTAAGCTGTGATTTGAAGATGATCACAAGTCCGATCAGTACGACCAGGATCAAGATCACTTCTACCACCCCGATCCCCCGGTCGTCTTTTAATACCTGTAATGCATATCGAATTCTCCACATACTGTATTCTCCTTTCTTCTTTTCCTTTTAGTCCCATCTATATCTGCAATGTCAGAAATGCCGGTACTATCACAATGACCAGTACCACCGCCAACATAAGAAACATTGGAAGCAGCAGCTTTGTCCCGGCTTCTTCCCCAAGCCTTTTTGCCTGTGCTTTCCGTTCTTCAAATGCCTGTATGGATTCCAGTTTTAACAGTTCTGTCAATCCTTTTGTTCCTTTCCGCAGATTCTGTGACAACAAAGCCCCCAGTCTTATATAAACCTGAACGTCACACCGTCTGCCGAAATTCTCATAGCTCTCCGATTCTGTCACACCACTGTCCATCTCATGACAGGTCTGTATCATTTCTTCATATGCGTACCTCTTTTTCCCTTCTTCTTTTTCTCTCGCATAGCCCTCGGTTACCTTTCTCCAGGCACGCTTTACCGTCATGCCTGCTCCCAGATACAATGTCAGTTTATTGATAATATCCGGATAGTCCTTAAGCATCTGTTTTTTTCTGTCTTCCAGTGCCTTTTTTTCATTCTGTTTCTGTAATGCGCAGAGCAATATTCCGATCATTATGCTCATTGTGAGCACAATCATTCCCCGGTTATGAAACGGATGATAATAACGAAGTTCGTTTTTCCCCAGACGTTCCGGCAGAATCAGCGTTTCCTGTTCCCGCTGCTTTTCATCTGCCTTTTTCATATTTTCCGTTACTATTTTCTTTATCTTTTCCTCTCCGCTTAACTTCTTAGGATATACACAGACCACGCACTGATAAGCTGCCTGTTCTTTTTCATTTTCCGTATAAGTAAGTACCGCATTCAGTTTTACAAGCGTTCCCTTTTCTGCAATATTCTTCTCCTGTATCTCGCCCTTAACATTCATTACATCATACCTGTCCAGTTCCCAGGAGACCGTCACCGGTTCTCCCGGAATCTCTGTGATCAGGTTCAGGTCTGTCTCCACATGATCCGGCGTCTGGTTTTCATTTAGTATCAGCCTGTCCATCCTCCGGATGATCCTTCCGAACAGTTCCTGTATCTCTTCTGTCGTATACCGGCGTTCCGATACTTCTATATCCGTTCTTATTTTTTTCTTTGTATCCCCGATTTTTACATCTAAGACTTCCGTCTTTGACCCTTTTCCGTAATCATTCCTCTCAATGGCCGGTTGTAGCTGCTTTACAGAACGAACGGCATCTGCTCCGGTCAGTAATATTCCGGATATGAACAATACACAAGTCACCCGCACTATACGTCGATTCTCAATATCCTTATTCCCAGATAATAAGCGCCTGCGTAGATTCCAAGACATAATGTCATCACCCCGATTCCTGCCATATTCCCATATAATTCATTCATGAATTCCGGAAAACTAAGTGACATATAACCGATAATTCCATACGGCACTACCGACATGATCTGAAATTCATATTTCTTTGCAGCGAGCATGGTATCGATCTCTCTTTTCACTTCTATCTTGTCTCCGATCTGATTCGCTGTATTACGGATAATACCGATCATGTCCCCACCGCTTTTCTTTGCTGTTACGAATACGGTTACAAAACTCTTTACATCCTCCGACAGAACCTGTTCTGCAAATTCCTCCAGCACCTGTTCAACCGGAATATGTATCCGCAATTTTCTCGTAATAACCAATAATTCCTTAGAAATCCGGGCCTCCGGAGGATAAAGAATTTTTAATTCTTTCTGCGTTTCATAGAATGCATTTTCTACCGAATAGCCCGTGTTCAGTGCTGCCGACAGAGACTGTATCATCTCGCGGAACTGCTTCTGGAATTCCTGTTCCTTTTTCTTTTTCTCTTCTTTCAGAAATTCTCTGTACAGCCATATCCCCAGCGGGATCAGTGCCGGCACAGCCCATATCTTCCGGTAATAAAGCCATGCCGTAATCCCAATGAGTGTGGCAGCCTTTCCCCCGGCTGCCCCACGTTCTTTAAATGTGATATCCTGCTGCCATAAGCTTCTCGCGGTGACAAAGTTCTGCAATTTTTTTCCAGTCTCCGCTGACTTTTCTTTCCATCCTGATTTCTCTTTTTTCTTCATCTTCTGTTACATTCACCGCCTCCTTATATGCTTCTTCAAAGCAATACAGCGTCTGCAGGTGGATCTCTTCCTCCCAGTATCCCAGGACTTCTGTTACTTCCAGGACTTTTCTGGTCTTATCTCTTAGACGGCCGAGATGTACAATGATATCCAGACCGGAGGCGATCTGTCTCTGAATTGCAGGAAGGGGAAGATCCATTCCCATCAGTACCATCGTTTCCAGACGGCTTAGCATGTCCTTCGGACTGTTTGCATGGCCGGTGCTGAGACTTCCGTCATGCCCCGTATTAAGTGCCTGAAGCATATCAATTGCTTCCGCCGAGCGCACTTCCCCCACGATGATCCTGTCCGGTCTCATACGAAGTGCCGACTTGATCAGATCCCTGATGGTAACTTCTCCTGTTCCTTCTACATTTGCATTTCTTGCTTCCAGTCTTACCAGATTCTTTACATTTTGAATCTGAAGTTCTGCGTTGTCTTCGATCGTTATGATGCGTTCATTTTTGGGTATATATTGCGATAGTGCATTCAAGAAAGTGGTTTTCCCGGATCCGGTTCCACCACTGATGAATATATTGTATCCGGCGGCTACTAATAAAGCCAGAAAACCCGATACTTCTGAATTGATTGACTGCCATTCCATCAGTTTTTTCATTGTAATTGCTTCTTTTGCAAATTTTCGAATTGTAACGATCGGCCCATTTAATGCGACCGGCGGAAGTACGACATTGACTCTCGATCCGTCTGCCAGTCTGGCATCTGCAATCGGCGATGCCTCATTTACCAGTCTGTTGGATCCTGCCACGATCTGCTGGATCACATCCTCCAGTTTGTCTCTGGATAAGAATCTTTTGTCTGACTGGATGATCCTTCCTGCTTTTTCAATAAATATATTCTGCGTCCCGTTGATCATGATCTCTGTGATCTGTTCGTCTTCCAGAAATTCCTGCAGCAGATCCAGTTTCCGAAATGCATTGAAAAGTTCCTTTCCAAGCATTGTTTTCTGATCCAACGGCAGATATTCTTCCTGCGAAGCTTCCTGAAGTACTTCATAGATCAACTCTGTCAGTTCTTCGTCCTCCATGTCCCTTGTCATATCCAGTCTGGATAATATCCTTGCATGGAGCTGCTCTGCTTCTATCATTTTCCTCATCCTTCCAGCTCTTTCTTTACCATCTTCTGCTTTACATCGTCATAACCCATCAGATGTAATTCTTCTTCAAACTGGAATAATTTTGCCTGCGCCACCTCCTCTTTTATGACTGCCACATGTATCTCCGTACACATCCTCAAGAGCTCATATACTCCACGGATCCCTTCATCGATATCCAGTATCAGGACTTCATATATGCTCTGTTCTGCAATCTGTTCCACAAACCCTGTCCACTCTTCGATCTCCACTGCCTTCAGATCTTCCGACATCCGCATAGGCAGAAGATAGTCAAGCGGTCCCATATGTTTTACCATACCTGCCAGAGCTGCTCTTAAGTGTTTCTTCTCCTGTCTGGAATAATAAAGTGCATCCGCTACCGTCTGTCCGGCATCCGGAAAATGTCCCCCGATCCCTCCATATACTTCAAGATTCAGGTACAATACATTGTACGTCCTTGCCAGTTCTTTTCCCAGCTTTAATGCATACCCGGTCTTCTTACTCCGGTGCACCGGGGAAAAGATTCCGATGATCCTGACATTCTGCTTTTTCGCTGTCCTAAGGAAAAATCTTTCCGGTTCCCCGGACTGCGTACACTGTTCGATCACCGCTCCCATAATGGCCTCTCCGGACTGGTACTTATTGATAAGTTTCTCATTTGTCTCATGTGCTGCATTTTCCGACTGTGCCAGAACGAACACATTCCCGGCCTTTATCTTCTTCCTGTCTTCTACCGGATAACTGCTTCCGATCAACAGGATATCAACCGGTGATTCCTCCTGCAGTTTTACGGTCTGCTCAACACTGTTACATACCTGTACGCCAAGTGCCAGCTCCTTCGCTTTCATAAAAACTTCCGCAAGGGCCGCAGCGTATCTCACTTCCTGGTCACAAATCACCAGATTTCTGCTTACCACATACTATCCCTCCTTCAACACGTTTACACAAAATCTGAAACGTTTGCCGATACGGCATTGAATACTTCTTGAATTTTTTGAATCTAACAATTAGAACTACAAATCAGATGCAAGCTACTTCGTAACTTGTAGGCTGATTATATACTGGATGATTTGTATTTGTCTATGCCCTTTTTAAAAGTTTTCAATCTTTGTGCAATGTTTACATAATTTGATAAAAAGTTATACCGTAAAGTAGAGCAACCCCAGGAAATCCAAAGGATCCGGATGTCAAAAAAGTGATCGGATTCATCCCGACACAGGCAGAAATTCCCTGTCCGTCAAGAAATTCGTTTACAAAAAATATGATCGCGAACCCAATAATTCCACGAATCAGAAAATTTACAATGATTTTTGTTCCCTTTTTTTTCATATTTTTCTCTTTTTTATTCTAAAAGTGCGGTCATTATAAAAGGGATTT
>ERZ1034920.1440-NODE-1440-length-15328-cov-5.050547_pt1 | contig 15328 bp, 16 predicted proteins | sample MGYA00520688_ERZ1034920 | MGnify/ENA primary metagenome ERZ1034920 (study PRJEB33766, sample SAMN09781785) | gut metagenome | biome: gut microbiome | host: Homo sapiens | place: Madagascar | study: EMG produced TPA metagenomics assembly of the PRJNA485056 data...
ATGCAGATTTCGCGGCGGGTGCCTTCGCCGTGGTCGAGTGGGCCAAGGTCGAAGTAGCCGGCTTCGTCGCTGGTTTTGGTGGTTGGACGGCCGGTTTCATCGGTATCGAAGAGGAAGAATTCGCATTCTGGCCCAACGTTAAAGGTGTAACCAAGTTTGGCGGCTTTATCGAGAACGTTCTTCAGAACGTGGCGAGGATCGCCGACGAATGGGGTGCCGTCTGGATTGTATACGTCGCAGATGAGGCGGGCAACGCGTTCGTGCTGTGGACGCCAAGGCAGGATGGTGAAGGTGTTGAGGTCCGGATGCAGGTACTGGTCGGATTCGTGAATGCGGGTAAAGCCTTCAATGGAGCTGCCGTCGATCATGATCTGATTATTGAGGGCTTTTTCGAGCTGGGCAGCGGTGATGGCCACGTTTTTCATCTGGCCAAAAATATCGGTGAACTGCATGCGGATGAATTCCACGTCGTTTTCTTCAACGAGGCGGATAATGTCTTCTTTTGAATATTTATTCATGACAAGGCTCCTTTTCTGCGGTTGATGATAGAGGGTAAACAAAAAGAGCAAGAGATATCCCGTGATTCGGAACACCCTTGCTCTCGATGGTGATATTATGCGCCGAATATTAATAAATGTCAATGCATTTTTTTATTGTCGCAATATTAAATTACATCGCCCGTTGAGGGTGGATATGCTATAATGCGTGTATTCGTGAAGAATGAAAGGAGAAGGCCTGTGGAGCTGATTGTCTGTTTGGATGAGCGCGATGGAATGATGTTCAATCATCGTCGCCAGAGCCGCGATCGTGCGGTGGTTGAAGATGTGCTGGCATTGGCGGCAGGGCGGCCGCTGTGGATGAATGCGTATTCGGCGCCGCTTTTTGACGGAGCAGAGAATGTGAGGGTGTCCCCGCAGTTTTTGGCGGAAGCACCGGCAGAGGCGCTGTGTTTTGTGGAAGATCAGGACGTGTCATCCTTTGCGGCGCGCATTGCGCGGGTGATTGTGTATCGATGGCATCGCGTGTATCCAGCGGATCGGCGCTTTGATCTGACGTTGACGGATGCTGGATGGCATTTGGCCGCCTGCTATGATTTTCCAGGCCATTCTCACGACATCATTACCCGGGAGGAATACGAACGATGAAACGTGCTTCAAAATTATTGGCGCTGCTGCTGAGTGTGCTGCTCAGCCTCGGCGCGTTGACGGCTTGTGATGGCACAACGGTGGAATCATCGGCGTCAAGCGAGCAGAGAACGGAAACGACGCAGCCTGCTCAGGCGGAGGACACCACTTTGCCGGAAACGGCAGATACAGGCTTTTCACTGGCAACAGTACCGGCATACGATGGTGCAGCCTACGAGATTGTGCACGACAATGTGCCTTATTTTACCGCCTCCGATCTGACGGACGAGGCGTATGAAAGCTATGCGCCGCTGGATGGCTATGGACGCTGCGGCGTGGCGATTGCCTGTGTTGGACAGGAGCTGATGCCAACGGAAGAACGCGGCAGCATTGGTCAGGTGAAGCCGAGCGGCTGGCAGACGGTGAAATACGACAATGTGGATGGAAAGTACCTGTACAATCGCTGCCATTTGATCGGCTATCAGCTGACCGGCGAGAACGCCAACGTGCAAAATCTCATCACTGGCACGCGAGCGCTCAATATGGAGGGTATGCTGCCTTTTGAAAACATGGTGGCCGACTATGTGAAAGAAACCGGCAATCATGTGCTTTATCGGGTGACACCGATTTTTGAAGGAAATAATCTGGTGGCCAGCGGTGTGCTCATGGAAGGCTATTCGGTGGAGGACGAAGGCGAGGGCATTTGCTATTGTGTGTATGCTTACAATGCCCAGCCGGGCATCAGCATCGATTACGCCAATGGCAACAGTTGGGAGATGGCGTCCGATGAGGTGGATGCTGGAGACGGTAACGCCGCAGCTGTGGAAGAGCCGCAAACCTATGTGCTCAATACCAACTCGAAAAAATTTCATAAGCCTGATTGCAGCAGTGTGGCGCAGATGAAAAATCCGCAGGAGGTCAGCACCACTCGACAAGGCCTGATCGACCAAGGATACAGCCCTTGCGGCAATTGCAATCCATAATAGAAAGGCTCCGTTTCAATCGAGAAACGGAGCCTGTTGTATTAGTCGCGGATGCGCACGGTGATTTGGAAGAAGATCATGCCAACGATGAACAGCAGGGCAATCATGCCGACGCCAGTGTTGATGTCGCCAGTGATTTGGCTGACGACGCTGACGAGGGTGGTGCCCATAAAAGAGGCGCCTTTGCCGCAGATGTCCATGAGGCCAAAATATTCACCAGACTGCTTTGGCGGAATAATGCGAGTAAAATAAGAGCGCGAGAGTGCCTGAATGCCACCCTGGAACATGCCGACCAGCACGGCCAGCACCCAGAATTGCCACTGATGCGTTAAAAAGATGGCAAAGACAGCGATGCCGAAATAGGCGATGATGCAGAGCGTAATGAGCTTAGCGGTGGCATAGCGTCCAGAAAGACGACCGAATAGAATGGCGAATGGAAATGCCACGATCTGCGTCAGGAGCAGTGCCAGAAGGAGTCCGGTGCTGTTCAGACCGAGAGCTGTGCCGTAGGCGGTGGCCATGTCGATGATGGTATATACCCCATCGATGTAAAAGAAGAAGGCCAACAGGAAGAAGAACACTTTCTTCTCCGCTTTCACGTTTTTAAAGGTGCGGCCCAGTCGTGCAAAACTTTCGCGGATGGCGTGGCGCTGTTTTTCGATGTAATGTTTTTGCTCGTAGGTTTTTAGAAGCGGCAGGGTGAACAGGAGCCACCAGGCCGCCGTAATGCAGAAGGCCAGCTGCATGCCAAGGGTGGTGGAGATGCCAATGGCTCCGCCGCCCAGCACCAAAACAAGTGAAAGAACGAACGGCACACAACTACCGATGTAGCCCCAAGCATAGCCGCTGGCAGACACGATGTCCATGCGGTCATGGCTGGTAACATCGGAAAGCATGGAGTCGTAGAAAATCAAACTTGCCGAGTAGCCGGTCTTGGCGATGACAAAGATGATGAGGAAGATCAGCCAGTCACTGGAAAAGCCAAGTGCCACACAGCCGATCAAACCAATGGCCAGAAAGAGGATGAAGATGGGGCGCTTATAGCCGCGAGTGTCGGCCAATGTACCAAAGGTTGGCCCGGCGACGGCGACAATCAGCGTGACAATCGAGGCGGCGTAGCCCCAGTAAGCCAGATATTCCACGCTGGATAAACCGGCGTTTTCTGCCAGACTGTTAAAATAGATCGGCATGATGGTGGTAATCAGCAGCGTGAATGCTGAGTTGCCGATGTCGTAAAAAATCCAATTGCGTTCTAATTTTGTCAGTTTAAATGATCCCATATTTTGCTTGTCCTTTTTTCTAATAGTTACCTTCTATAAGTTTATGGGAATCGGCGCAGAAATTCCATATAAATGTTGTAAATTTGATGTAAATAATATGAATATGAGCAAATGGAAGGTTTTATGCTTTATACTATGCGTAGCAAATGCTGATCGCTAAAGGAGAGAGACAATGATTTATTATTTTTCTGGCACCGGTAATTCCAAATGGGCAGCGGAATGCATTGCGGCGCTGATTGGGGAGAAGACCTGTGACATTACAACGTTGACGGCACCGCCAAAGGTGCGTGAGGAGAAACATTTGGGGTTTGTATTTCCAGTGCATTCCTGGGACGCGCCGGAGGTGATGAACGATTTTGTGGCGACGCTGGAGCAGAACAATGCGTTTACTTTTGCCGTCTGCACCTGTGGTGAGGAAGCAGGGCTGACGATGAAAAAATTTGCGGCACGCTATCCGCTGCATAGCTGTTACAGTTTGGTCATGCCGAGCAATTATGTGATTGCCGCAGATGTGGACGATGAGAAAACTGTGTGGCGTAAATTTCAGGCGGCGTATTGGGAGATTCGGCAATTGTCGCAGGAAGTGCTGCGAAAAGATCGCGTGTATCGCGTGCATGAAGGGCCATTCTCGCGGCTGAAATCAGGACCGATTAATTATGGCTTCAACCATTATGGCCGCATGACGAAGCCGTTTCATGTCACGGAGCGGTGCGTTGGCTGCGGCATCTGCGCGCAACAATGTCCAGCGGGAATCATTGCGCTCGTGGCCGGGCGGCCTATCTGGCAGGCTGCGATGTGTCATCAATGCCTGCGCTGTATCAATAGCTGCCCGCAGCGTGCGATTCAGTATGGACCGTTGTCAAAAAAGTACGGACGCTATACGATTGAAAAACACCTGGGAAAATAATTTTTTTCAGCGATGGTCAATATTTTGCTGGAATTTGTTTCGATATCGAAGTATAATTGGTTCGATGTCGAAATAAAGGAGATGATTTCATGAATATGTTGCAAATAGCGTCCATCGCAGGATTGATTGCGTATTTTGCGGTGCTTTTGTTTGCGGTAACGCGTGAAAAGAAAAACCACAGCGTGGTGGATTATTTCTTTGCTGGGCGTTCGCTGCCATTTTGGGCGTTGTCGATTACTTTTGTGGCTTCTTGGTGGGGCGCAGGATCCGCGATTTCAACAGCCGACTTGGCGTATTCCGATGGGCTTGGCGCGTTTTGGTATTATGGGGTGCCAGTTTTAGTGGCAACCTTTTTGATGATTCTCAGTGCCAAGGCCATTCGCCGCGTCGGTTATCTGACCCAAGGCAGTATGATGGAAGCACGCTATTCAAAAAGCGTGGCAAAGCTCCTGTCAGTGATGATTTTAATTTTTATGACGCTGAATGCTGCCTCGCAGATGGTGGGCATTGGGACATTTTTTGGCACCTATCTGGGGTTGAATTATGAAATCGCCATCTTGGTTGGTACCGGGATTGTGCTGATTTATTCCATGTTTGGCGGTTTTCGCGGCGTGGTGTTGACCGATATTATCCAGTTCTGCCTGCTGTTGATTTCTGCTGTGGTGGTCTTTGTTGTTGCCTTGCGTCAGGCAGGCGGCTTTGATATGATCACTCAGACAGCTGCGGCCCTGGGCAAGGACGATTATCTAAGCCCGACTGCCGGCGCGTCGAAATACATGGCGTACGTCATCACTTTTGGCTGCTCCTGGATGATTCAGGCCAATGTGTGGCAGCGCATTTCTGCGGCGCGCAGCAATGAAGACGCACGCAAGATGACGGTCATGAGTTTCTTTGCCTATATTCCCTTGTATCTGATTGTGGTTGCCACAGGCATGGCGGGATTGGTGCTCTTTGACGACATGCCGGAAGGCGGCATTGTCACTGCTGTGGTGGTGGATTATATGTCGCCGGTTGTGGGCGCACTGGTCTTTGTTGGGATTGCGGCAGCCATCATGTCAACGATGGATTCTCTGATTAACACTGGGGCCATGACTTTGTCTTTGGACCTTAACACGCGGCAGAAGACGGAGCAGCAAAAGCTGAACTTTTCACGCATTGCGACGCTGTTGGTGACGCTCGTGGCCATTCTTATCGCGCTGCGCATTCGTTCTATTTTGGTGGTGTCTTGGATGGCGTCCGATGTGATTACTACTGGCGTATTTGTACCATTGGTGCTGGGCTTCATCTGGCGCCGCGGCAATGCGAAAGGTGCGCTGACGTCGATGGTGCTTGGGCTGGTGTATTGCTGGTACAATCTGCTGATCAGCTTCGGGGTAGCGCTGCCATCCTTCTGGGAACCGCAGTCGGCGCTGCAGGTGGTGCTCGGGGTGGCCTTGTCCTGTGTGGCTTATGTTGGGGTCAGCCTTTGCACGGCACCTGATTATGAAAAAGCTGATCACTTTATTGCTATGGCGGATTTGTTCGAGAAAGGGGGCCGGCGTTGATGAAGTCCGACAATACCTTTAATCTGGTGGCTAAATTGAGTGGTGAAATGGATGGATTGATTATGGCAGCGCTCAAGGAAAAGGGCGTGCCGGGATTGGTGTCTTCCCATGGCAGTATTGTTGCCGCGCTCTTTGGCGGCAGACGCTGCACCATGAACGCGTTGGCTGAAGAAATCGGTAAAACCCCACAGACGGTGACCATGCTGGTGAAAAAGCTGGTGCAATACGGCTACCTGCAATGCGAAAAATCTGCCCAGGACCGCCGCACCACCATTGTCTCTCTGACTCCGGCAGGCGAAGCCTTGCAGCCAATTTTTGATGAGATTTCCGAGCATCTCTACAACACCCAGTACCGTGGCTTTAGCTCGGAAGATATTACAACGTTTCGTCGTTTGCTCATAAAAATGAAAGCCAATTTTGATGCGGAAGTAGGCTGCAAACATTGAAATAAAAACAGGACGGTCTTTGTGCGACCGTCCTGTTTTTTGCATTTTGTTGATTAGATTTCGATTTTAGCGCCGAGCAGTTTGGCGAATTCGCGGCAAATGGCGGTGTTGCCAGGCCATGCTGGAGAGGTAACAAGGTTTTTGTCGACAACGGCTTCGTCCGCAGGAACGTTGACGTATTCGCCGCCAGCCAGAGTGATGTCTGGACCAACTGCTTCGTAGCAGGTTGCTTTGTAGCCGTTCAGCACGCCAGCTGCTGTCAGCACCTGTGGACCGTGGCAGATCGCAGCAACAGGTTTGTTGTCTTTGAAGAATTCCTGAACAATTTCGATCACACGAGGATTCAGGCGGATGTATTCTGGAGCGCGGCCGCCAGTAATGAACAGACCAGCATAGTCAGCGGTGTTCACTGCGTCGAAATCAGCAGTCAGAGCAAAGTTGTGACCAGTCAGTTCGGTGTAAGTCTGCTTGCCAAGGAAATCGTGGATGGCAGTAGCAACCGTTTCGCCAGCCTTCTTGCCTGGGCAAACAGCGTCCACTTGATAGCCCAGCATAGAGAGTGCTTGGAAAGGCACCATTGTTTCATAGTCTTCGGTATAATCGCCGCAAAGCAGCAAAATTTTCTTGCTCATAATTTATTCCTCCTAAAATATCTCATCGCGAGAGAACGCGATATTCTTTTAAATTTATTATACCACTTCATTGTAAAATGCAACATGGAGATATGGTAAAGAATTGCGTTTAGAATTGAGAAAATTGGTGGTAAATTTCATATTGATGCAATCAGATGGAGGGCGAGATTCACGAAGAACGGGTCAAGCGGTTTATTCTTTTCCCGTTTCACGGCGGCGTTTTTTCTCGTCGCACTCGATGGGCGTGAAGGTGCCGTCTGGGTTTGGCGTGAAAACGTAGTGTTCTTTTAAGAAGATGACGTCGTCGCGGTAGACAGAGTCCAGTTCGGCGAGTACGGCAGCTTTAGCGACGATGTTGGCACCGGCGAAGGTGGCGAGCTTTTCTAAGGCCGCTAAGGAATTGCCAGTGGCGAAGACGTCGTCGATGATGGCGACACGTTTTCCGCGCAGCTTTTCTGCGTCGCAGCCATCGAGGTAGAGGGTTTGCTTGGCCTGGGTGGTGATGGAGTAGACGGTGGCTTCGAGCACGTTCTGCATGTAAGGCTTATTGTGTTTGCGCGCCAGCACAAAATCTTTCATGCCCAGGAGACGGCTGATTTCGTAGGTGAGAATGATGCCTTTGGCTTCGGCAGTGAGCAGCACATCCACCTCAGGCAGGCGTTTGATGAGTTCTGGCGCCACGGCCTGCACCAGTTCTGTGTCTGAAGCGATGCAAAAACTTGCCAGAGCCATATCGTCCTTGATTTTGACAAATGGCAGCTGTCGCTTCACGCCGCAAATCTCAAAATCAAAATAAGGTGGATTGTAACGCGTTGTCATCGTCCTTTCTTTTCAAAAAACGCAAGTCGTTCAATAACTTTAATCACTATAGCATATTTTCTCTGGAATGGAAAAGGTGTGTGTGGCTTATAGATGCCTGTCAAAGTATAAGGAAAGAGCTATGAATTTCGGCTCGCTGAAACGACTGTTGATTTTATGTGAAAACAAAGAATAAACACCTGTACAGAGACAGGTGTTCATCCTTCGTTTTTGTATGTTTTATTTTTTGGAGTGTGGTAGCGTTGCGCGTAGGCTTATTGCTGTACACTTGGTTGTTCTGGTGGCTCGCTGGGCTTTGCTGCAGAGTCATTCAACATGGCTTGCAATATTTCCAGCTGTTCTTCCATTTTCTTGAAGCGCTGTTCCATATAATCCTGCTGCTCCCGAAAGCGAAAGGGCAGGCTGAAAACAATGACAATCAGCGTAAGCTGTAGAATGAGAGCAATTATGCTGATGACCATGGTGTCCCCTCCTTTTGAGATTAAGGCTGTGAAGCATTGTTTCTCATATCAATAAAAATACGTCGGTCATTCTTAATGACTCACATTTATCTAATACAACAATAACAGGCGAATCATAGTCATACAAATATGATTAAGCTATGGATGGATCAATAAGGCAAAAAAACCGGCGCTGTTTTGAGTGCCGGTTTGTTATTGGAAAATGTTGGATGTGCTCCGAGATGAGCGGTTTTTTGTGTTGTGTGGTTTATTTCATTTGATTTGCGCGCACGGCGATGAGCTGTGCAGCGATGGAGATGGCGATTTCTGCCGGCGTTTCGGCTTGGATGTCGAGCCCGATCGGAGAGGTGATGCGGGCGAAGTCGTCGTTGCCGAAGCCGTATTCTTCGCGCAATTTCTGATACACGCCGGCTTTTTTGCGGGCGCTGCCGATGACGCCAATGTAGGCGGCAGGCGTGCGCAGGAGCTGGGCCTGGATCACGGCGTCGTAGGCATGGCCGCGTGTCATGACGCAGGCGTAGTCGTCCCCGGTGATGGTGAGCACGTCGTTGATGTGGTTAAAGTCAACGAGCAGCACATCCTCGGCATCTGGAAAGAGGGATTTTTGTGCAAATTCTTCGCGATCGTCCATGGCGATGCAGCGGAAGCCGACGTGGCTCAACACCGGCACCAGCTCTTGGGCGACGTGGCCGCAGCCGAAAACATATACGCGGCCGGCGCTGTTGATTTGTTCAAGGTAGTAGGTCTGACCATCCAGTTCTGTCAGTGTTGGCTTGCGTTTCAGCGAGGCGGTGAGGGCTTTTGGCATTGTTGCGCCGCTAAAGCCGTGGATGTGGTCGTATAGTGCCATGGTGCCTTTGGTGGAGACGGCGCAGACAAGCCACAGATCGTCACCGGCCTGGAAGCGTTCTTCGGCAGTTTCGAGCAAGGCCAAGAGCTGTTGGTCGCTTGCAGAGAGGTAGGTGAAAAATACTTTTACGTCGCCGCCGCAGATCATGCCCAGCGCCTGCACATCGTCTTTTGTCAGGCTGAAGTCATGGGCGCGCGAGGCTTTTTCCTGAATGACTTTTTGGGCAATTTCAATCGAGCGGTATTCTACTGCGCCGCCGCCAATGGTGCCATAGAGCAGGCCGCTTTCGCCGACGAGCATATGAGCGCCGGCGCCGCGTGGAGTTGCTCCGCTGGAGGCGATGACGGTAACCAGTGTCAGGTTTTCTTGTTGTTCAAGGTGCGCTTTTGCAGTTTGCAATAACATCCTCATTGTATGATCTCCTTTCCGCAATAGGTGTTGATGGTTTTTTGAAGGGTTTCTGCCGCATGCCAGCGCCTTTCCCACGCAGCCTGTGCTTCTTTGCTCTGACATTTTGCTTTGCTGGCAGAAAAACGAGCGCGCAGAGAGACGCGCTGCGTGCCTTGCAGGCATTTGTCTGCCAGATAGACAAGGCTGGCTTCGTTGATGTGGGTGGTGTTGATGTCATGGTGTTGGCGTACAATATTGGCAATGGCTGGGTACCCGAGCGCCTCCAGCCATTGGGCGCCGATCTGTGCATGATTTGGCATGGTGCGGGCAATGTCGTGCAGGAGCGCGGCCTGTGCGATCAGCGTGGTGTCGAGAGCAAGGGGAAGCTGCGCAGCGATTTCCAGCGCAAAGGCTTCCACGGCTTCACAATGGCAAACCACCTGTTTTGGTGCAACCGTGTGCAGCAGTGTCAGACAGAGCGCTCGGTTTAGCGTCGGCTGCGGTTTGGCAGGTGCGTGCTCTTTGAGCGTGAGCGTGTGGTTTTCTGCTGTGAGATGCCAATAGGCACCGTAGGGGAGCGATGGCAGCCTGCGGTTTTTATTTAGCGCGAGCATAAAGGCGCCGATCACGCCTTTGTGTGCAACAATGGCGGCGTCGCCTTCTTGATGCCGCAGAATGTCTTCGATGGCATTGGCAAAGCGTGTCGCTGCATGTTCCAGGTCTTCGCCCTCGGGCATGGTCAGCGTTGGATTTTCGCCGCGCTGGGCATATTCTTTTGGCCAGCGGCGAGCGATTTCGTCGAATGTGAGACCATCCCACAGGCCGGTTGCTCGTTCTGTCAGGCTGTCAATCACAATCGGTGATTTGCTGAGATAGTGGGCGGTGTCGTAGGCGCGGCGCAGGGGACTTGTATACACTCTGGCAGGCGGCTTTGCGGCAAAGACATGGGCAAGCAGAACGCTTTGCAGGCGGCCAAGCGGGCCCAAAGGCGTGTCGGTTTGTCCTAGACAGATACGGGTTCCGAGGGGAAAATCAGGGTGCCCGTGGCGTATCAGATAGACGCTGCGCATTACAAATCATCTCCAAAGTAGGCGTTATATCGGCTGGCAGCATAGTCTTTGATGTCTGCCACATATTGATAATAGGCATCTAAAAGCCGCTGGCCTTCTGCGGTGAGATGACTGCCGCCACCGCCAGCGCCGCCTTGCACACGATTCAGTACTTCGGCTTTGGTTTGTGATTCCAGGCGGCGAATCATGTTCCAGCCGGTGGAATAGGAGATTTGCATGCGTTTGCAGGCAATGCGCACGGAACCTGTTTCTTTGATGAGCGATAGCAGCATGGCTGTTTTTTCGTCAAAAAAAGGCAGTTCACGTGTCAGTGTCACCTTTATTTCTGTGCGCGCCAGCTGGTTGTTGTGATATTCCAAAAGTGCCTGATAATCCTGTGGCGTGTCGGCGTCGTGAAGAATCCCGGCGTCGCGCACAGGCACATGGCAGATTGCGGTGTCCAGGGCGTTGATGGCGCCGCGCAGACCACCGTCTCCCGGCCAGTTCAGCAAAGCGGGCACAAGATGGCTGGCAAGCAGGATCGGGTGTCCTTCTGCTTGTGCGCATACAGGAATGGCAATGTCGGCCTGCGCAGCAATGAGGGCGCGCACAGTGTCGCAGGTGAACAGAGGAATGTCCACCGGTGTGAAGAGAATGGCATCGCACTTATTCTGCAAATAGTCTAGGCCGATTTTGGCGGAGGTGAACATATCGGTGGTTTCATAATCATTGTTGCGCAAAAAGACCAATCCATTGTCGCTCAGGTGGCGTTCCAGCGCATCGGCGTTGAAGCCAGTGACAACGACGATGTGCTGCGCGCCTGCCTGGCGCAGGGTGGCAACAATTCGCTGGGCGATGGAAATGGCGCCAATGTTGAGCATGGGTTTGAAATCGCCCATTCGCGATGACATGCCGGCGGCGACGATCACTGCGCCGATGGTTGTGTGGGGCTGAGCGCTCATAACATCATCACAGTGTCGCCGGCTTTCACGACACCATCCTCCAGCACTTTGACAAAAATACCTTCTCTCGGCATCACACAATCGCCGGCTTTTTGGCGAATGGCACAGTCGCTGTGACATTCTTTGCCGATTTGTGTGACTTCACATAAGGCGGTGCCAATTTTTAATTTGGTGCCCACTGGCAGCTGATACAAAACCATGCCTTCGGTGAGGATGTTTTCGGCAAAAGCGCCTGCTTCCAGAGGAAAATTGATCTTTTCCTGGAGCACACGCACGCTTTCAATGCCCAGAAGGCTGATTTGACGATGCCAGTTGCCGGCATGGGCATCGCCCACAATGCCATGATTGACCCGCAGCTGCACTTCTTCGACGGCATGCTTTTGTTCGCCTTTCTTTTCGCTGATGCACACGGCACGGACAATGGCTGTTTTTGCACCGCAATCGGCGCTGCCGGCGCCCAGCAGCATGTTCAGACCGTGGGCGAGAGGAGCGATGACTGCGCTGAGATTTTCTGTGGCGGCTTTTTGGCTGCCAGGCAGATTTAAAATCAGGCTTTTGCCGCGAATGCCGCAGACAGCACGAGAGAGACAGCCGTTTGGTGTGATTTTCATGCTTTCCGCACGCATGACTTCTGGAATGCCAGGCACTTCGCGTTCGATGACGGCGCGTGTGGCTTCTGGCGTTACATCTCTGGGTGAAAAACCTGTGCCGCCAACGGTGACGACAAGCGGAATGTGCTTGTCATCACAGCAAGTGATGAGCGCTTCCTGAATGCGTCTGCCATCGTCGGGTAAGATGGCTGTGTGGACAATTTCATACCCTTGCGCCTGCAGCAGCGCACAAACCGCCGGACCGGCTGTGTCTGTTCGTGTTCCTGCTGCGCCTTTGTCGCTGATGGTAATAACTGCTGCTTGCATACTCATTGCTTTTCCTCCCTTTCATAGTCTCCGTGAATCCCGCCTGTTTTCTTAATCAGGCGCAGATCGGTAATGGTCATTCCTTTTTCTACTGCCTTACACATGTCATAAACCGTCAACGCAGCGGTGGCAGCGGCGGTGAGGGCTTCCATTTCCACGCCGGTGCGTCCTGTGCAGCTGACAGTGGCTTCAATTTCCACACAGCAGCGTGCTTCATTTAATGATAAGGATAAATCGACGCCACCCATAAGAATGGGGTGGCACATTGGAATCAGCGCACTGGTTTTCTTTGCCCCCATGATGCCTGCAATTTGCGCTACTGTGAGTACGTCTCCCTTTTTCATGCCGCCGCTGGCAATGAGGGCGTAGGTTTTTGGACTGACAAGCACCCTGGCTGCTGCGGTTGCCGTGCGCTTGGTGATGCCTTTTTCGCCGACATTCACCATGCGGGCGCGGCCTTCGTCGTTAAAATGAGTGAATTCTTCATTTGCTTGCATGATTCAACCTCCAATCTGATTCATATTGCGTCCAGCTTCGCTTCGGTGTTCATTGGACAGAGGAGGATGCTGGGCAGGCTTCCTTGTAATCGCCTGAATAAAGGCAGTGCGCATTTCCGTGTTGTCCAGGCCTTTGATAGGAATCTCCAGTGATGAATGCAGGCAGGGTTTGAGTTTGCCGTCGGCCGTTAAGCGGAGGCGATTACAGGTGCCGCAGAAATGTGCGCTCAGGGGACTGATCAAGCCCACTTCTCCAAGGGCCTGCGGCAGTTTGAACCGTCGCGCCACACCGCCATCGGATGCCAAGGGCACAAGTTCGCGGCTGCGCTTTATTACTTCAGAAACTGGGAGATAGGTTTCGTCGCCAAAATCTCCGCTGTCATACATCGGCATCAGTTCGATAAAGCGTACGTCGATCGGATACTGTTTTGTTATTCGGATAAAATCAGGTATTTCATCATCGTTGAAACCACCGATCAGCACACAATTGATTTTTACCTTATCGAATCCGGCTGAAAGTGCGGCTTCAATGCCCGCCATTGCTTCATGATAATAATGGCGGCGTGTGATATATGTGTATTTTTCTTCGTTGAGGGTGTCCAGACTGATATTCACACGATGAACCCCTGCCTGGCGCAAGGGCTTGGCAAGTTCACCGAGTCGAATGCCGTTGGTGGTCAGGCAAAGCTCGTGGATTCTGGGAATATTTGCAGCGCGCCTGCAAATATTGAGAATGTTTGGCTTGATCAACGGCTCACCGCCAGTGATGCGGAGTTTTGTCACGCCGAGCTGAGCCGCGATGGTGATGGCGCGAATCATTTCATCCTCTGTCAGCATGTCTTCGCGCAAGCGCTTGCACACACCTTCTTCCGGCATACAGTATCGGCACCGCTGGTTGCACAAGTCGGTCACCGAGATGCGCAGGTAGGTGATGGCTCTGCCGAATGTGTCCAGCATAGGTTTCATTCCTTTCTATCTATTAGTAGCGGCCAAATGTGCAGTTTGGAAAGTGGCAGCTTTCGCACATTTGACAAAGTCCGCCTTCGCCCAGACGAACCAAATCATCCTTGGTCAGTGGGTCGCCGCTGAAAATTTGTGGCAAAAGCACATCGAACATGGTTGTCGGGCGGCTGATGGCAGCGCCTGGCACGCCAAGAAGCGCCGTCTGCCCAAGATACGCCACTAAAGTCATATTGCCAGGCTGAGAGGGCACGCCATAGGAAACGACGTCCGCACCCATTGCGCGAATGGCGCTTGGCGTTAAATCGTCCGGATCGACAGACATGCCGCCGGAAAATACTAGAAGATCAGCGCCGGCTGCCAGGAAAGTGTTCCCTGCTTCAACAATCATGTCGAGGTCGTCGTCACACAAACGAACGCCGAGAATTTCGGCAGGATAGTGAGCAAGTTTTGCCCGGGCGACGGCTTCAAATTTATCTTTTATACGACCGTGATAGATTTCAGAGCCTGTGATGATAATGCCAGCCTTCATTGGCTTGAACGGACGCAGATCGTAAAGCTGTTTGCCGCGGCAAAGATTTTCAGCCTCCACAATCTGCCGCTCCTCTGTCACAAGAGGCACAATGCGCATGGAGACAAGCCGGTCGCCGGCTTTTACCGGATAATGATCCGGCAGGGTGGTGATGGTGATGTCGCCAATGCGGTTGACCGCTTCGAGAAGTGCTTTGTTGACTCGAAACATGCCGCTTTGGTCGGCAAGCAGCTGAACCTTGCCCTCAGAAATCGTGCCATAGTGAGCACCGGCTACGGTTGTCATTTGACTCAGTCTTCGAGCAGCGTCTTCTTCGTGAATTTCGCCAGCGTTTTCTTCCCAAATGAAAACATGCTGTTTGCCAATGTCTAAAAGTTTGGGAATGTCTTCCTCGGTAATCACATGGCCGCGCTTAAAAGCTGCACCCTTAAATCCGTCATACATTGCTGTAATGTCATGGCATAATGTCATCCCAACCGCATCATTTACGCTTACTTTTTTCATAACAATCTCCTCCTTTATGTGTGGGCAATATTGTTCGGTATTATTCGTTCAACAACATAATGTTTTCTGTTGGAATGTGCAGTACAATTTCTGGCGCCCGCACATTCTGCCAAAGCTCCTTATCTGCTTCCCAACCCAGCGGCAATGCGCGGGCAGACGATTTGGCACGCACCATTATTGTGTAGCTGAATGGGTTTTCAATCTCTTCAAGGACAGTAAAGACAGTTGCATTTGGCCCGTCACCATAAAAAATATCGTGCATGCGAATTCCGATATAATGAAAGTTTTTGGCATCTTGCGATACATCAAGCGTCATGTCCCAGTCTGTTGCATGAATTTTATGCGCGCCGATGCTCACAAAGCTCGAAATATTTTTACACCCGGTAAGGATTGCCGCCTGACGGGTGGCAGGGTTGCGAAATACAGACGTTTTATCGCCGCATGTTTCTAAATGGCCATGGTTCAAAATAG
>ERZ1034920.1441-NODE-1441-length-15324-cov-12.035693_pt1 | contig 15324 bp, 18 predicted proteins | sample MGYA00520688_ERZ1034920 | MGnify/ENA primary metagenome ERZ1034920 (study PRJEB33766, sample SAMN09781785) | gut metagenome | biome: gut microbiome | host: Homo sapiens | place: Madagascar | study: EMG produced TPA metagenomics assembly of the PRJNA485056 data...
CGAACGTGATGTAAGAGATATGCCCGCCGCCGACGTTGCGCCGGTGGTGCATGGGGAGTGGTATTTGCTTGATGATTGCGCGAACGCTGGGCTGTACTGCTCGGTTTGCAGCAGGAGAGTACACAGAGAAGAATTTGCGTACAAGAAATTGCGATCGAAGTATTGCCCACATTGTGGGGCGAAGATGGATGGAGGGAAAGACAATGGCTGACGAATATATCCTGAGAAGCATTGCAATTGCGAAGCTGACAGCACTGGAAGTTACTGACCCATTCGCCACGATTGCCGATGCAAAGCGGGTGCTTGCGGATATGGCTGCTGCCGACGTTGCGGAGGTGGTGCATGGGAAGTGGGGTGACAATGGGATCGCGGGTTCAATTCTGGTGAAATGCTCTGTATGTGGCTTTGACTGCGGAGCAAGCAGCTTTTCCTATTGCCCGAACTGCGGGGCGCGGATTCGGCAGGCGAAGCGGGGGAAGGTTCGGCGGAAGTATGGGGAGATTCTGACTCTGTACCGGTACTGCATGGAGGCTGGGATGGATGCACGGCTGGAACGGCTGCACGACGGCTGGGCGGTTCGGTTCCCGAACGGTGGCGACTTTGCGCAGCACGCCGGAACATACGGAACAAATGACGGATTTGTGGAACCGGCGATCGGGTGTGAAGCGGACTATTCGCCGGTGTCGCTGCGGGAAGCGGAGAAGCTGATTTGCGAGAACCGGAAACGGCTGATGACACCGAGATGAGAGGAGGAACAATGAACACTGAAATCAAGAAGATCAAGGGATCATGGGAAGAGGTTGTAGACGATTGCCGGGCGACGGTTGGGAAACCGCCGCTCGGGCATGAGCCAAGCGAGGATTTCAAGCGCAGAATCCTGATTGCAGAGCATGGGCCGATCCGCACGATCTCGGTCAAGTGGATGTGGAACGGGATCAAGAGCTGGATTGCTACGCACTGGTCTAGGCACAAATGGGAGTGCTGCATCTCAACACAGAGGAGCGACCGCACGGGCGTTCCACGCGATAAGCTGATGCAGGATGCGCCAGTCAATTTCGTCGGCGAGGCGAACGTTCAGGCGCTTATCGATACGATGCGAAAGAGACTGTGTAGTCAGGCCGCTCCGGAAACGCGGTGCTACGCCGAGGACTTTAAGGCAAAGCTTCACGAAATTCAGCCGGAGATCGCCGATGTGCTCGTCCCGAACTGTGTCTACCGATGTGGATGCCCGGAGCTTCATCCGTGCGGGATGTATGAATGGTGGCTGAAGTTTCATCCGGAGATCGCGAGCACGGATATTCAGGCTCGGTATGACAAGTACAACGAGCTGTTCCGGAAAGCTAGGGGCAAGGCATGACGTACATGGAGGCATGGAAGCTGACGGCCCCGTATCTTCCGATCGATACAGACGAGCGGAGAGAAGCATATGTGCGGCTTTTTATGGCGGTAAAAGTGGCGAGTGAAAAGGAGGATAAATGATCTGTTGCAAATGTGGCGGGGTATTCTACCAAACGTCAAGGTGTAAAGTGAGGGAAGAAGGCGTCATCCAGCGGCACTATTACAAGTGCAACAAGTGCGCGATGCCATTGACGACCTCCGAAGTGGAAATCGAAGATTATAGAAATTGGAAAGAGAAGGTAAAGGAGCTGGAGACGAAGCTCTATACGGTCAGAAAGGAATTGAAAAACTGCTATGAAAATTGTTTTGGAGCCGTGGGCGATCATGCCGACACGGGCGCATGAGTTCGATGCTGGTCTTGATCTCTATTCGGCGGACGATGATACTTACATCTACCCAAGAAGCAGCGAATTGTTTGACACAGGGGTACATATCCAGCTTCCCAAAAACACGGTCGGTTTTCTCAAGAGCAAGAGCGGCCTGAACGTCAAGTATGGGATTACCAGCGAGGGTGTGATCGACGTTGGTTACACAGGGAGCATCATGGTCAAGCTCTACAACCACTCGGACAAGCCATATAGAGTGCGGAAGGGCGATAAAATCTCTCAGCTTGTGATCCTGCCCTGTCTGCTTCCGGAGCTGGAAGACACCGAGCGAGGAACCGACGGGTTCGGGAGCACGGGGAGATGAAGAACTGTAATAGCTGTGAATTCTGCATCGCGTGGTGGTGCGATCTCTATGAACGGTTTCTGGATTCGGACGAGAATGGGCCGATACCGTGCGAGGAATGTATGGAGGTGGACGATGGGACGGTACAAGTATTCCCTGAATGAGAAGATCAAGGGGCACGTGGAGTTTCAACTGGCCCATTACAACGAGATCAAGCGTGATTTGGAACGGGAGAAGGATGCGATGATGCCGTCGACCGTGGCAAAGTATGGGGCAGGCGGCGGGCATGGGGCGGATGCGGCCAGAACAACGGAGAATATCGGGCTTCGGATGGCGACGTCTCCGTATATCCGGAATCTCGAAGTGACGGCTTCTGCCATTGAGCGCGTGCTTGCAAAACGGGATGAGACGGACATGAAGCTCATTGACATGGTATACTGGAAAAGCAGCTACACCGTGGAGGGCGCGGCGATGATCGCCGGGATTGGAAAAACGGCGGCGTATGCCAGGATCAACGACATTCTTGGGCAGATTGCGATGGAACTCGGGTATGTCAATGTGTAAAAGCTGAAAAAAGCACAATAAAGATTACCCCCGTACAGACCGTCTGTACGGGGGCTTTTGCGCCAGCTTTGAGAAAAGCGGAAAAAAAGCGGAAAAATCGGGCCATAAACCGTGGTATTATGGTATCAGCAAGAAAGGCATTGACGATCCTCCTTCCTCTATAACGGAGCGTATGGCGAAACATCCATACGCTCCACTTTTATCCGGAGGAGCTGAGAAACGATGAGAACGCTGTGTTACCGCTGCCGGGACAGCTATGAGCTTGCCGGATATCGGTGCAAATGGACGGGAAATAAACAGAAAAGCGCCTGCGACCTGTGCGGCAGGCCGGGCGTGGATTACAACATTTTGAAGAAAGGAGCGGCGCAGCATGGGAAACAAAATCACAAAGCAAAAAGGCCCGGGACATCCGAGAACGTTTCAAAGTAAAGACGAGCTGATCGAGTTGTGGATGATCTATTGTGATGAGATCGCAGCACAAGGGTATGTGTCGGCTCCAACGCAGTCCGGCTTTGCAAAGTGGCTGTCAAACGAATGGAAGAGCGTGGATCGGCGGACAATCTACAATGCGCTGAACCAATACTTTCCCACAATAAAGTATGAATTCAACCAGATGCGGGCGGACGTGATCGCAACGGGGGCAATGATCGGAAGGTACAACGCTTCGTCTGCGATCTTCGGGTTGAAGAACTGGTGCGGATGGACGGACAAGCAGGAGGTCGGAAACCTCGACGGAAAACCATTCCGGCAGTCCATTGATTTGACGGAGCTGAGCGACGAGGAATTGATGGCGATGGCCGATGAATAAGGCGGTCATGGCCGAGCTGGCACGGAGAGAGCTGGCGAGACGAAACTATGAGCAATATCTGAGCCTTGTGCAGGGCCCGCAATGGGTTCGCACAGGGCTTTCACAATATCTGGCCCGGAAGATTCAAACGTTTCTGGAATCGGAGACAGGACATGCGTATGACATTCTTTTGATTGAGACGCCGCCGCAGCACGGAAAGAGCATGACGGTGACGGAGAGCGTGCCGAGCTGGTATCTGGGGAAGCATCCGGCGCACCGGGTGATCATGGCGTCGTACAACGAGGAATTTGCGGAGCGGTTTCTGCGGCGGAACAAGGAGAAGATCCGGCGGTTCGGGAAGAATCTGTTCGGGTTGGAGATCGGACGCGTCGACCGGGCGACGGAGCTGGAACTGTCAAACGGCGTGGGACGCATCATCTCGCGCGGTTTGCTGTCCGGCATTACGGGCAACCCGGCGAACCTCATTCTGATCGATGACCCGGTGAAGAACCGGCAGGAGGCCGATTCGCAGGCGACGCGCGACAAGGTCTGGGAGGAATGGCAGAATTCCTTGAAATCCCGTTTGGCGGCCGGCGCGAAGGTCATCGTCATCATGACGCCGTGGCACGAGGATGATCTGGCGGCGCGGATTCTGAAAAGCGAGGCGCATGTGGAGCTCGTGCGGCTGCCGGTGGAGGCCGAGGAAGATGACCCGATGGGCAGGAAGCCGGGCGAGGCGCTGTGCCCGGAGCTGGGGAAGGATGCGAAGTGGCTTGCGGAATTCAAGCGGTCGTATCTCTCTGACGCGCAGGGCGGGGCGCGGGCGTGGATGGCGCTCTATCAGTGCGCGCCGCGCGTCGAGGGCGGCAATCTGGTGCGGCGCGACTGGTGGCGGTTCTACGACGCGAAGGCCGTGACGAGCTTCGGCACGGAGGTCATCTCGGTGGACGCGGCATTCAAGGGCGCGGAGGACAATGACTTTGTGGCCATTACGGTATGGGGCAAGCGCGGGAACGACTATTATCTGCGGTACTGCCTGAACCGGCACCTCGATTTTCCGGGGACGCTGGCGGCGATCCGGACGGTGCGGGGGTTGTATCCGAATGCGCGGGCGGTGCTCGTGGAGGACAAGGCGAACGGATCGGCGGTCATTCAGGTGTTACAGAGCGAAATGTTCTGCATCCCGATTCAGCCGCTCGGCGGGAAGGTGGCGCGGGTGAACGCGGTCAGCCCGGCGATTGAATCCGGGCACGTGTTCGTGCCGGAGGGGGAACCCTGGGTTGAGGAATTTCTCGGGCAGTGGTCGAGCTTTCCGGCGGGGGCACATGATGATATGGTAGATTCTGGAAGCCAGGCGCTGCAATACCTCTTGCGGACGTCCGGCGCGTTTGAACCGGTGAAGCGGAACGAATGGGAGATTGCGCAGGAGCAGGAAGAACGGGCGTTTCTGGACGACGCCTATGACGTATACGGATAGGAGGACGAAATGCTGGATATTTTGATCGGCGTACTGCTGCTCGGCATTGGAGGCGTGGCCGGATGGTTCGCGCGGAAGGCTGTGGAGCGGTTGACACACAAGGCCGAAGTGCAGACAGCGAGCGAAAAGGAATTGATTCGGCTGAAAGAGGACAAAGAAGCCTTTGACGTGCTGATGGGCTACAACATCGACATGGCCTATGGATTGGATAAGAAGGAGTAAGGCATGGGGCAGAACAGTAAAACCAGAGCGTGGGAACTTTATGAAAAAGGCCGGCAGTACAACAACAGTTTGGTGCCGAATCAGTACAGGCTGGTGAACACGAACATTGAGTTCTTCGCGGGAAATCAGTGGATCAACGTGCCGATGACGCCGGCGATGTCCCGGCTGCCGAAGCCGGTGTTCAACATCATCAAGCGTGTGGCAAGCCTGTTTGTGGCAAGCCTGACGAGCTCGGGAACGACGATCCACTTTGAACCGCTCTCCTATTACGACGGCGAGAATCAGGCCGACCCCGAGAACAACGCGGCGGAATACGCCACGGCAGAGGTTGAGAATCTGCTGGAGAAGTTCAAGTTCGAATACAAGATCCGGGAAGCACTCTTTGACGGAGCGCAGACCGGCGATTACGCGGCGCATTTCTGGTGGGATGCGGATGCACTGCCGTATGGCGGCGCGTTCGGTGCGCACCGGGGCGAGATTCAGATGGAGCTGGTGGACGGGATCAACATCATGTTCGGCAACCCGAACGATTCCCGCGTGGAGACGCAGCCGTACATCCTTGTCATTGGGCGCGACACGGTGGAGCATCTGCGGGACGAGGCCAAACGGCACAAGGCCAAAGAGGCGGACGGTGCATTTCAGCCGGACGCCGAGTACAACGAACAGGCCGGTTCCGGCGGCAAGGTGGAGATTCCGTCCGACGACGGGACGGGCAAGGCCCTCTATGTGTATCTCTACACGAAGGTGACGACGGAAGAAACCGTGATGGACGATAACACCGGCGAGGCGAAGCAGGAACCGGTATTGGACAAGGACGGGAACCCGGAATTCCAGCGGGACGCAAAGGGAGAACTCATTCTCGGCGAGGATATGCAGCCGATTCCGAAGACGAAGGATATGAAACGTCTGGTGACGACGGTGCATGTGACGAAGGCGACGCGCACGGCGGTCATCTTTGAGGATGTGGACACGGGGCTTTCGAAATACCCGATCGCCTGGGCGAACTGGGAGAAGCAGAAGAACCAGTATCACGGGAGGGCGCTGACCACGGGCCTGATCCCAAATCAGATCTTCATCAATTCCATGTTTGCGATGGCGATGCGACATTTGCAGCTGCTGGGGTTCCCGAAGACGGTGTACAACGCCGATCTCATCGGGAACTGGTCGAATGAGATCGGACAGGCCATCGGCGTCAGAGGCTTGCAGCCGGGGCAGAGCATTTCGCAGGTCGCTTACAACCTTCAGCCCGCCGATATGTCCAATCAGATTCTGACGGTCATTGACCGGGCGATTTCTTACACAAAGGACTGCATGGGCGCGACGGATGCGCAGCTTGGCAACGTGAAGCCGGACAATACGTCGGCGCTGATGGTGTTGCAGAGCAATGCGGAAGTTCCGCTGGAGAATATCCGGGCGGGGCTGCATGAATGGGTGGAGGACATCGGCGCGATTCTGCTCGACATGATGGGCACGTACTACGGCAAGCGGCCCATCGTGAAAGACCGGAAGATGACAGAACCGGTGCTGGATGCGTCCGGGAACCCGATGATTGATCCGATGGCAGGCACCATGCAGACGTCGGTGGTCAGCCGGAGAGTGGTAGAGGATTTTGATTTCTCCCAGTTCAAGCACCTGTGGCTGAACATCCGGGCGGACGTCGGCGCGACCTCGTATTATTCCGAGATCGCAATGACGCAGACTTTGGACAACCTGAGAGCGGCGGGTGTGCTGGATGTGATTCAGTATCTGGAACGCGTGCCGGACAAGCTCATCCCGAAGAAGGGCGAATTGATCGACGAACTGAAAAAGGCAGCCAATCAGCCGCAGCAGACCGCAGGTGCGGAAATGCCGCTGCAAGGCGGGCCGCTGAGCGAGGACAAGGCCGTGAGCAGCCTTCCGGCGTCGATCCAGCACAAATATGAGACACTGCCGGGCGAGGCAAAGCGGGCGCTTCAGAACGCCCAGAGCATGAAGTAAGCAGCGCCGCACCATAGGCGAGGCGATATAAGGCAACACTGCGCAATTGCGTCTTCGCGCTTCGACGGATCTTTTCCGCCAATTCTGCGGTGCTGCCATAAATTCTGCCCACCACGCAGAAAGGAGAACGAAATATGGAAGAAAATGAAGTGGTTGCGATGACGGAAGAATATGAACCGATGATGCCGGACGGCTACGGCACCGGGGATGATTTCTTTGCGGACGAATGGACGGGACGGGACGCGGACGCGCCGAACGAACCAGAACAGGAGGCCGAACCGGAAGACGCACAGGCGGATGCTCCCACCACAGAGCAGCCCGAAGAAAACCACGAGGCGCAGGAAACGGAACCGGCGGCACCACCCGCTGAGGCCGAAGAACCTGCACCGCGCAGACTTCGCTTCAAGGCCAAAGTGAACCATGAAGACATGGACGTGGACATTGGCGAAGACGAGGTGCCGGCCCTCTATCAGCTGGCAAAGGCCGGGGAACGCTGGAAAGCCAGAAATGACACCATGAACCAGCAGATGGAGCAATATGTCCAGATGGCGAAGGGCATGGGCTATGCGACGGTGGATGAAATGATCCAGAAGACCGCCGAGGGCTACAAGGCCGCGAAGGTGCAGGAGCTCACGGAGCAGGGCACGCCGCAGAGCATTGCCGAGGACTATGTGGACAGAATGATGCAGCGCGGGGCAGCGAAAGCGCCGGAAGCTGCACCGGAAGCACCGCAGGAGGAACCGGAGCAGAACACGGCACCGGAACATCATGACAGGCGCATTCAGGACGAGGCGCAGGAGCTGATTGTAGCCCGGCCAGACCTGAAGACAAAGCAGCTCCCGATGGAGGTCATTGAGGCGTGGCGGGGCGGAGAGAATCTGCTGAACGCCTACAACAAGTACGAAGCCCGGCAGAAAGAAGCCGAAAACCAGAAGCTCAAGAAAGAGAACAATATTTTGAAACAAAATGCGGCAGCAGCGGCAAAAGCACCCGTCAAGGGCGTCGGAGGCGGCGCACCGACGGATACGGAACCGGAAGATCCTTTCCTCAAAGGATTTGATTCCGATCCGTGGTGATTTTGCGCTGCGCCATAGACAGAAAGGAATGATTTTATGGCAGGCGGGAAAAACCTTGCAACCAAGTACAGCAACAAGGTGGACGAAAGATTCACCAAACAGTCTCAGGCCATGATGGCCCTGAACAACGACTATGAGTTCACCGGCGTGGAGACCGTCAAGGTCTACTCTATCCCGGTCGTTCCGCTGAAGGACTACTCCCGCAGCGGTTCGAACCGCTACGGCACGCCGGACGACCTCCAGAGAAACGTGCAGACGATGACGGTCAAGAGAGACCGCGCGTTCACGTTCATCATCGACAAGGGCGACAAGATCCAGAGCCAGATGGTCATGGATTCCGGCAAGGCCCTTTCGAGACAGACCAATGAGGTCATGATCCCCGAGTTCGACGCATATTGCTTTAAGACCCTCGCGGATGCGGCCGTCGAGGCCGGCAACAGCGATTCGACTGCGCCGACCAAGAGCAACGCCTACGAGCTGTTCCTGAAGGGCATGGAATCGCTCGGCGACAACAACGTTCCGGATCAGGGCCGCGTGGCGTTCTGCTCGTATGCGTTCGCCAACCTGCTCAAGCAGGACAGCGCGTTCATGAAGTACGGCAACACTTCGCAGGAGATGCTCGTCAAGGGCGTGATCGGCGAGGTGGACGGCGCGAAGATCGTGAAGGTTCCGTCCTCCCGTCTTCCGGCCGGCTGCGCGTTCATCCTCTGCCATCCGCTGGCGGCGACTGCGCCGAAGCAGCTCGAAGAGTTCAAGACCCATGACAACCCTCCCGGAATCTCCGGCTGGCTGTGCGAGGGGCGGTTCATCTATGACTGCTTCGTCCTCAACGAGAAGGTCGGCGGTATCTACTATCAGGGCGGCGGCAAGCTGAAGAAGCTGACCGTGCAGTCTGTCGGTACGGCGACCGGCAAGAGCACCATTTCCCTGATCCCCGGCCAGCATGACAGCAACGGCGCGAAGTGGTACTACAACACCGCCGCGACGAAGGGTGCGCTGCTCGGCGCGACGCAGGGCACGGCGATCACGAAGGCTTCCTGGACAGAGCTGACGGCGGCGACGCTGGAAATCGAAGTGACGTCCGGCCACAAGTTCATCGAGATCGTGGAGGTCGACAGCGCGGACAAGCCGCTGGCGCATGCGATCACGAAGCTCAACGCAGGCTGATCTATTTGAAAAATCCCCCGGTTCCAAGCCGGGGGATTTCCCTTTAGGAGGGTGCTATGACTTACGGACAATTCAAGGCCGATGTGCTGCGCCTCATCAATCAGTATTCGATTGCCGGAAATAAAGTTGCGGCGACGTACAACAATCAGCAGGACTACATCAACCGGATGCCGCCACTGGTGAACGATGGGATGGTATATCTTGCAACGACAGCGCGCAGGCTGCGCGAGGTATCCGACCTGATTGACCCGGATACGATGGGGAACTGGCTGATCTACACGCTTCCGGATGATTTCTGGCAGCTGTGCCCGTCCGGCGTGATCTATGTGGACAACGACGGAAATATCTCTCGGACGAGCCGATACAAGATTGTTGGGGAAAACAAGATCGCGGTTCCGAAGCCGGAACGGGAGATCAAGGTGGAATACTTCCGGTATCCGGTGCTGCTGCGCGAGGTTCCGGAGGACGGCGATTTCATCGATTGCCCGATGGAGGCGCAGAGCGCGCTTGCGTTCTATGTGGCGTCTCATCTGGCGATTTTTGACGATCCATACATTCAGGCGACACTGTATAACGAATTTGAAAACAAACTGTCCCGCCTCGGAGCGGTTCCGGCGGCGACGATTGGGCAGATCTCTGACGAGTACGGCGCAGATTGGGGTGGTTGGTGATGTATGTTTCTTCGCGGAACCCCTATCTCAGCACAAGCAGCCTCCCGAGCGCCAAAACGGAGTATGCACTGGACTTTGAGAAGCTGGATGGGGGGCTGAATCTTTGGGATCTGGACTACCGGATGGCGCGGAATCAGAGCCCGCGGATGGAAAACCTGTGGTGGAAGGACGGCGTACTGGGCTGCCGGGACGGGCAGAACTGCTGCGACGGCGTGGACGAGGACGGCAAAAAGCCGGGGCCCGGGACGGGGTATGCGGCGAGCGGCGGACTGTATCACGGAATGGAATTCTTCCACATCGGGACGTGCATCTACTATGCTGACCCTTCACAGGAGGACATGACGCTCACAAAGCTCTGCGAGGGTATCCCAGAGGTGCGGGGGACGTTCTTCCAGTACGACGGGGCACTCTACTACAAGACGACCGGCTGCTTCCGGAAGATCACGAAGGATGTGACGTTTGAGGCGGCGGATGTGGCGGGCTATGTGCCCGTCATTGTGCTCAACGCCGACCCGGCGACGGGTTCCGGCGATCTCTATCAGCCGGAGAACCGCCTGGCGGACGGGAAGACCGTGTGGTACAACGCAAAGACGGACGTGACGGAATACCACCTGCCGGTGCAGGATGCGGCGGCGGTGACGAAGGTGGAAGTGGACGGCGCGGTGAAAACGGCGGGGACGGACTACACGGTCGACCTCGAAAAAGGGACGGTGACATTTACATCGGCCCCGGCAGTGACCGATCCGCCGACGAACAACACGGTAAAAATCACGTATACGAAGGAGAACACGGCGGCAAAGAAGGCCGTGATGGACTGCCGGTATGCGTGCGTGTATGCCAGCGGGAGCGCGGTGGTGCTGGTGCTGGCAGGTTCGGAGGAACAGCCGAACGCGTATTTCTGGAACGGAAATCACACGGTGATGGACGCGGCGTATTTCCCGGTGACGCAGTACAACCTCGCGGGCGACCGGGCGGAGGCCGTAACGGGGTTCGGCGTGCAGAGCGGCTATCTCATGATCTTCAAGGAACACGCCATCGGGCGGACGTCGCTCTCGACCACGGAGATTGACGGGCGGGCGTATCTGACGCTGGACTACACGAACGTGAACAGCGAGACGGGGTGCGATTTGCCGTGGACGATCCGGCTTGTGGAGAACAATCTGGTGTTCTGCAACCGGGAACAGGGCGTTCATATCGTGAAGAGCACGACGCCGGCACTGGAAAACAACGTGGAATCGATCAGCCGGAACGTGAACGGGACGAACGAGCGGCGCGGGCTGCTGTACGACGTGCGGCAGGGCGAGGCGTGCGCCTGCGACGACGGCGACCGGTACTGGCTGGCGGCGAACGGACACGTATATGTGTGGGACTATGTGCTGTCGGCGGCGAGCGCCCCGAGCTGGTTCTACTTCACGAACATCCGGGCGGCGGAATTTTTCTCCGCAGGACAGCGGCTGCACGAGCTGCGGGGCGACGGGAGAGTGCTGCGGTTTGAACGGACGTATGCCGACTGCAACGGGCCGATCCGGAAGCTCTACCAGTTTGCAACGCAGCATTTCGGGAGCTACGAACGGCTGAAGGATGTGCGGCGGGTGCTGTTTCAGACGCGGTCGGACACGGATACGCGGATTCAGATCACATACCGGACGGACTATGAGACGCGGCAGGATTTGACGGACATCACGAGCTTCAGCTGGCGGCTGTGCCCGCGCGACCTGACGCACCGGTATCTGGGTGTGCCGCAGTTTGCGGTGACGGCGGTGCGCAGGCCCGGATGCCGGCATGTGCGGCACTTTACGATGACGCTGGAAAACAACGAGGCGTTCCGGGATATGTCGCTCGTGGGGGCGCAGATCTACTACAACTATCAGGGGAGGGACAGATGATGGGCTATCTGGAAAAGCTCACGTTTTCAAAGGATTGGACGAATGCGGACGATTTTCCGACGTATGAACCGGACGAAAGCCAGGTGCGCGCGGATTTGCAGCTGCTGCACGACGAGGCGAAGGCTGCGATCAACAAGCTGGTGGAGAAGCTGGAATCTGTGGAATTTGCGTCGCATCTGACAGTATCCGCCGAGGGGCTGACGGCGACGGATCTGGCGTCGGCGCTGGCGGAGCTGTTACAGACGGCGCAGCAGGCGCAGGCCGGCACGATCGTGGACGGAAGCATTGCCGAGGGCAAGCTGAATGCGGCGCTGCGGGAGAAGATCAACAGCATCGACGTGACGTATTCGATGAATGCGCCGACGGCAAACGACACGCCGGAGACGGGATACCAGCTGGGCAAGCTGTGGTTGAAGCCGGAATTTTCCATTTCGAATCTCGCTTCGGACTATGCGCTCGCGTCCGGCGCGGACTGGATCGGCGAGAACGTGACGAAGGAGGCGAGCGGCGGGAAGCTGATCTGTTCCGGCACGGGCGACAGCCAGTATGGCACGGCAAAGGCGGAATTCACCGTTCCGGCGGGGCATACGGTGCGCGTGTGGCTGACGGCGGAGGAGACAGCAGGCCAGTTTGCATCGCTGAAAGCGTATCTCGGCAGCGCGGAATATACGCTCACAAGCGGAACGCAGCTCGTGCAGGAGGTGACGGCAGGCGAGGACGGCAAGATCTCGATTCAGGTAAAGGCCGACTGGTCGAACACGGTGACGGCGGCGGGCGGCAAGTTCACAATCATGGCGTTCACGGCAGTGGACAAGGCGGCGGCGATGCTGCCGGGTGCTGTTTCCATGACGGACGGGAACCTAGACGCATTGGTCGCGGAAAAGGCACCGTTCGCGGAGGCGAAGACGCGGCTGGAACTCTACGGGCAGCAGACGGCGGGCGTGTGGAAAAAGCTCGTGCCGGACGAGAACCAGACGAGCGACGAGCTGACGGTGACGGCTGCGGCGGCGGAGACGCTCGGTCTGGACGCCGGGGCGACGCTGAGTGAGGCATTGGAAAAGCTGAGGGCGTATCTGGACCGCGTGGAAACGGTATTGAAGGGCGGAACGGCGGAGGGGCTGCGGACGCCGGGCTGGTTTGCTGCGGGCAGCTATGAGGGAACCGGAAAAGGCGGCGCGGCACATCCGAACAGCCTGACGTTTGACTTTGTGCCGAAGGTCGTGGAAATTCTGGGCTACACGTATATGAAAGACGGTTCGGAGGTCTGGGTGGACTGCCAGAGAGACGGCTTTGTGTATCCGGTGATGCTGACAGAACGGCTGACGGAGGAGTTTGTGCAGGGATGCGGTTTGCAGGAAGGGGGCAGTTCATTAGTCGGCGATCTGAACATCTCTTACGGCAAAAAGAGCGCAGACGGGAAGACCGTGTACTGGTATGTCGACAACAGCGCAAATCCGAACTTCACCTTCACTTTCAACGATAGCGGACGCCGGTATTACTATTCGGCGATGGGATGAGGCGGTGCATATGAAGACACTGAGATTTGTGGTCAAGGATAAGCGGATCACGCGGCAGGACTGCTTTACGGTCGTGGACGGCGTGGTGAATCAGTACGAATTTCAGCTCCGGTTTGATTCGGACTGGGACGGGCTGACGAAGACGGTCGTCTGGGAAAACGGTGATGTGAAGGTCGAGATGCTGTACACGGGCGGCCTGATTCTGCCCTGGGAGGTCTGCAAGGAGGGTGCGCTGCTGCTGTCGGTGAACGGTTCGAAGACGCTCGGCGACGGGCGGACGCAGATCGTGCGGACGGCGCGGATGACGCGCCCGATTCAGGTCGTCCCGCACGGGAGCGAGAGCGGAGAGAAGCCGGGCGAGTTTACGCCGGAGCTGGCACAGCAAGTGCTGGCAGTGTTGGGGGATCTTGCGGCACTGCTGACGACCAACAAGAGCACGATGGTCGCGGCGATCAACGAGATCTATCAGGAGGCCGGGATCGAGAGTATTCGATTCAAGGAGACCGATTCGGACGGGAACAACGTTTATACGGTGAATCTTTCCCGCGGGACGAGCTATGAGATCAAGGCCCCGATCGGAAAGACCGGGCCGCAGGGCGCACAGGGCATCAAGGGCGATACCGGCCAGAAGGGTGACAAGGGCGACCGAGGGGAGAAAGGTGACACTGGCGCAACTGGTGCAAAGGGCGAAACTGGCGCGACAGGAGCTATCGGCCCGCAGGGCATCACGCCGACGATTGGCGAAAATGAAAACTGGTATCTCGGAGATGTCGACACCGGGAAATCTTCCAGAGGCCGACAGGGCGAGAAAGGCGAGAAAGGCGACAAGGGAGAAACGGGAGACAAGGGCGAGACGGGAGAGACTGGTGCGACGGGGCCGAGAGGGCCGCAGGGACTCCAGGGTGAGAAAGGTGAAACCGGCGAAACCGGCCCGCAGGGGCCGAAGGGTGACACGGGGGCCACCGGACCACAGGGGCCGAAAGGAGATACCGGTGAGACCGGCGCCCAAGGGCCAAAGGGCGACACCGGAGCGACAGGCCCACAGGGCCCAGAAGGGCCGCAGGGGCCGCAAGGGCCGAAGGGGGACACCGGTTCCGGCTTTAAAGTTTTAGGCTACTACGCGACGGCGCAGGCACTGGCTGCGGCGGTGACGAGTCCGAACGTGGGCGACGCTTACGGCGTGGGCACGGCGGAACCCTACGACATCTACATCTACGACAGCGTGAGCAAGAGCTGGAAGAACAACGGCCCTCTGCAAGGCGCGAAGGGCGACACCGGCGTCGGCGTGGCGAATGTGACGTTTGACGATGACGTTATGACCGTAAATTTGACGTCCGGCGCGCACTACTCCTCCGGCAGTCTGCGAGGGCCACAGGGCGTGAAAGGTGACGCTGGTGCGAAAGGTGAAAAGGGAGACCCCGGTGCACAGGGCGAAAAAGGCGACCCCGGCGCGAAAGGCGATTCCGGCGCAGCCGGTGCACCCGGCGCGGACGGCGTCACCCCGACGATTGGAGCGAACGGCAACTGGTTCTTGGGCAGCACTGATACTGGGAAACCCTCCCGAGGGGTGAAGGGCGAACAGGGCGTTCAGGGAGAAAAGGGCGACACCGGCGATCCCGGTAAAGACGGCAGCCCTGGTGCGGCTGGTGCGCCCGGCGCAACGGGTACGACGTTCACGCCGTCCGTCTCGGAGGATGGGACGCTCAGCTGGACGAACGACGGCGGGAAGACCAACCCGGCCTCGGTGAACATCAAAGGTCCGCAAGGCGCACAGGGGCCGCAGGGTGCACCCGGCGCGGCAGGCGCGACCGGCCCGCAGGGGCCGAAGGGGGACGCCGGCGCAACCGGCCCGCAGGGCCCTGCCGGTCATACACCGGTCAAGGGCACGGATTATTTCACCAGTGCGGACAAGA
>ERZ1034920.1444-NODE-1444-length-15267-cov-4.687747_pt1 | contig 15267 bp, 32 predicted proteins | sample MGYA00520688_ERZ1034920 | MGnify/ENA primary metagenome ERZ1034920 (study PRJEB33766, sample SAMN09781785) | gut metagenome | biome: gut microbiome | host: Homo sapiens | place: Madagascar | study: EMG produced TPA metagenomics assembly of the PRJNA485056 data...
CGCACGTATTGCCGCCGAGGATGACCGCCAGAGCGCGGAGACGTCCCGTGCGAAAGCAGAGGCAGCCCGCGAAAGCGCCGAAACTGACCGCGTGGCAGCAGAAGCCGCTCGCGTAAAGGCAGAAGAATCCCGCGTGGATTACGAAAGGTTACGAAAGGATAACGAAAGCCAGCGTGTCACCGATGAGACTGCCCGCCAGACTGCCGAGTCCAAGCGGCAGGAGGCTGAAACTGCCAGAACGAAGGCCGAAACTAACCGCGCATCCACTGAGCAGTCCCGCGTCAAGGCGGAGAACGCCCGTGTGACCACAGAGACGGCCAGAACGGAAGCGGAAACTAAACGGGCCAGCGCCGAGCAGGAGCGGCAGACGGCGGAACAGGGGCGTGTAGAAGCCGAATCCTCCCGAGTGAAAGCAGAAGCGGAGCGCGAAAAACAGCTGCCTGCGCTAAAGTCATCCGTGGATGAATTGCGGGCCAGACAGAATATTCTTTTCGGCAGTGAGACCGGCAATCCGGTCACTGTTGATGATGCCTTTGCTGCACCGCTGTGTGGGCTGCATATCTATGGCAAGAGCACGCAGGATGGCACGCCCAGCCCGGACAACCCGGTGCCTATCGTGAGCGCGGGTGACGGCGGAACAATCACAGTGACGATCGGCGATGGAACAAGTGAACAGCAGACGCTCACCCTCCCCACGCCCACCGGCTTACTCGGTATCCCTGTCACGTCCGGCGGAAACTACACTGACCAAAGCGGCCAGCAGTGGGTGTGCGACGAGGTGGACTTGGAGAAGGGGGTGAGGGTGCAGAAGACTTGGAAAGCGCAAGTTAATACAAAAAACGGCGTTGTCGATGAAGAATATCGCATAAGATTAACCATTGATGGAAAAGAAGGAAAAACCGGTAGGTTTAAGTGCATTATAAGCGTAACGTCTTATACATCGTGGACTTCCTGCGTTATGCGTAATTTGCTGTATTTAAAAAACGTAAAAAAGCCAGATGGAAGTTTTTATACCGCAAAAGAGTTACAAGCCTTAGCTCTTGACGTGGATGTTGTATATCAACTCGCCACCCCCATCGAAACACCACTCACCGCTGACGAAATCGCCGCATATAAAGCCCTCACCGCTTATGCGCCTGACACCGTGGTGCAAGCCAGCGACGGAGCTGGCATCAGGCTGGACTACCAGCGGGACGTAAATCTCGTTGTCAAAAATCTTGAGGACGCCATTGCGTCCATGACCACATAAGGAGGTACCTATGGCAATTAAATCCAAAGCCCGCCACGCCCTGACCCTGCGCAGCATCAAGCGCGAGATCGCCGCAGGGCGCGACGTGGCCTATTGGCTGGATAAGGCGTATACCCATCTGGACAGTGGCCTGCTGACTGAGGACGACATCGCCGAGATCGAGGCGTTGGCACAGGCATATTACGACGCGCTGGACGCCGCATCCGCGTCAGCAGAAGAAGAGGAGGAACCCGTATGAAAAAGCTGAAATACCTGATCGCCGCCCTGCTGCTGGCGGCCTGCCTTGTCGGCTCTGCGTCCGCCGTTACACCGACATACAAGCCGCCAAAACTGCCTGATATGTCCGACGTCAAAATCGAGGTAAGCGTTCCCAAATTGAAGTTTTCTCCCGGCTATTTTAATTATCTGTTTAAGAATATCAAAATCCCGGCGGACAAGCTGCCTAAAATCAAGTGAGGAGGTAATCATATGAGTGTAACCATCGGCCACGCATCCATTGATGAGCGCGGCAAGGCTTCCGGCGGCAGAGCCGGTGACCAGACCGGCCGGGAAGTCTGCACCCGAAGCTGGTACAGCAAAGGATGGAAATACTGCCTGCGCCCCAAGTCTTCCAGTGTGGCGGAGCGCATGGCGAAAGCCTGTGAACAGGGCTGTGCAAACAACAAAATCGGCTACGATCAGAGCCAGCGCAACAGCTTGCATTACTACGCAAAGCGGTGCGGCTACAATTTGGCCATCATCAACACCAAATGCGAGACGGACTGCTCCGCATTTATGACGGTCTGCGCCCTTGCTGGCGGTATCTCCGCGCTGGAGTACAGCGGCAACGCACCCACCACCAGCACGATGGTTGGCAAGTTCCGGGCGACCGGCGCGTTTACCGTGTTGACGGACAGCAAATACCTGACCGGCGACGCCTATCTCAAGCGGGGCGACATCCTTGTCAGGCCGGGAAGTCACACCGTCATGGTGCTGTCCAATGGCTCCAAAGCTGGTGCAACGACTGCGCCTGCCGCTGCTCCAACGCAGTCCGGGAAGCTGACCGTTGATGGACAAATCGGCAAAGGCACCATTAAGGCGTTCCAGCAGCTGCTGGGCACTGCGGCTGACGGCTACATTTCCGGCCAGTCCGCATCCTGCAAAAAGTATTGGCCTTCGATTTGCGCTTCCGCTTGCGGCTGGACTGGCGGCAAGTCTCAGTTTGTGGCTGCAATGCAGTCTGCCGTTGGCGCGTCTGCTGACGGTCTGCTGGGCAAGGGTACCGCAGCGGCGTTGCAGTCCTTCCTGTGCGGGGAGGGGTTCCCCTGCGCTGTTGATGGGGTGTTCGGCACAAATTCCGCAAAGGCGCTTCAGCGCTGGCTTAACACATGACCGACGCTATTCTGGCCGAAACCCGGCTTAAAATCATCCGCATCCTGCTGGACGCGCTGAATGAACTTGACCCCAATCCGGCAGACGTAAAGCGTCGCCTGAAACGGATTGCACGGTCTTACGACCTCGCAGAGCTGATCGAGTCCGCGAACTTGGATGACGTCACAAAGGACATTCTGCACAGACGCTTTTGTAAGCATCAGGATTATGCCACGATTGCCGACTGGGTCGGCTATTCTGAACGCACAATTCGGGCAAAAATCGACGATGCAATGCCTATCTTAGCCAATTTAATTTAGTTTCCTCCTTTTGGGCGGCGAGCTTCGGCTTGCCGCCCTTTTCTTTTTACCCGCTGAATCCGATAAAAACGGATTTGGCGGGGTTATTTTTATACCCCTCGATTTCGATGGGTTTATTTTAACCGCCTCGATTTCGAGGCGGTTATTTTTTTGCCGGTTTCCATCCGCTTTGCCGCCGGGATAGTCCCTCAGAATGCCAGATAATAAAGGGGAAAGGAGAAGTCCTATGAAAGCGTTTGAAAGGCTGATCCGGGCCGGTGTCCCCGCGTGGGAAGCGACAGAGATCATCGAATGGTACAAGTTGCAGGGCGATGATAACGCCCTTGAGAAATACATCGCAGAGATCGAGGGGCGGAAACGTGTTCCGGCCCTATAACCCGAACCCCACCGGGAAGAACGTGGGTGACTGCACTGTGAGGGCGCTAACAAAAGGGCTTGGGCGCAGTTGGGAAGAGATATACGCCGCCCTTGCTTTACAAGGGTACCTGATGGGCGACCTGCCCAGCGCAAACGCTGTTTGGGGCGCGTATCTCAGGCAAGAGGACTGGACGAGGCACATAATCCCGGACACCTGCCCGGACTGCTACACCGTGGCCGATTTCGCCGCAGAGCATCCGCACGGCACATATATCCTCGCCCTGTCCGGTCACGTTGTCTGCGTGTCAGAGGGCGATTTATGGGACAGCTGGGATTCCAGCGGCGAAGTCCCGTTGTATTACTGGGAAAGGAATGAGCAGTGATGGCCTATAACCCCTATATGCAGTATGGCAACCCGTATTATCCGCAAACGCCGTACCAGCCGATGCAGACACAGCCGATGATGAGCCAGCCAGCCAGCATGATGGCGCAGCCTGCACAGCAGCAGAACATGGCCCAGCCTACACAGCAAACCAATGTGGTTGAGGTCGGCAGTGAGAACGAGGCAACAGGCTACCTTGTCGCTGCCGGTGCATCCGTCCTCCTTTGGTGGAGAGCTGGGCATAAATTTTTCTGGAAGAGCCGCGACATGAACGGCTCTCCTTACCCGATGAAAACCATGTCTTACACGGACGATGACGAACCAACAGCTCCACAGGCAACGCCGGAATACATTACCCGGGACGAGTTTAACGGGCTTGTACAAAAGGTGAACAAACTGGAGCAAAAGCCCGCAAGAAGGGCAAAGGAGGCAGAGCCAGATGTTTAACGGGAACCCGATGATGCAGTTTCAGCAGATGATGAACCAGTTTCAGCAGTTCAGGCAATCGTTTCAGGGCGACCCGAAGGCCGAGGTGGAAAAGCTGCTCCAGTCCGGCAAGATGAGCCAGCAACAGCTGAACCAGCTTCAGCAAATGGCGAAAATGTTTCAAAATTTGATGTAAATTTGCGGCCGCAAATTACAAATAAAATCAAACGAGAGGAGTCTTCCAATGAGTCTTAATTCCGATAGCGGCACTGTGATGACAATGCCGGTTCAGCCTGCCAACACTGGCAATGGTAACGGCTTCGGCTGGGGCGGAGACGGTGCATGGTGGATTATTATCCTGTTCTTGTTCGTGTTCTGCGGTTGGGGCGGAAACTGGGGCAATAGTGGCTTCGGAGGCAATGGTTCTGGCGCTGTCGATGGCTACGTTCTCACCTCTGACTTTGCCAATATTGAGCGCAAAATCGACGTCGTGAACAACGGGCTGTGCGACGGATTTTACCAGCAGGCGCAGTTGGTCAACGGCGTCCAGCAGAGCATGAGCAATGGCTTTATGTCCGCTGAACTGTCTCGCGCAAACCAGCAGGCCGCACTGATGCAGCAGCTGTCCCAGATGCAGATGCAGGCGCAGGAGTGCTGCTGCGAAAACCGGGCGGCAATCGCTCAGGTGCGGTATGACATGGCCACTCAGGCTTGTGATACCCGCAACACCGTGCAGAACACCACCCGCGACATCATCGACAGCATGAACGCCGGTTTCCGGGGCATCGAACAGCGCCTGACTGCTCAGGAGATTGCCCAGAAGGACGCGAAGATCGCCGAGCAGAATCAGCAGCTCTTTGCCGCCCAGCTGGCTGCGTCTCAGGCGGCGCAGAACAACTATCTGGTGACGACCCTGCGGCCTACCCCCGTGCCCGCTTACCAGTCCTGCAATCCGTGGGCTAGTAATGCGCCGCTTGGGTGCTGCACCTCCTGCTGACAACTAAACACATCAGCTTCTGAGGATTCCTCGGATGGTCAACCCCGTGTTGATACTGAGATTTTGCGGCGGGGTGATATGCCCCGCCGTTTTTTTGAAAGGACTGAGAAAATGGCTGAATACACAAACTCCAATATTACGTCTGTTGCCGCCGGGCAGAATGTGCCCCTGACCGAAACCGCAGTTGCGGGCAAGCCCTGCATCGTGCATCGTGAGGGCGCTGGCATCGTCACGCTGCGCGGACTGACTAACCAGTGCAAAGCGCGTTTTAAGGTCTCCTTCGGCGCGAATATCGCTATCCCCACAGGCGGCACGGTGGAGGCAATCACCGCCGCACTGGCGATCAATGGGGAACCGCTGACCAGCGCGACCGCAACCGTCACCCCTGCTGCGGTCGATAATTACTGGAACATCTACGTCTCTGCATTTGTGGACGTTCCGCGCGGCTGCTGCGTGACCGTTGCCGCCGAAAACACCAGCACTCAGGCCGTCAGCTTTGCCAACAGCAATCTGATTGTCGAGCGCGTAAGCTGAGAGGAGGAGAAACATGGCGAACTATGACGACCTGATGAAAATGCTCTGCGACGAGCTGGAGGACATCAAAAAGGATATGCGGAGCCGTGGCGCGTCCGCCGAAACACTGGACGCTATCCGCGATATTACCAGCTCCATCAAAAATATCTACAAGATTGAGATGTTCGAGGATCTGGACGATTACAGCGGCGACTGGGACGATGACCGCGATATGTACCGGCGCGGCAACAGCTACGCCAGACGCGGAACGCACTACGTTCGCGGCCATTACAGCAGAGGCAGATACAGCCGGGACGATGCAAAGTCCCATATGATCGACCAGCTGGGCGAGATGATGGAGCAGGCGGACACCGCCGAAATGAAAGACGCAATTCGCCGTTGCAAAGATCAGCTCGATCGTGCATAATAAGGGGGAGTAAATATGCTGGATGCCAAAGAGATCAACGCCGAAATTGCCCGGCTCGAATACGTTGAATCCAGCTACCCTAATTATGCGAAGCTGGCAGACCTGTACATCATCCGCGACAGGATGGAAGGCAACGCAGAAAAGCCGTTAGCCTACGAACAATCTTATTCTGCCGCCCCGGCGGCTGTCTCTGCTGGCATCACCGGCGACAGCGATTTTTTGCGCATGGTTTCGGACAAAGACCAGCAAAAAGCGTGGGATATTATGGACGAGCTGATGGACACGCTCAAGGTCGTAAACCAGCGCACATATGACAGCGTGATGCGGAAAATCAGCGCCATTTAAACACGGTTGCTAGCGCGTTACTAACAAATTCACAAAAACGCCACAAGTGAAAAGCGATGAAACCATTGGAAATACTAGATTTCTTCTGAGCTGCATAATTTTTGCGATGCCGCAACATATTAATCGTCTTTTAAAATTAACATTTTTGCTCAAAGCTGATGCACCCGGATAAGCACTGATTTATCGACGATTATTCGGGTGTTATCAGTTTTCATCCGTGTCTGTCTGTTTTAGGTTACTAACACGGTTACTAGCATTAAGCACAGCCGACACAAGGGTGTCAGCGTCGCTGTGATAGTAGATTTCCGCTGTCGTGGCAAACTTTGCATGCCCCAAGATTTTCTGCAAATTTTCTGGGGCAATCTTGCTTTGCAGCGCCCAGCTGGCGTATGTGTGCCGAGTGGAATGTGGGGTCTTGCGCTTGATTCCTAGCTTGTCTAACAGCGGGTAAAAATACACCTCGCGGAACTGCTGCGTATTTTTTGCCGCATACCCAGACAGGAGCCTTTCGTCATTTGCTATGCTCGCAAAATACTGAAAATACCTTTGCCCTTCCGGGCGAATCGGAATAACCCGGTTTTTGCCCGCTTTCGTTTTCTCACCGCCGATAGCGTAAGTTCCGTGATAATCCTCGACAGGCAATTTAAAAAGCTCGCCGATACGCATGCCAGTATAGATCATCATAAGTATTACCCGTGCGGTGTCGCTGTCATCGGCGGTCAAGGCAGCTATGTCCTCTGGCGTAAATATTTCCTTTTCCTTTGTTTCCTTTTTCGGTAATCGGATAAATGCGGCAAAGTTTGTCGTTGCGATTTCTTCACGGATAGCCCACTTGCTCATCTGGGATGCCAGCAACTTGCAGTTGCTGAGCGTGGCGGTGGATTGATTTGCATGCGCACCTATGACTGCTTGAAAATCGGCAGTACGCAAATCCCGAAACTTCCGGTCATACAAAGGCTCAAACTTTTTATAGGCCGCGCCATAGCTGACTTTTGCCGCATCACCCACGGAGCGAAAATGCTCCTTGCTCCACTCATCGTACACCTGAGAAAACGTAAAGTTGTAACGTTCCGCAACTGTGCGCCCTGCCAGCTTATCCAGAGCTTCCAGAGCGTCCGTTTTGCGCTCATAATATCCGATGATGACCTTGCCCTTTGTGGCTACCCACGGCCTTGTGCGCCGCCCTGAAAGCTTGTAGACGGAGCCAGTGCCGTTTGCACGTTTGAGTGTCTTACGCTTTTCAGCTACCTGCTTTTTGCCGCACATAGGGCAGTATACAGCCCCTTCCGGCAGGGCGGCTTTGCATTTGGTGCAGGTGCTCATATTTTCTTCACCACTGAGGATGTGGTATAGCTTTGTTTCCCGTCCATTACGGCTTCATGCCCCTTTTTCAGGCCGTCGAAAAAAACATCAATTATGGGCATAACGCAGTCCGTGCAGACCAACAGGTTATTTGCCTCCGCCGTCTGGTATAGTATGTCAATCAGTGACGCAACGGCAAGCCGCATCGTCAGCGGCAGATGATCCAGCATCGTGAATTCTTCCGTCTGGGCTTCGATGTTCGACCCGTGTTCCCCAAACACCAGAAAGTCAAATTTCTTGATTGCATGGTCAGATGCCACATTAGATATGTAGTGTATTGCAGCCTTTCGCAGATCGCCCGTCCGACTGTCATGTGCTAGCCCTTCATAAATGTCCGGGTAAAGGTAATCCAGCACATAGCGGAGCGCGTCTGCGTGGAACAGGTCGAACCACGCTATAAACTCATCAACACGAGGGGACGCTTGCCCGCTCTCATACTTCTCCCATGTGCGGAGGTCAATTCCGACAGTCTCCGCCATTTTCGATTTACTGTAACCTGTCTCTAGCCGCAATTTACGCAATAAATTTGCGCAACCGTCCCGCAATTCGTCCCTTGTTCGCATAATTTCACTCCTTTTCTGCGCGTAAATTAACCTAATCTCCCGCACGTTATCCATTAAAAGGAAAAGTCGTTTCGGGTATGATACCGAAAAGGAGGTGCAGGAGATGAATTACAGGATAAAAATAGCCGAACATCCCGAATATGCAGACGCCCTTGTCGCAATGTTTGGAACGGACGATATAGGTCGCATATCTGAGCAGGATGCTCGGCTGTTCTGGCACTACGTTGTGCCGCAGTTGAAAGATGGTCACTTTATCAGTGACGATAGAGAGGGAGTTACTTGATGTTCCAGGAGTAACCGCAATTCTGGCAAAGGCAGACTTTCTGGTTCTTGATTTTCGTTTTCTCGTTTCCGGTTGACTTTTTCCAGAATAGATTGCTGATACCAAGTGTGCACCATCCAACAGCATTACGCGCCGCATTATTGACGCGGTTTCCGAAACCAATACCTTTTTTCACGGACTTGCTGGACACCTGTTCCATCGAGATTGTTACGTTTTCACTTTTGCACTTAGGGCAAACCATTTTAATCACCCACAATTTTATAAATTTGCATAGCGTTCATCGAACGTATGTGCTAGAATATGATTATCCACTAAACGATATGGAGGGAAAGAACATGAACGGACGAGACCGAGAAGAGATGCTCACGATGCTGGACACAATCTGCGCAGATGACGAGAAGCGAGAGACGCTTATCAATCAGCTTCTTTCTCTTCGTAGATATAGTGAATCAGGCGCAATGCCTGTTCCTGAGTGCTGTCAGGGAGAGTGTCTATAATATTTGCGATTTCTTCTGATATTGGGCTATGGCCGCTACCTTTCGAGGTGGCGGCTTCCTTCTTTTCTGCCGTTAAATATTCGACAGACACGCCAAAATAATCCGCAACAGCCATGAGCTTGCCGTAGGTGGGGCTTGCGGTTTTCCACCGCCCGATCGTGCCGTTTCCAAACCCGAGGACTGCTTCTAACTTTGTTAGCGACAACCCGCTCTGTCTACACAAATGCCGAATCACTTCAACCAAATCCGCAGATTTACCATCAGACGTAAAGGCCCTTTCTGTGCCCAGCAGATAGCTCATTGACACGCCGAAATAATCCGCGATCTTATTGAGCGTCTTTGCACTAACGCCAGACTTACGACCTGTTTTCAAATCACTCATGATACCACGGCTTATTCCAATGTCGGTACACATCCGGGAATCGGTGACACCCTTGCTCACACACAATGCGTGGATCGTTTCGTACAAGGTGCATGGCTGCTTAATATTACCGTAGGATTCGCTCATAATAGCACCTCAATCGGCTGCTTTCTCTCCAAAAACAGAGCGAACCATGTTCCATGCAATTTCCTGCTGGTCGGCAGGGAGTGTATCAATAAAACTTGCGATATTTTCTGAGATAGGGCTATGACTGCTATCCGTTTTGGCAGTGGTCTTTTCTTTTTCACTCAGAATTTCTTCAATGGAAACGCCCAGGCAGTCCGCAACTTTGGTGAGGTTTTTGGCCCCCAGCGACTTTGTTCGACCCATCTTCAGTTCGGTCATCGTGCTGCGTCTAATATCTGCGGCGGCGCACAAATCGGAAACTGACATTCCCTTCTTTGCGCAAAGACTGGCAATAGACTCATACATATTACCCATACGCGGACACCTCTTTTTAGCTATATTGCCGAAAATACAGAGTTCCGTATTTATTTATTGACTACATACAGAATTCCGTATATAATCATACTTGCAAACGGGATTCTGTATAGCTTTTACATTCATAATAGTACATAATCCTGTATCTGTCAATCTGAACGGAGGTGAAAATTTGCGAAAACCCACAAGTTTTGGAATTGCCGTAAAGACTAAGCTGATGACGATGGGACGAACGCAAGAGTGGCTGTGTTCCGAAGTGAAGAATACCACCGGGCTTTTCGTGGACAGTAGTTATATGGCGAAGATTCTGAACGGTCAAAGGCCTGCGGCAAGGGTAAAGTCCGCAATCAAAGACATTCTGGATTTACCGGATGAAGGCGCTGACGATGAATGACGCAGACTCAGAAGGAGGTAAAAACAAATGAAGTATCAGGTAACGATCGACCACTGTGACAACCACACCGGCCTGCGGAGCGTGACACAGGGCATGGTGGAGGGCGACAGCTTCCACGAAGTGGCGGAGAAGGTTATGAGCGGTTACGCGATGGATGGCGCGACCGTCTATGCGATGAAGTTCGATATTGTGGTGACGCCCAAGCCGGAAACCAGTTCCCTGTTCGCGCAGAGACCTTGCTGTGTGTGATACGTTATCGCATCTGGGGGTCGTCTGAACGACCGACGAGGTAATCAAGGCTGACCTCAAAAAAATCAGCCAGCCGAACCAGAGCTGAAAGCGTCGGTTCTTTCTGTCCCTTCTCGTAATACTGATAGGCGCGGAGAGATAGACCGACAGCGGCGGCAATGTCCTTTTGAAGCAGATTGCGGCCAGTTTTCAGCTGAATAATGCGTTCTGGGAATGTCATGGCGAAACCTCCAAAGGAAATTTGGAAAGCCACTTGACATGAACTAAAGTGCGTGCTAGTATAATGGCACGACATGAACTAAAGTTCATGTTAGGCTAGAAGGAGAGGAGCAAGTGAATGTGGCAATGAAAGCGGCTCGTGAGAAGTCCGGCAAGACACAAGCACAAGTCGCAAGTGAAGTTGGCGTCTCCGACAGAGCATATCTGTACTGGGAGAAAGGCCAGAAAAAGCCGCGAGTGGACGTAGCAATCCGCATCGCAGACGCATTAGGAACAACGGTGGAATCGTTGTTCAGAGAGGAGGGGTAGGGTGAATGTTATCGTTAAGGTGGCTCTTTATTCGTTCATGTGCTTACTTTGCGAGTTCGCAATCATCTTTTGGACGTATACGCAGTGCTCGAAATACTGGCGTATCTTCGTCGGATTGGATGTGGGTGTTCTTCTGGTTACCGGAATCAACTTTCTGGTTTTTTGAATGTCAAAGCGTTCAAATAGGATCGAAGCTGACCCGCTGTAGCGACCAACTGAGCTTTTGCTTCGTCGGTTTCCTTCTGCTCCAGCTCCTTGTTTATCGCAACAAGAGAGTTGCGCAGGTCATCCGGGAGCAAGAACAGGATGCTGAGATATGCCCGGTTGTATTCGTCGCTTGATACCTGAGATGGATGAGCGATGCGGTATGCAACGGCGCTCAGATAGTTCTCGATCATCTCACGCTCATGCAGATACTTGGTTTTGTACAAGTCCTGATGATGCTCCAGCTCTTTCATCTTGACGGCGTGACGGTTATTCAGCCAGATGGTAATAAGCGGAGAGATGACAACAATAATTCCAAGTATAACCGTGAGTAGATTTTGAAAAATACCCATATGAGAATCACCCCCTTTGCTCGATTATACCCTATTGAGCATCAAGGGGCAAGGACAAAGGAGCAGAAATGAAAATCGTAACATTAACGCTGGCAGAAGCGGTTTCCCGGCTCCATCTGGCTGGGCTGAAAATCTCCAAAGAGACGCTGGGCGAAGGGCTGAAAAGCGGTGTTTATTCGTTTGGCGTAGGCTTCACCGGCCCGCGTGGCGGAACCGTGTATCAGATTTTCAGCCGCCAGCTGGACGAATGGATTGAGGAACGATCGGAATAGGAGGTGCAAGATGACCGAGAACACCACCGCCCAGCGGGCGCAGGTATTGGACTATCTCAAGCGCAACGGCAAAATCACCAGCATGGAAGCGATAGAGCTTTTCGGCTGTACCCGGCTGAGCGGTCGCATCCACGACCTCCGAACGGAAGGCTACACCATCCTGACGGAGATGACTGAGGGCAAGACCCGCAGCGGGCATCCGTGCCGGTACGCAACTTACTATCTGGACAGGGAGGAGGGATAACATGGCAAGCACTACGATTTATCTGATGGCACTGGGCGCGACCGGCTTTGCACTGGTCGATGTGGTCGGTGCAATGGCGGTGAGAGCGTACAGACGGCGCAGAGCGCGTCTTGCGCGGGAGGCGCGGAAACGTGCCGAGGCTGAGAAAATCGCCCGTCACCAGCTGTTCTGGCGGAACATGCGCGAGACGGCTCAGCTGTGAAAAAATAAGTGCCGCCCACAGTGCGCGAACACCATGAGCGGCTAGAGGTATATACAGGATACCTCTAGTATAGCGCAAGCAAGGAGGAAATGCAAGTGAAACAATATTATTGGTGTCCGAACCCGAACTGCTTCAACGTGTTCGATGAACCGGGGTTCACCCGCGAGTGGGTGGCCGACGAGTTCGGCGAACACTGCGAACTGTGGAGCTGCTGCCCCCGGTGCGAGTCCACGGACTTTGAGCAGGCAGAGCAGTGCGAGGACTGCGGCGGATGGTTCGCCCCCAACGAAATCAACGCCGACGGTCTGTGCGGGAACTGCACCTATAAGAGCCTGACGGCTCTGTTTGAGAGGAAGGTGAGAGCATGCTGACCTGTGAAGGCTATAAGATGTTCCGGGGCACGATGACCGTTACCCCGCTGAACGGCCGCGAGCCGTTTGACAAGCATGGAACGTGGCTGTATAAGCCGCAGTATGACTGCTGGTACTGCGACGGCACTAACAGCTATGGTGCCCAGATTTGCAAGGTAAAGGAGGATGAGACGGAGTGAGCAAGCACGATTTCGGAGAACACGCAGAAGAATACAGCGCAAAACAAAAGAAGAAGATCCCGGTATGGCAAAGCCCTAAATACATCGAGGCACGGGACAAGGCCGTTGAGATGATCGACAGCGGCAAATACGGCCTGACAGACGGCGATTTCTGGATTTTGATGAATGAGACCAAGAGTGGGAAGATGGGCTATACCGGTCTTATCATTTCCCACAACGGCTGTCTCAAGATCAACGATAGTCTTCCAGATGAAAAGCGGTTCAAGCCGCGGTGCGTGGAACTAGACAAGGACGGCTGGGGTGAATCCCTTGTATACACCTACAACTGCAATGAGCAGGGGGTGTATGAGGTGGGCGAGTTCAGCAAGCTTAACGGCAAAAACGCATATCCGTATGCGATGGCCTTGAAGCGGATGTTCGACCGCGTAGTCCTAAAAACATCGAGGTTAGCTTATTCTGGCGTGTATTCCGAGTCCGAATCTGATGATTTCAGCGATAAACGCGACGCACCACCCGCTAGCGTGAAAGAGAAGTCCGACTCAGAACAGAAAGAAGCTGTTCCTGATTCGCCAACCGGCGATGAGGAAATTGTTTCTGAGGCGGTAGGAAAAGCCCCTGCTATCTGTGAGGAATGCGGCGAAACGATTACCGCCACCAGGAACAACACCTACGATACCATCATCCGAAACGGGATGCACTTCAACAAACATTTGTGCTATTCCTGCCTGATGAAGGCTTTCAATGCCGAAAAGGCTGCGGAAGCAAAGAAGGCTCTCACGGCTGATGCAGAGGCACACAGCGCATGACTCTGAACTGCAAAGGCTCCGACATCAAGTATTTCGGCGGCTATGTCTGCGTCCCTTGCCAGTCCCCCGGCGACACGCTGGGGGAGCTGGTGGCGGATAAGGAATACACGGTAACGGTCAAGCGCAAGACGAAAAAGCGCAGTCTGGATGCAAACGCCTATTACTGGGAGCTGTGCGGTAAGCTGGCACAGCGGCTTGGCGTACCATCCGGGGAGATTTACCGGCGGCACATCGTGGATATGAGCAACTATGAGACATACTGCATGATGAATGCCGCCGTTGAAGCGTTCAGTCGGCTGTGGTGCTCCGATCACTACGGCAGGAGTATAGACACTAGGGAGAGCAAGATTCCCGGCTGTACGACGGTTCTCGCGTACTATGGCAGCTCAGATTTCGACACGGCGCAAATGTCCCGGTTGATTGATAGCTGTGTACAGGATTGCAAGGCACAAGGAATCGAGACCCGCCCGGAAGAGGAGGTGCGAAGCCTATTAGCACAATGGAAAGAGGAGAAAAACGCTGCTGGCTCTGCGGACGAACAGACCAGCGGCTCGACCGGCATCACCTATTCGGAGGGGCACTGAGAAGCAAATCCGAGCATTACGGCCTTGTGATTTATCTCTGCCACGACACCTGCCATATCTTTGGCAGACATGCCGTGCATCGAGACCCGGAAACCATGCTGATCTGCAAGCGGTATGGTCAGGCAAAAGCAATGGCCGAAAACGGCTGGTCGATTGAGGACTTCATTGCGGAGTTCGGACACAACTATTTGTAGGAGGTATATAGATGCTCAATCACATTGTACTTATGGGGCGGCTCACAAAAGACCCTGAGCTTCGCCACACAAACGCAGGGACAGCGGTTGCAGCTTTCTCCCTCGCAGTCGAGAGGGATTTCAAAGACAAGTCCAGCGGGGAGCGCCAGACGGATTTCATCGACGTAGTGGCATGGAGAAACACGGGAGAGTTCGTTTCCCGGTACTTCACCAAAGGCCGTCAGGCGGTCGTAGAGGGCCGTTTGCAGATGCGTGACTGGACGGATAGGCACGGCAACAAACGCCGCTCTGCGGAGGTTATCGCGGACAACGTGTACTTTGCAGACAGCAACAAACGTGACGATAGCGCACCGGCAACTCAGCCCGCACATGACAATTTCACTGATCTCGATGCCCTTGATGATGACGGCGAATTGCCTTTCTGACGCCTATGAGCAACGAATACGCGGATAACGAGTATGCAATTCTCCCCACAAAATACCTGAATCTACTCGCTGCGTACTCAGATGAGGAGATTGGGAGAATTGCGAAGGCAATTATGATTTTTCGTCATACTGGGCAGGAACCCGCTTTTGATGGCCCGGAAAAGTACATCATGCCTAGTATCTACGCAGACCAACGCAGAGCGATTGAGAAATACACTGCAAAGCGAGAATCTGCAAAATCTGCGGCTGAATCCAGATGGAAGAAACGCGATGCCAGCGAATGCGAAAGCATGCGAACGGATGCGGACGCATCGGACGCAATGCGAACG
>ERZ1034920.1450-NODE-1450-length-15198-cov-41.370732_pt1 | contig 15198 bp, 21 predicted proteins | sample MGYA00520688_ERZ1034920 | MGnify/ENA primary metagenome ERZ1034920 (study PRJEB33766, sample SAMN09781785) | gut metagenome | biome: gut microbiome | host: Homo sapiens | place: Madagascar | study: EMG produced TPA metagenomics assembly of the PRJNA485056 data...
AAAAAGAAAAAAACAATAAAAATAAAAAAAAATATTTAAGGAGATTATTATTTATTATGATGAAGGAAAATACTAAGAAAGTTTTTAGTTATCTAAAGAGTATTAATGGTGAATAGGTCACCGCTGCTGATGTTGCTGAGGCTCTCGGTCTTGAGAAGCGTACTGTTGATGGCATCTTTACTTCTGCTATTCAACGCAAGGGTTTTGGCGTTCGTACCCCCGCTGAGGTTGAACTTGATGATGGCACCCATAAGGCTGTAAAGTTCCTCTCTCTTACTGATGCTGGTCTTGCTCTTGACCTTGACGCAGAAGACGCTGAGTAATTTAATATAAAATTTAAAAGGGCAAAGTAATTTGCCCTTTTTCTTTTTAGATATGACTGTAATTTATTGCGTAATATGTTTTCTTCTTGGTGCTGGTCTTTTATATTTAGGACTGCGTAATAAATTAAAAGCCACAATTGAATTAGATACTCAAACAAGAGAAGAAAATGTAAAAATCATTGAAGAAAGTCAAAGACTTCTTCAAGCTCAAAATTAGTTAAATGAAAAAATCTCTAATTTAAATAATGATTATAATTCATTAATAAAAGAAATAGATTTTTTAAAAGATAAAAAGAAAATCCTCGATGATAATTATTAGCAAGCAAGTTTAAATGCTGAAATGTATTGCCAAAAGGCTAATGAATTAGCTTCTGAAAAACTTGCTTAGTCTGCTGAATAGATGGCATAGAAATACCAATAGGCAGAAGACAATTATCAACAAGAGTATTTGAAAGCTATTGAAGAAAGCACAAAAGAATATACTAATTTAATTATTCAAAAATAGGAAGAATTAAATAAAATATCTCAAGAATTAGTAGAAGCAAAAGCAAAACAAAATGCTATTGTTGAAGCTAATAAACGTGCTGAAGAAGTAAAACAAAAAGAATAGTTTTATAAACTTAATTTAAGTGAAATTGATATTGAAGAAATTAAAAAACTTCGTTCAATTATTCCTTATTTAAGAAGTGCTGAACCAATTAATAAAGTTATTTGGAAAGTTTATTATGAAAAATCTTATACTGATTTAATTGGTCGAGTAATTGGTCAAGGTATCCGTACTGGTATTTATAAGATTACCAATATAGAAAGTCAAAAATGCTATATAGGTTAGGCAGTTAATATTGCTGACCGATGGAAACAGCATATAAAGCGTGGAGTTGGAGCAGAAGCACCAACTCGTAATAAACTTTATCCGGCCATGTATGAATTAGGACCGGAACAATTTACTTTTGAAATTCTTGAAGAATGTGATAAATCTCTTTTAGATAGTCGAGAAGATTATTGGTAGGAATTTTATCAAGCCAAAGAATTTGGTTATAGTATTAAATAAGGAGAATAAAATGTATAGAGTTATTGATAAGCGTGGCTCTGGCAAAACAGGTAGATTATTTTTGATTGCTAAAGACACAGGAGCAACTATTGTATGTTCTAACCCTGCTATGATGTAGGATAAAGCATTAAGATATGGATTTAAAGATTTAAATTTTATGTCTTATGCTGATTTTGTTAATTGCTACAAAGGACGCGGCTATAGTCAGAAGTTTTTAATTGATGAAATTGAATTACTTGTTAAATGTCTTGGAAATGTAATTGGCTATTCTTTATCGGAGGATGAAAACTAATGACTATTGTAAGTAATGTTTGTATTTATGATTTAGATAAATCAATTATTGCTGCTGGCTATCCTATGTCAGTAGACATTGAAAGCCAATAGGATAGAGATTTAAATGAAAATGATTTTAAACGTTGTAATACTCTTATTAATGCTTGTGTAAAAGATAATCAAGCCCATGGATAGTTTTTGACTGGTATTCGAGTTAATTTTGATTTAACTTGTTCTAATAAAATGTGGGTTGAAGCAGAGCGTTATAGATTCTTAGAATTTGTAAGTTCTCAATCTACAATGCATAGAATTACTAAATTTAATCTTGATGAAGCATACAATGAATATGTTGATGATAGAATTATCAAGATTATGAAAGAAAAAGTTGATTATTATAATACTCAAGTAGCATTAAAAGAAAAATATGTTAAAGAAAATAGACCAGTCGAAGCAACAAGAGTATCTGAATTATTAAAGAAATTATATCTTGAAATTCTTTATTCTAATCCTGCTGGATTTACTTTAACGGCACGTATGACAACAAATTATCGTTGTTTAAGAAATATTTATAAGCAACGTAAAAATCATCGTCTCCCTGAATGGCGTGAATTCTGTAAGTGGATTGAAACACTCCCTTATGCACAAGAGTTATTGATTAATTAATTACTTTGAAAATTTATATAAAATATGATATAATATTTATATAAAAGAGTAGAAAGTGAGATTAAATAAAAAATGAATAGAAAACAAGCGTTTATTGATTTTGTAAATGACTTGATTAAAAATTGTAAATCTCCAATAGGAATGAGCGAAGACGCTGAATTCTATTGGAATTACCTTAAAAATAGTAATGATGATGAAATTAAAAGTCCTTTATTTACTGAAAATGGAAAACGTCTTTTGATTTGTCTCCAAGAGCATCCAGAAAAAGAAGCATGGAAGGCACGCGAAGTAGCTGATGAACTTGGTATTAGTTCTCGTAGTGTTTCTGGCGGAATGCGTAAATTGGTAAATGATGGATTTGTAGAAAAATTGAATGATAATCCAGTTGTTTATGCTATTACTAATAAAGGAAAAGAAATTACAATTGAAGAATAATTAAGGAGAAAAATATTAAATGAAATTTGTTAATGAAACACATATTGAAGGTTATCTATATGAGCATAATCTGGAAATGAAGGAAAGCGGTCCTAATTCAAAGAACCCTGGTACTCCTTTTATTAGTGGTACTATTAGCATTGTTACTGATAATGCTTTGACAAATGTACTGTAGGTTCATTTCACTTATGTAACTGAAATTACATCTAAGGGTAAAACTAATGCTACATTTACTACTCTTCGTAAGATTATTGATGGTGAATATAACACAGTGATGGGCGATGGAGTTGAAAATGCAACTCGTATTCGTGTCGATTCTACTGTTGGTCTTAATGAGTTTTATGCTGAGCGTGATGGTAAGGAAGAGCTTGTAAGTATTAAGCGTAATGAAGGTGGATTTGTTCATGTTATGGTGAATGAACCCTTTAATGAGAAGGAAATTGAACGTTGTAAGTTTAAAACTACAATGCTTATCACTAAGGCTGTTCGAACTGAAGCTAATCCTGAAAAGGAAACTCCTGAAAAGGTTACTATTAGTGGTTATGCATTTGATTTCCGCAAGGCTCTTCTTCCTGTTTCTTATACTGTTCTTAATGAAGGTGGTATGAATTATTTCGAAGGTCTTGAAGCTTCTGAAAAGAATCCTGTTCTCACAGAAGTGTGGGGTAAGCAGGTTTCTAGAACTGTCGTAAAAAAGGTTACTAAGGAAAGTTCTTGGGGCGATGCTGAAGTTCAAGAATTTAAGAATACTTATAAGGATTATGTAATTACTGGTTCTCAGAAAGAGCCTTTTGTATTTGATATGGAAGATACTTATACTTCTGAGGAACTTACTAAGGCAATTGCTGACCGTGAAACTTATCTTGCTACTATTAAGCAGCGTAGAGATGAATATCTTGCTACTAAGAATAATGGTGGCGCGAAACCGGCTACAGCTTCTAATGGAAATGCAGGATTTAACTTCTAATAAATAGCCAAATAATGATGACCTCATTAGAGGTCATCGAGCTAAAATAAATATATTATATGATGATTTAATAAATTATAAAGAAATAGAAAAATTTATAAATGAATATTGTAAACCATTTGATTTAGAGGAAAAGGAGAAAATTAAATAATGGCTATTGACCTTTTAAAAATTTAGCCTCATAAGGTTAGTAAAGATTTAGGCGGATATATTACTTTTATTTATGGTAAACCTAAGACTGGTAAGACTACTTTAGCTACTTAGATGCCTAAGTCTCTTTTGTTAGCATTTGAACAAGGTTATAACTGCTTACCCGGTGTAATGGCGGCAGATATTACTTCTTGGACTGAAATGAAGCAGGTTTATCGTGATCTTAAGCGTCCAGAAGTAAAGGAAGCCTATGATGCAATTATTGTTGATACTATTGATGAAGCAGCAAAATATTGTGAAAAATATATTTGTAATCAAAATGGTATTGAATCTTTGGGCGACCTTGGTTATGGCAAGGGTTGGATTAAATTTAAGGATGAATTCAATGAAGTATTCCGTGGCTTAACTCGTCTTGGTTATGCTGTTTTCTTCTTAGGGCATGAGAAGGAACAAACTATTAATCGTCCTGATGGAACTGAAGCAAATATTATTAGACCTAGTTTGTCTCAGTCTACTCGAACTGTTATTACTGGTATGGCTGATATTTATGGTTATGCTCATCAAAAAGGCCCAGGCCAAATGTCAGTATTAACTCTTCGTTCTGGCACTGATGCTATTGATTGTGGTGGTCGTTTTAAATATATTGAGCCTGAAATTCCTATGAGTTATGAAAACCTCGTAAATGCTATTCATGCTGCTATTGACAAGGAAGCTGAAGAAACTAAGGGTAAATTTGTCACTGATGAAAAAATGACAGTTGCTCCTGAAGCTCCTACTTATGATTATGAGGGTCTTATGAATGAATTCCAGCAAATTGCAAGCGAACTCATGGCGAAGAATTCTGAATATTATGCTCCACGTGTTACTAAGATTGTTGAAAAGTATCTTGGTAAAGGTAAGAAGATTTCGGAAACTTCTATTGACCAAGCTGAATTTGTAAGCCTTATTATTGATGATATTAAGGATGAACTTATGAATAAATAATTATTAACCCAGAGGAAACTCTGGGTTGATTTTTTATCTATTTTTTAGTATAATATTTATAGAAATTATAATGTTTGGTGGTGAGAACCAATAGCACATAATGTAAAGTGTTTATATTGTGGAAAAACTTTTGATAGAGATAAATATCCGTTTGTTCAAGTAAATTCTAAACGTTATGCTCATCCTGAATGTGCAGAGCATAAAGAAGAAGTAATGAATAAAGAGGATTTAGATAAAATGAAATTAGAATAGTATATTAATCAATTATTTCATACTGATTATGTAGATCCTCGTATTCAAAAACAAATTAAAAATTATATTAAAGAATATAATTTTACTTATAGTGGAATTTTAAAATCGTTAGTTTATTTCTATGAAGTAAAACAAAATCCAATAGAGAAATCAAATGATGGTATTGGTATAGTGCCTTGGGTTTATAAGCAAGCATTTAATTATTATTACGCTATTTGGTTGGCTCAACAAAAAAATACTAATAAAACAGTTGAGAATTATATTCCAAAAGAAACAGAAATAGTAATACCACGGCCTAAACCTAAGTCTTATCGAAAACATCTGTTTTCTTTTTTGGATGATAGGGAGGATTAATGGCTTCAAAATATATTGATACAACAGCCATTATTTAGACAATTGGTTGTGTATATAACAATCCTAAATTATTAGATTATACTGATAAATATATTATTACTGAAGATGATTTTGATAATGATTTTCATAAGATAGTATATGGATCAATATATAAACTACATGAACTCGGTGCAGAAAGTATCACTTTAGATGCGATTGGAGATTTTTTAAGCACTCGACCAAAATATCAAGCTATTTATGAAGCTCAAAAAGGGAATAAATGGATTCAAGAAGCTAGCCTGCATAGTGATAATACCACATTCGATTATTATTATGGTCGTCTAAAAAAAATGTCATTACTTAGAGCTTATGATAGATATGGTTTTGATGTAAGCGATATTTATGATCCTGACAATATTTTAGACACTAAAAAACGACAGCTTCAAGAAGAATGGCTAGATAATGCTTCACTAGAAAAAATTGCTCAACGTATTGATGATAAAATTGAAGAAATTAAATATCAATATGTCGCTGAAATGGAAAATGATGCTTATCAAGCAGGTAATAATATTGATGAATTAATTGACAATCTTTTGGAACATCCTGAAGTTGGTGCTCCATTATTTGGTCCATTAATTAATACAGTTACTCGTGGTGCAAGATTAAATAAATTTTATCTACGTTCAGCAGCAACTGGCGTAGGTAAATCTCGTAGTATGATTGCTGATGCTTGTTATCTTTCTTGTGAAAAATATTATCAAGAAGGAATTGGATGGATTAAATCTGGCGGCGGAGGAGAACCTGTTTTATTTATCTCTACTGAGCAAACTAAAGATGAAATTCAAACTATGATGTTAGCATTTTTATCTAATGTAAATGAAGACCATATCCTAAATGGTAAATATGTTGGTGATGAATTAGCCCGAGTAAGAGAAGCTGCACAGTATCTCCGTAAAGCTAATTTATTTGTTGTTGAAATGCCAGATTTTTCTTTACGCGACGTAGAAAATGTTATTAAGAAAAATATCCGTGATCATGGAGTTAAATATGTGTTCGACCCTATGAAGAGGGTGACGGGACAGTGAAACACTTTTCCGCTAATCAGCGGGGTTTATTGAAATAATAAGCTAACGGGGAACCCTAAACAGTAATGCATGGGAATCCCGTGGGAAACTTTGGACGGAACTAGTCAAATAATTTCTGACTTCTTTCATATAAAATGAAGGGAGTTGATGTGATGGGAATTATTTATTGTTATATAAATAAAATAAATGGTAAAAAATATGTGGGTTAGACGATTAATCCAGAATAGCGATATAACGCTCATAAAAGTAATTACCAAAATCCCAATAATATAGAATATAATTCATTAATACATAGAGCATTTCGTAAATATGGATTTGATAATTTTACTTATGAAATTTTAGTAAAAGATATTGATAATATAAATATATTAAATGAATTAGAAATATATTACATTAAAAAATTCAATTGTTAGACACCAAATGGTTATAATGTCGAAGCTGGTGGCAAAAATTCTACTAAGCCAAAAACCTTGGAGCATCGAAAAAAAGAAATTTGGGGTCAAGCAAAATTAACTGAAGAAGAAGTTATTGAGCTACGAAAAGCATATCGAGATAAAAAAAGTCCTACTGAAATATATAAAAAGAAATATGTAAATAAAATGCATTATAATTCATTTTTAAATATTTGGTCTGGAAAACGATATGCATTAATTATGCCGGAAGTATTCCAAAATGGAAGACATACAAAATTAAATGCCGAAATTGTAAAAGAGATTAGAAAAGATAGAAAAACTACTAATCTCTCTTATGATAAATTAGCAGAAAAATATGGCGTATCCAAAGGAACTATTGCCGATATAATTAATAAAAGAACGTGGAAAAATGTCTAAAGAACTTGTATCGACTATCCCCTATGTCTTATGGACGGGGGAGTAGGGATGCTATTGATACGCATTTCGAAAAGGTGTCCTATGGTTCTTGGTTTAACAAATAGTTGACCGAAGTAACCACAGTAAGAGATAGTCAGCGCTCGTAGAAATACGAGAGAAACGCGTCATGATTATATTCATACAAGTATGAAAATTCTTGAAGAAATTAGTAAGCGTAGTGGTGGTGTAAAATTAAGAGAAGATAATATTCTTTTTATGCTTTCTACTCGTTTAAAAGATATTTGTAATCAATACGGTATTTTTATTATGTCTGCAACATAGTTAAATGCCGATTATCAATACAGTGAAACACCAGACCAAAATGTTTTACGCGGCTCAAAAGCAATTGCTGATAAGATTGATGTAGGTATGCTTCTTCTTCAAGCTCGTGATAATGATTATCAATCGCTTGAAAAAATACTTGAAACTAATACTTTCGAACGCCCGACAATAAAATTATCAGTATATAAAAATCGTCGAGGGAAATATAAAGGGATTTATCTCTGGTGCAAAGCTGATTTAGGCTGTTGCCGCATTATTCCAATCTTCTGTACTGATTGGAGTTATGAATTAGTAGATATGGAAAATGTAAAAATTAGAATTGCTGAAGACAGCGCATTTTAAGGAGATTAAATTATGTTTGAAAAAAAGATTATGAATGGAACTATTGAATATAAAATGCCGAAGGAAATGGCAGCAATGTATCTAAAGACTGCTAAAGGCGAATTCGCAAAGAAACATCCAAAGGAATATCTTATTAAAGTAGTTAATGAAGAATTTGGTGTTAAAGGCACTTGTGTCAATGTAATTACATTCTAATAATTTTATTAAGTTAACAATGATTAACTATGATAAAGTAGAAATAAAAAATAATTTAACTTTAGACAATATTTTTGAATTACTAAATATTTGGGGTGGCAATCCTGAATATAGTGAATTCGGTATTCTTTCTGAAACTATTTGTCATAATGAGCCAGGAGTAGGAAGTAAAAAACTTTATTACTATTCAAATAGTCAATTATTTAAATGCTATACTGGCTGTGATGATATATTTGATATATTTGAATTAGTAATTAAAGTAGCTTATATCCAATCTAATAAAGAATATGACTTAAATGATGCAGTTCGTTGGATAGCTAATTATTTTGGAATCGCCGGTTCAGTTGAAGAAGATGCTGAAAAGCTAGGATTAGAAGACTGGAAAATTTTAGCTAATTATGATAAAAATAATATAGAAGAAAATTTAAACGCTAAAGTTGAATTAAAAATTTATGATAGCCAAATTTTAAGTAGATTTAATTATAATATAAAATTAACTCCGTGGTTAAAAGAAGGAATAAGCCAAGAGGCAATAGACCAAGCAATGATTGGTTATTACCCTGGCGGTGATGCAATTACAATCCCTCATTTTAATATAGATGGAGATTTTATAGGTCTAAGAGGAAGAGTGTTGGGAAAAGAAGAAGCATTATTATACGGTAAATATAGACCATTAAAAATTAATAAGGTTCTTTATTCTCATCCTCTTGGCATGAATTTATATAATTTAAATAATAGTAAAGCAAATATAAATAGAGTAGGAAAAGTAATAATAGTAGAAGGAGAAAAAAGCTGTCTACAATTTTAGAGCTATTTTGGGTTTGAAAATGATATAACAGTAGCTTGTTGTGGTAGTAGTGTATCAACACAACAAATGAAGTTATTAGAACAAGTTGGTGCAAAAGATATTATTATTGCTTTTGATAGACAATTTCAAAAAATAGGTGATGAAGAATTTTATCATTTAAAAAATAACTTATTAAAAATAAAAGCTAAATATGGGAATTATTTTAATATATCTTTTATTTTTGATAAAAATATGCTTACTAATTATAAAGATAGTCCAACTGATGAAGGGCCAGAATTATTTCTTAAATTATATAAAGAACGAATAATTATATAAGGAGTAAGTATATGAATTATAAATTAATTAATGATACACAAAAAACTCCATTAGAAACAATAATGAATAATCGTGGGATTAAGACTGAAGATATTTAGCATTTTCTTAATCCCACTCAATCCGATGTATATCCTAACAAGTTATTAAATAACATGGAATAGGGAATTAAGTTATTATTAAAACATATTAAATAGAATAATAAAATTTTTATTTAGGTCGATGCTGATTGTGATGGTTATACATCCTCGGCATTATTAATTAATTATTTATATGATTTATTCCCTTACTATGTATCAAATAATATTTACTATAGAGTTCATACTTAGAAAACTCATGGTATTATTTTAGATACTATTCCAGAAGATACTAAATTAGTAATAATTCCTGATGCTGGAAGTAATTAGTATGAAGAGCATAAAATCCTCTATGATAAAGGTATTGATATATTAATTTTAGACCATCATGAGGTAGATAAAATATCACCTTATGCTTGTACAATTAATAATCAATTAGATAGCTATCCTAACAAAGCCTTATCTGGTGTTGCTATTGTTTATAAATTTTGTAATGCTATTGATGAAATTCTTAATACTAATTATTCAAATAAATATTTAGATTTAGTGGCTCTTGGATTAATTGGTGATATGATGGATAGTAGACCTTATGAAACTCGTTATTTTATCAATCAAGGTTTGAAAAATCCTCAAAATCCTTACATCAAAGGTATGATGGAAAAAAATAAATTTAAGTTAAAAGAAACTCTAACTCCTATGGGTGTAGCCTTTTATATCGCTCCACTTATTAATGCAGTTACTCGTGTTGGAGAAACTGATGAACGATTAATTGTATTTTAGAGTATGTTGAATTTTCTTGCTTATGATTTAATTCCATCAACCAAAAGAGGATGTAAAGGACAAGCAGAAACTATTGTAGAACAGGCATGCCGGGTAAGTGGTAATGTAAAGACACGATAGACTAAAATCCGTGATGCTAATGTTGAAATAATTGAAAAATTAATTGAAGAACAAGGTTTGCTAAATGATTAGATTTTAGTTGTTTAGTTGGAGAAGAAATATGAAGTAAATAAAAATTTAACTGGATTAATTGCAAATGAATTTGCGAATAGATTTTAGAAGCCAACTCTTATACTTAATGAAGTGATTGAAAACGGAATTAAGTATTGGGAAGGCTCTGGTCGCGGGTATGAATTTTTTGAGCCTATAAAAGATTTTAAAGCTTATCTTAATTCTACTGGATATTTTGAATTTGCAGAAGGTCATCAAGGAGCATTTGGTGCGAAAATTGCTGATAATAATATAAGAAAATTCATAAGAGATACAAATAGTAAATTATATGGTTATGATGGTTAGCCAGTTTATTTAGCTGATTATATTTTTGATAGTAATAATATTGATATAAATACTATATTAGAAATACCAGAGTTTGAACCTTTATGGGGATAGAATTTTAAAGAACCATACATAGTTATTAAAAATTTAAAACTTACTAATAATAATGTAATTTATTATCCTAAAGAAACTACTGGAACATTAAAAATTAAATTACCAAATGATTTAGATTTAATTAAATTTAATGTTAATCAAGAAGAATATAATTATTTACATAGTGAAACAGGCTGTATAATTGTTGATATTATTGGTACTTGTAAAATAAATGAATTTTTAGGAAAAACTAATCCAGAAATTTTTATTACTGATTATCATATTACTAAAAATGTAAAATATTATTTTTAATAGATAGAGAGAAAAATATGAAAACAAAAATTATTATAATTATTAGTATCCTTTTAATTTTAACTATTAATGTTAATGCAATAACTGTTGAATATACTCCCTTAAAAGAAACTAATAATTATTGGGAACTTATCAATTTAATTGATGAATATACTTTAAAAAAAGAAGAAATTCATAATAATGCCAATAATGCTCGATTAGCTGGTTATACTGATGATAGTGATGTAATTATGAATCTTAAAGGTAAATGGCATTTTTATAATGAAATTATTAAATTCTATCAAAATCAATTAGATAAAGTTAATAAAGAATTAGATGAACTTAAATATAAAGATGCTACTCTTATTTGGGAATATATGAAAAATCTTGGCTGGAATGATTACGTATGTGCTGGTATTTTAGGTAATATGATGGCTGAGGTTGGTGGTGGAACATTAGACTTGCAAACTACCATTTATGGTAATGGATTTTATGGATTATGCCAATGGAATCAAGTATTTACTGATAAAGTATGGGGTGCAGATCTAAAAGGTCAAATGGATTTTCTTCGTGATGATATTAAGTATCAAATTGATATGTTTGGTTTTTGTTATTCAAATAATTTTAATTTTGAAAATTTTTTAAAATTAGAAAATGAGCAAGAAGCTGCTTTAGCTTTTATGAAATGCTATGAAAGAGGATTACCACAATCAAATTATGTTAGACAACAATATGCAACAATAGCCTATGAATACTTCGTTCAATGAAGATGAATTTAATAAACTTATAAATAAAATGGCTGCTTCTTGGGGTAGCTTTGGTATTTCGGCTGAAGAAGCTGGAAAAGCTATTAATGAATTAAGTACTAAACTTGATGAATTTAATAGAATAGTTCCTTGTGATACCTATGAAATTAGAGGCGGCAAGGGTAATAAAAAGATGGCTATGCTCCGACCAAGAGCAAGCGTAGAAACCGAAAACTCAAATCGAAAATATGATTTAGAAATTTTTGATGAAAATGGTGATAGTAGATTAAAAATGCCATTTGATGAAGATTATGTTTATATTATTCCAACAGCCCAAGAAAAACCAATGAAATTAGTTTTTGAAAATGATGAATTTATATGGAAAGGAGAAGTAAATCCGCTTGATACTAACTGATAAATAGAATGCTGGATTGAAAATTGCCGTAGCCAGATACAAGAGCCATGAATCTTATACTTGTATTGCTGGCTATGCTTAACTGGGACAGGCAAATCTACATTAGTAAAATTTATAGTTCAATCATTGAATTTAAATCCTGAAACTGATGTAGCATATGTAGCTTATACTGGTAAAGCAGCCACTGTTCTTCAAACAAAAGGATGCCCTAATGCAACAACAGCTCACAAGTTATTATATGAAGCTAAACCAAGGCCCAATGGTACCTTTTACTTAAAAAAGAGATGGCCTATTCCATACAAAGTAATCATTGTAGATGAAATATCAATGTTGCCTAAAACAATGTGGGATTTACTTCTTTCACATCATAAATATATAATTGCTTGTGGTGATCCATTTTAGCTTCCACCAGTAGACCCAAATGAAAATAATCATGTTTTGGATAAGCCGCATATCTTTTTAGATGAAATCATGCGACAGGCCCAAGACAGTGAAATTATTAGATTATCTATGTGGGTACGAGAAGGCAAGCCTCTGGGGCAATTTCCAGTTGCTAAAGAATAGGTTTAGATTTTAAGACCATACGAATTAATTCCAGAAATGTATGATTGGGCAGATCAAACTTTATGTGCCTCTAACAAAAGACGTATTGAAATTAATAATAAAGTTCGAGAGCGGCAAGGACGAGGAGCTACCCCAGAAATAGGAGATAAAATTATAGGATTAACTAATCATTGGGATTTTACATCTACTGATGGTTTATGGCCCTTAACTAATGGATGTATTGGAACTATTACTAATTATCAAATTGTTCCATACAATTATCCAAGTTTTATTTATAATAAGCAACTTCAGTATATGTTTACGGGGATGGATATATCCAATGGAAGATTTGAATCTATACCTATTGATTATGATGCTTTAATTACAGGTACTCCAGCCTTTGATAATAAGCAAGCATTTAGAATGAATAGTTTTGCTAGAAATTCTGATGCATTAGAAGCTCCTTATTATTTTGCTTATGCTTATGCAATAACTGTTTGGAAAGCTCAAGGTAGTGAATGGGATAAAGTGTTATTAATTGAAGAAGCTCATCCTTTTGATACATTAGAACATTAGAAATATTTATATACTGGCATTACAAGAGCCAGTGAAAAATTAGTAGTTATAAGGAAATAATATATGAATGTATTAAGTATAGATTTTGATATTATTATGGCACCAAGTATTAATTTATATAATAGTATGATACCATAGGTCCATTGGGAAGATTTATTAAAAAGTTTGCCTAATCTTGCTACTACCCCTGCTGATTTAAATATTTATTCTAATATACTTAGATATTTATTACGAACTATAGATAAAACAACGTCTATTTATATTTCTTATGGTCATAATAAAATAAAAGAATATTTACAATATGACTATGATTTAAATATAACTAATATAGATCATCATCATGATATTTTTTATAATCCTAAAGACGCAGAAAATAAGTTATGTGATTGTACTTGCGCTGATTGGGTTAAATATTTTTATGATCAGGATAAGTTGAAAGATTATACTTGGATTCACAATGATAATTCTTGTGATCCTAATTTTGAAGTAAATTTTAAATATAATAAAATACCATTTAAGGAATTTAAATTTGCTAATTCTTATGATAAATATTTTATCTGTTTATCTCCAGAATGGGTTCCACCTTATTATCATAGTTTATTTTATACTCTTTTGGACTGTTTAAATGAAAAAAATAATTATCATTTGGAGATTATAGAATAATGGAAATACAAAATTTACTTAATTAGTTAGGTCATGAGTTAGATCTACAACAACAACAAAATCAAAACCAAATTAATTATTTACGCAATGAAAATCAAAAATTGAAAAATAATTTATCAATTTATAAACAAAATTTAATTGAATTAAGTAGCTTTATAAATAAAATAGCTAATGACATAGATGATTTTTAAAATTGATTTTGATGAAATTTTATGATATAATATTTATAGAAAATAATAATAAATTAAGGAGGTAGGGAATTGAATACTTATTTTGGTTGCCATAATCATACAATGTATTCGAACCTCCGTTTACTGGATTGTATAAATAAGCCAGAAACTTTAATTGATAAAGCTATTGAATTAGGACTTTCGGGAATTGCTATCACAGATCACGAAAGTCTTTCTGCTCATATGACAGTAAATCAATATGCTAAAAAAATCAAAGAAAAATATCCAAATTTTAAAATAGCATTAGGTAATGAAATTTATTTAACTGATGATAGAAGCACAGGACAAAAATATTATCATTTTATTTTAATTGCTAAAGATGCTATAGGATATCGAGCATTAAAAGAATTAAGTTCAATTGCTTGGCAAAATTTATATGTTGATAGAAAAATGGAACGTGTTCCACTTTTAAAGAATGAGTTAAAATCAGTAGTAGAGAAGTATAAGGGACATTTAATTGCTACTACTGCATGTATTGGTGGAGAATTAGGCACTTGTCTTTTAAAAGCTGCAGAATATAAAGAACAAGAGAATAATTACGAATTATATCAAATTTTAAAACAAATAGATACTTTTCTTACCTTCTGTCAAGACTTATTTGGTGAAGATTTCTATTTAGAGATTGCTCCATCGACCGCGGCAGATCAAAAACTTGTAAACCATATGATTTATAAAATTGGTCGCAGTTATGGAATTAAAGTAGAAGTTGCCACCGATAGTCATTATTTAACGAAAGAAGATAGACCAATTCATAAGGCTTATCTTAATTCAAAAGATGGAGAACGAGAAGTTGACAAGTTTTATGAATTTGCTCATTTAATGACTTATGATGAAGTTTTTGATTTAATTACCCCTTGTTTTATATATTTAGATATTGAAGAGCAGCCAGAAGAAATAGCTAAAGAAATTTTAAATAATACTCTTGAAATTCAAAATAAAATTGAAGATTTTTCTCTTGAGCGAAA
>ERZ1034920.1451-NODE-1451-length-15193-cov-77.191373_pt1 | contig 15193 bp, 14 predicted proteins | sample MGYA00520688_ERZ1034920 | MGnify/ENA primary metagenome ERZ1034920 (study PRJEB33766, sample SAMN09781785) | gut metagenome | biome: gut microbiome | host: Homo sapiens | place: Madagascar | study: EMG produced TPA metagenomics assembly of the PRJNA485056 data...
GCTAATAAAAAAGAGCACTGTTTATCGGCTTCGAGAGTTTTCGACAGTGCTCTATTAATAAAAGGAGGATTTTATGCATTTTTCAATTGATCGAAAATATTTTTATGACAAACTATCTATAGTTTCTAGAGCTATTAGTGTTTTTTCTCCACTACCTGCATTATCAGGTATCTGTATAGATTTAAAAGATGATTCTATGACTTTAACAGGTAGTGATTCCAATATATCTATTCGTACTGTAATTGTTCCTGGTGAATTGAATAATTTAGATATTGAAGAAGAAGGTTCAATTATTATTGATTCTAAATACTTATTAGAAATTGTTCGTAAATTAGATTGTAAAAACATTGAAATTGAAGTCATTGATTATTCTTTAGTGCGAATTTCAAGTGACAATGGACAATTTAATTTAAATGGTATTCGTTCCAATGAATATCCAGATATTGATTTTACACAACCAAACCATCATTTTGTTCTAAAAGCAACAGATTTAAAATCTATTGTTTCTCAGACTGCCTTTGCGTGCAGCGATAAAGATCAACGTCCTGTTTTAACGGGTGTTAATTTTAATTCTCAAGGTAATATGTTGTATTGTTCAGGAACAGATTCTTATCGTTTAGCAAGAAAGACAATTGAATTAGATTCAAGTCAAGATTTTAATATTACCATTCCTAGTAAATCTTTAACGGAAGTGGTTCGTTCCGTTTCAGATGATGATACTATTGATATTTTTGCAGATTCTAAAAAAGCTCAATTTGTATTTGATAAAACAATCATTCAAACTCGTTTGATTGATGGAACTTTCCCAGATGTACAAAGAATCATTCCAACAAGCTGTGTTTCGAAGATGTTAGTAGACTCATATGAAATTGCAGGTACAATTGATCGTACAAACTTTATTCGTAATGATAAGGTACATTTAATTAAATTAGAATGTACCCCACAAGAAACTCATGTGAAGACATATTCTAGTGAAATTGGTAATTCTGATGAGGTGTTAACGAAATGTGAGTATGAGGGAGAAGAAATCTCATTAACATGTAATGGAACTTATATGTTGGATGCAATCAAAGCTTTAGGTTGTGAAAAAGTATTGATTGAATTTTCTGGTTTTATGAAGCCAATCAAGGTATCTAACCCTGAAGATGCGTCAGTGTTAATGATTTTGGTGCCAATTCGTAGTTATGATTAAAGAAAATGCCGTTTAAACTTGTTTTAAACGGTTTCTTTTTATATCGGTATCTCTGTACGCATAGATATTTATGAGGTTTTATGATATAATTAGAGTGCGAAAAGAGGTATTTTCATGGAATTTGAATTAAGAGATGAGTATATTACATTAGCACAATTGCTGAAAGCTTGTGACGTTGTTTATAGCGGCGGACAGGCTAAGGAATATTTAGCAAGCATGGAAGTATTCGTAAACGGCGTTAATGAAAATCGTCGTGGAAAGAAAATCTACCATGGAGATATTGTAGAAACTAATGGAATAAGGATCGAAGTGAAATGAATGTTGAAAAACTGACATGTTTTCATTTTCGTAATTATGAAACCATGTCTTTTTCTTTTGTACCAAAATGCATTCATTTTTTATATGGAAAAAATGCACAAGGAAAAACAAATTTAATTGAGGCTATCTATTTTTTAAGTCATTTGCGTTCGTTTCGCACAAATCAAATGGACAGTATGATCATGCATGGATGTAATGAATTTTGTGTTCAAGCAATCGTAGAGTCTAATCACAGAAAAGAAGAATTGAAAGTGATTGTGGATCATCAAAAAAAGCATTTATTTCGTTTTCAAAATCCGGTTAAAAAATATTCGGATTTTATTGGGATTGAAAATGCCATCTTGTTTTGTCCTGATGATTTATCTTTATTTACTTCATCTCCAAAAAATCGAAGACGATTTATTGATATGGAATTGATGAAGTTATCAAGAACTTATACATCTACTTTGTCTTCTTACCAAAAACTTTTAAAACAAAGAAATCAAGCTTTGAAGCAAAGTAATATAGATGAATGTTTAGTACAGATTTATTTAGACCAGATGATAGAAGTTCAAAGTGTGATTATCAAACAAAGAAATGAATTTCTAAATTCTTTGATGAATAAAGCACGTGAGCTTTATCCTTTCTTTTCAAATGAAAAAGAAGAGATAGGTGCAAAATATATGACTTTTATTCCTATTGATCCGGATATGAAAAGTCATATGAAGGAAGCGTACGATAAGGTTTTTGAAAAAGAAAAAAGATATCATCAAACTTTGATTGGAATTCATAGAGATGATATTTTGTTTGAATTAAATGAAAATCCTGTATGTGAACTCGCAAGTCAGGGACAAAAAAGAAGTTTTGTATTGGCACTTAAGTTGGGGTTGGCTCAAATTATTTATGAAAAGAGCGGGCAATATCCAATATTGTTGTTGGATGATGTATTTAGTGAACTGGATGATTTTAGAAAGCGTCAGTTAATTGAAAAGCTTCCTAGAGATATGCAAATTTTTATAACAACAACAGAGAGATTAAATATAAATTGGAATCGTGAAGTGCGATTCTATGATATAGAAAAAGGGAGAATCAAGGAGGTCTTAAAATGAGTCAGGATGAATTACAAAAAGAGATTCTTGAATTTGAAGAATTAGAATCACAAGCTACACAAGTAGAACATTCGTATACTGCGGATGATATTCAAGTGTTGGAAGGGTTAGAAGCGGTTCGTTTGAGACCAGGAATGTATATTGGTTCGACTTCGGCTCGTGGACTCCACCATTTGGTTTGGGAAATCGTAGATAATGGTATTGATGAGGCATTAGCTGGATTTGCAAATCGAATTGATGTAACAATTGAGCCAGATAACATTATTGCGGTACGTGATAATGGGCGTGGTATGCCGGTTGGAATTCATGAAAAGACGGGAATTAGTGCAGTTGAAACCATTATGACAGTTTTACATGCTGGTGGTAAATTTGGTGGGGGCGCATATAAGGTTTCCGGAGGTTTACATGGTGTTGGTGCTAGTGTTGTTAACGCATTGAGTGAATGGTTAGAGGTTACTGTATTTCAAGATGGTAAAATTTATTTTATTCGTTTTGAAAATGGTGGTCATGCGGTTGAACCGTTAAAAGTCATTGGAGAAACAACAGAAACGGGTACTTTGGTTCGTTTTAAGGCGGATTCGCAGATTTTTAAAGATACAACTACTTATGATTATGAAACATTAAATTCTCGTTTGCGTCAGCTTGCATTCTTAAATAAAGATATTCGTTTAACTTTAACAGATAAAAGAACGCCAGATGGTTTAAGCAATGACTATAAGTATGAAGGTGGAATTATTGAGTATGTACAATTCTTAAATAAGAATAAGAGTACAATCAGCGATAAAGTTATTTATGTAGAAGGATTGCAAGATGGAATTCTTGCAGAAGTTGCATTGCAATATAATGATGGCTATCAATCAAGTATTTATTCATTCTGTAATAATATTCATACGCATGAAGGTGGATATCATGAAGACGGTTTTAGAATGGCTTTGACTCGTTGTATAAACACGTATGCGAAAAACAACAACATGATCAAAAAGGATGAAACTTTATCTCAAGATGATGTTAAGGAAGGTTTGGTTGCGATTATTTCTGTGAAGCATCCAGATCCTCAATATGAAGGACAGACAAAGACAAAATTAGGAAATAGCGAAGTTCGTAAGATTGTTTCTAATATTGCTGGAGAACAAATCAATCGTTTCTTCTTAGAAAATCCAGATATTGCCAAGGCTATTGTGGAAAAAGCAGAGATTGCCAGCAAAGCAAGAATTGCGGCTAAAAAAGCTCGTGAATTAACACGTCGTAAATCTGCATTGGATGGTATTAGCTCATTACCGGGTAAGTTAACGGATTGTTCAAGTAAAGATGCAAGTGAATGTGAAATCTATATTGTCGAAGGTGATTCTGCCGGGGGCAGCGCGAAACAAGGTCGTGACGCGAAAACACAAGCAATTCTACCTTTGCGTGGTAAGATTTTAAATGTTGAAAAAGCTAGAACGCATCGTATTTTTGAAAACCAGGAAATTCGTAGTATGATTACTGCTTTTGGATGTGGAATTCAAGAAGATGTAGATGTATCAAAATTACGTTATCACAAAATTGTTATTATGACCGATGCAGATGTCGATGGTAGTCATATTTGTACATTGATGTTGACGTTCTTATATCGTTTTATGAAGCCTGTTATTGAAGGTGGATATGTTTATATTGCACAACCACCTTTATACAAGGTACAAAAAGGTAAAAAGATTGCCTATGCATATAAAGAGCAGGAAATGGATCAGTTGCGTGAAGAATTTAAAGATGGATACAAAGTTCAGCGTTATAAAGGTTTAGGTGAAATGGATGCAGAACAGTTGTGGGAAACAACCATGGATCCACATCATAGAGTATTGAAACGTGTCACTATTGATGATGCGATGGAAGCGGACAGTGTATTTGATATGTTGATGGGTGAGGATGTAGAGCCTCGTCGTGAATATATTCAGGAAAATGCTGTATACGCTAATTTGGATTACTAGTAGGAGGTCCTTATGGAAGAAGAAAATAAGCGATATGACTATGTAGAAGATGTTGAAATATCCAAAGAAATGCGTACAGCCTTTCTAGATTATTCAATGTCTGTTATTGTTTCACGTGCATTACCAGATGTTCGTGATGGTATGAAACCTGTTCATCGTCGTATTTTACATGCAATGAATCAATTAGGAATTACTTCAGGTGTTGCACATAAAAAAAGTGCTCGTATTGTTGGTGAAGTTATTGGTAAGTATCACCCTCATGGTGATACAGCTGTATATGATGCAATGGTTCGTATGGCCCAAGATTTCTCTTATCGATATCCACTAGTGGATGGACATGGAAATTTTGGTTCTCTAGATGGAGATGGAGCTGCGGCAATGCGTTATACGGAAGCTCGTATGTCTAAAATTTCTATGGAAATGATGCGTGATATTCAAAAGGATACGGTTGATTTTATTCCAAACTATGATGGTGAAGAAAATGAGCCAGTTGTGCTTCCAAGTCGTATTCCAAACTTATTGATCAATGGGGCTGTTGGTATTGCGGTTGGTATGGCAACAAATATTCCACCACATAACTTATCAGAAACAATTCAAGCTATTTTTGCGGTAATGGATGATCCGGATATTACGGTTCCTCAATTGATGGAAGTCATTAAAGGACCTGATTTCCCTACTGGTGGTATCATTTTAGGTCGTAAAGGAATTCGTCAAGCATTTGAAACTGGACGTGGATCGATTATGATTCGTTCAAAATATCGTGTAGAAGAATTAACAAATGGAAAGAAACAGATTATTTTCTATGAAATTCCTTATCAGGTCAATAAGGCAAACTTGATCACTAAGATGGCATCTTTAATTCGTGATAAAGCCATTCAGGGGGTTACTTATTTAAATGATGAAAGTAATCGTGAAGGTATTCGTATCGTCATGGAATTAAAGAAGGATGCCCAAGAAGAAGTAATTTTAAATCAATTGTTTAGATTAACTCCTCTTCAGACTTCATTTGGTATCAACATGTTGGCACTTGAAAATGGGCGTCCTAAACAATTACCATTAAAAGATATTATTCATGATTATATTGATCATCAGGTTGATGTAGTTGTTAGAAAGACTCAGTTTGAGTTAAAGAAAGCACAAGATCGTGCACATATTTTAGAAGGTTTACGTATTGCGATGGATCATATTGATGAAGTTATTCATATGATTCGCAGTTCTAAAAAGGATGAAGCTGGTTTGTCTCAAGATTTATGTGATGCGTTTGGATTGAGTATGATTCAGGCAAAAGCAATCTTGGCTATGCAATTAAGAAGATTATCTGGATTAGAAAGAGACAAGATTGAAAATGAATATCAACAATTATTATTAACGATTGAAGATTTAAAGGATATCTTGGCAAATCATGATCGTGTTCTTAAAATCATTCGTGATGATTTAACTGAAATTGATCAGAAATATGGGGATGAAAGAAGAACGGAAATTAGTGATGCTTCTGTTGATATGGAAGATGAAGACTTAATTCCAGTTGAAGATGTAATTATCACATTAACTGAATCAGGATATATTAAGCGTCAACTTGTAGATACATATCGTGCTCAAAATCGTGGTGGACGCGGTATTAAATCATTAACGTTAAATGAAGAAGATTCTATCGATACAATGATTTCAATGTCAACACATGATTTCTTATTGTTGTTTACAGATAAGGGTCGTGTATATCGATTAAAAGGATACAATGTTCCAAGCGGATCTAGAACATCTAAAGGAATTCCAATTGTGAATTTAATGACTTTGGAAAAAGGTGAAAAAGTAAATGTTCTTGTAGCTGTTCCTAAGGATGATGAAAGTGAAACATTATTATTTGTCACAAAGAATGGTATTGTAAAACGTACATCGGTATCTGAATTTGAAAATATCAATCGTAATGGTAAGATTGCGATTAGTTTAAAACCAGATGATGAATTACGTTTTGTGAAATTAACTACAGGTCAAGATGAAGTAATTATTTCTGGATCAAATGGTAAAGCTGTTCGATTCAATGAAGATCAAGTTCGTATCATGGGACGTAGCGCAAGTGGTGTATTAGGATTCAATTGTGACGGCAGTGAAGTTGTAGGTGCTGCACTATCAAGTGAAGGGGACACAGTTCTTGTTGTTTCTGAAAATGGTTATGGTAAACGTAGTAAGTTCGAGGATTATCGTTTGACTTCTCGTGGTAAAAAAGGTGTTAGTACAATTAATATCACAGAAAAGACTGGTAAGCTAATGTGTATGCGTGCGGTTACTGGTAAAGAAGATGCGATGATTGTTGCGAGTGATGGAATCATGATTCGTGTGGCTTTAGAGAATGTAGGAATCTACGGAAGAAATACACAAGGTGTAAGATTGATCAACTTAAATGGAGATGCGAAAGTAACGCGTATGACATTGGTAGATCATGAAGAGCCTGAAGTAGAATCCGAAGAAAATACAGAAGAATAATGCATGTAAGGAGTAGAATTATGATTTTACTCCTTTTTCATATGACAAATCAGATGGAAACAACCCGAATACATTATATAAACGACACGTTGATTGCCGATTTGATAGAATGGATATAAATTATTATAGAAAGAAGTGATATATGTGAACGCAAAAGATATGGGAATGTTTATCTGTAAGTTAAGAAAAGAAAACAATATGACGCAAATGGAATTAGCTCAACAGTTACATGTCACGGATAAAGCTGTTAGCCGATGGGAACGTGGAATAGGATATCCAGACATTCAATTGTTACCTGCCCTATCTGAATCTTTGCATGTTTCTGTGGCTGAATTGATATCATGTAAAAAGAGTTTGAATTATTCGAATGAAGAAGTTACAAATATTATTCACAATTTAGATGTATACAAAATGGAAAGTTTTAGACAAGATAGAAAAGCAGATAAAATTTCCTTAGTATGTATGATCTTTGTTGCGGCATGTGTTTATATTTCTGGTCATGGAAGCATTATAGGATCTTTATGTATTGGCGCTATTTTTGCGATGGCAGTAATTGGCTTATATTATTTGTATTATGATAATTCAACAAAACGAATTTATGCCTTCTTTTCTCTATTAGGGTTACTTTTGTTTATTCAGTTTTTAATATTCATGGGAATGGATTATAGATGGATTTCTTATATTTTAATACTATATATAATTGTGATATTGAATATGATTTGTAGATAAGTAGAATCATATGATAAATCCGATTTAATGAGGCTATTTAACAGAATAAGCGGTTGACTTTAGCTTTGTTTTAATGGTATAAATGTGTTGAAAACAAAGATAAGGATAAGTAGATTATTCAATATATGGATTAGAGACAGTATGGTTGGTGAAAATACTGATATGAGTAATTGAATAGCACCTTAGAGTGATCAAATGAAATTAGTAGTTTGATCCGGTACATACCGTTATCATGTTAAGAGATCATATATGTATATATATGGTAAAAAGGGTGGCAACGCGAGACATCGTCCCTTTATGGGTGTGAGTGTCTCTTTTTTTATGCAAGGAGGATATCATGCTAGATATGAAATTTGTCCGTGAAAACCCGGACATTGTTAAAGAGAACATTAAGAAAAAGTTCCAAGACTACAAATTGCCTTTAGTTAATGAAGTGTTGATGGAGGACAAAGAACTTCGTCAAACACAACAACATGCGGATGATTTGCGTGCGAATCGTAAAAAGATTTCTAAAGAAATCGGTAAATTAATGGGTCAAGGCAAAAAAGAAGAGGCTGAAGAGATTAAGCAACAAATGGCTGAAATCGCTCATGAGCTAACAGCTTTAGAAGAAAAAGAAATCAAATTAAGAGAGTCTGTAACAGAAAAAATGATGCAGATTCCAAACATCATTGATGATAGTGTTCCGATTGGAAAAGACGATAGTGAAAATGTTGAATTAGAAAGATTCGGCGAACCTGTTGTTCCTGATTTTGAAATTCCTTATCACACTGAAATCATGGAACGTTTAAGTGGAATTGATTTGGATGCAGCACGTCGTGTAGCTGGTAATGGATTCTACTATTTAATGGGAGACATTGCTCGTCTACATTCAGCAATCTTAAATTATGCTCGTGATTTCATGATTGATAAAAAAGGATTTACATTTGTTATTCCACCATATATGATTCGTAGTTCAGTTGTTGATGGTGTAATGTCATTTGCAGAAATGGAAGGTATGATGTATAAAATCGAAGGTGAAGATTTGTATTTGATTGGTACAAGTGAACACTCTATGATTGGTAAATTCAAAGATACAATTCTTGAAGAAAAAGATCTTCCATATACATATACTTCATACTCACCTTGTTTCCGTAAAGAAAAAGGTGCTCACGGTATTGAAGAACGTGGTGTATATCGTATTCACCAATTTGAAAAACAAGAAATGATTGTTGTTTGTAAACCGGAAGATAGTATGGAATGGTTTAAAAAATTGTATATGAATACTGTAGAGTTCTTCAGAACATTAGATATTCCAGTACGTACTTTGGAATGCTGTTCAGGTGATTTGGCAGATTTAAAATGCAAGTCAGTGGATGTTGAAGCTTGGTCTCCACGTCAAAAGAAATATTTTGAAGTAGGAAGTTGCTCTAACTTGACAGATGCTCAGGCACGTCGTTTAAAGATTCGTGTTAAGGGTGAAAATGGAGAAAAATATTATGCACACACATTAAACAACACATGTGTTGCTCCACCAAGAATGTTGATTGCATTCTTAGAAAATAATTTACAAGAAGATGGATCTATCTTGATCCCAGAAGCTTTACAACCTTACATGGGTGGTAAAAAGAAAATTGGTTAATTATGAAGGCTGTCATTTGACAGCTTTTTCTATTGCGAATTGAAAATGGATTTGATATAATAACCTAGCTACTACAATGATGTCTTGGGAATCAGGTCAGGTCGGGAACGAAGCAGCCTTAAGCAAGCTCCATCATGTGTAGTAGTTTTTTTATATTTTGTTTAAATTTCATGTATGATTAATATATAGGAAGAGGATATGAATATGGATGATGTGAAATGGATGAAGGAAGCTATCAAGCAGGCAAAAAAAGCAGAAAGCTATGATGAGGTTCCTATTGGTTGCGTGATTGTAAAAGATGATAAAATTATTGCTCGAGGATATAATAAGCGAGAGACTTTGCAACAAAGTATTGCACATGCAGAAATTATGGCTATTCAAAAGGCATGTAAAAAATTAGGTACATGGCGATTAGAAGATTGTGTTTTGTATGTAACTTTAGAACCATGTCCAATGTGTGCAGGTGCCATTATTCAATCTAGAATCAAAGAAGTTGTTTATGGAGCTACAGATCCTAAAGGAGGGTGTGTAGGTACATGTACAAATTTATTTGAAGTATCTGAATTTAATCATCATCCAATATATAGAAGAGGTATTCTAGAATCGGATTGTTCAGATTTATTGAAACAATTCTTTAAAAAGAAAAGAAATATGAAAAAAAAGCAGAAATCATAATTCAGATTGATTTCTGCTTTTCATATATTTATACTTCCCTATTTCAATCAAATAAAATGAATAAAACTATGATAAAATAAGATACAGGGAAACCATATAGAAAGGATTGAAACGAATGGCATATCAAGCATTATATAGAAAATATAGACCGAGTAATTTTGATGAAGTTGTTGGTCAGACACATATAATTCAAACATTAAAAAATGCGATTATTCAAAATCGTATTGCACATGCTTATTTATTTTGTGGTCCTAGAGGTACAGGAAAAACATCAATTGCAAAAATATTTGCGAAGACATTGAATTGTACAAATAGTCAAGATGCTCCTTGTGGAGTTTGTGAAAATTGTAAAATGGCCGCAAATGGAAGTCATCCAGATATTATTGAAATAGATGCGGCAAGCAACAATGGAGTTGATGAAGTAAGAAATTTAATTGATAAAGTAAAGTATGCTCCAATGCAAGGAAAATATAAGATCTACATTATTGATGAAGTTCACATGATGACTTCAGGAGCATTCAATGCTTTATTAAAAACAATTGAGGAACCTCCCGCTCATGTAATATTTATATTTGCGACAACAGAACCTAATAAAGTATTACCTACGATTATTTCTCGTTGTCAAAGATTTGATTTCAACAAAGTGAGTGTAAATGATATTAAATACCGATTGTCTGTTGTTTGTAAGAATGAAGGTATAGAAATTGATCAGGATGGTTTGACATTGATTGCACAGCTTGCAGATGGAGGTATGCGAGATGCTCTATCTATATTGGATCAATGTGTGGCATATTGTACCTCTCATATTGATGTGAATGACATTCGTAAAATTTATGGAGTTATTACATCTGAAGACATTGGTCAATTATTCAATTCGGTTTACAAAAAAGATGTAGATCGTTTTATTAAAGATATTCAGAAATATTCAGATATGGGAATGGATATTAAACGTTTAACGGCAGATATTATTCATATGTTAAAAGATAGTTTAATTCTAGATTATTCAGAGAATTCTACTTTAGTATCGGATATGAATAAAGATATGATTCGGAAATATTTCAAATCCGCTCCTATTCATTTCAGAATTCAATGCATGGAAGAATTAATGGATACTTATAATAAATATACGTATGCATCGAATGCATTGGATTATTTAGAAGCCTCTTTGTTAAAGATTTCAAGTTATTCATATGAACCAAAAAGTAATAAATTTGAATCTGAATATGATAATAATTCGAATTTTGAGGAAGAAGATAATTATGAAACGTCATATGATGATGGTTCTGATAACTCAGATATTATTGAGAAAAGCAGTGAAATAGTTGATAAAAATAAGGTTTTAGAGAAATCTGAAATTTCTGATGTTTCACGTGAAACATTAAAACAGTCAGAAAATACGGATAACAAAATCATATTGAATGATGATTTTGTTGTTCAACTACTTGTTGGTGCAAACAAAATGGAAAGAAACATAGATACAACTAAATTCAATAATATAGGACAATTCACATCAAGTTTGGAATTTGGAAAATATGCAGCTTCTCTAAGAAACAGTGTCATAATGGCAAGTGGATCAAATTATATTGTGGTATGTACATCGAGTGAAATCTTCGCAAAACAAATTAATGAATTTGAATTAAATTATGGATATGAAGATTTTATGGAGGTGTTATTAGGAAAGGCAAAGAAAGTATTCGCACTGGATAAAACACAACAAGCAAGAGTTCTTGATGTTTTTAAGGAAAAGATGATTAGTGGAAATCTTCCGGAACCATTTCAAGTTCAATTAAGAAGAAAAGAGTCTATAACAGAAAATAACATGAGTATAGAAGATCATATGAAAAGTTTATTTCCAAACATTGAGATAAAAGAAGATTAGAAGGTGAAATATGTATCCAAAAACATTTGATGATTTAATATATGAATTTCAGAAATTACCAGGAGTAGGTGCTAAGACAGCTGAAAGATATGCATTTACTGTACTCGGTTGGAATGAAGATGAAATATCTGAAATGGCAGAAACTTTAACAAATCTTAAAAAGAAGGTTAAAAAATGCACATGCTGTGGTAATTTAACAGAAGAGGAGCTTTGTGAGTTCTGCGAGGACTCCAATCGTAATCAGAATATCATATGCGTAGTACAAAATCCAAAAGATATATCTGTGATTGAGTCTATGCAAGAATATAATGGTGTATATCATGTGCTAGATGGTTTGATCAATACACAAAAGGGAGTGTTACCAGATCAATTGAATATTAGGACATTGTTAAAACGTATTAATGAGAATACAGAAGAAGTCATTTTAGCACTGGATCCCACCGTAGAAGGGGAGACAACCGCATTATACATATCTAAACTTTTAGAAGGTAAGTGTAGAGTGTCAAGATTAGCTCATGGAATACCTGTAGGCAGCCATTTAGACTACACAGACGCTATGACGTTGTTAAAAGCATTTGAAGGGCGTAAAAGCTCTTAAATATGCCTAATCGTATGAAGTATTTATGATATTTCATACGATTTTTTTATTATATGTGACTAAATATGGAATATTCATACATAAAAACACTTGTTCATATGATTGAATCATACATAACAGAGTTATTTATGTATAGGTTATAGGAATAGCACTTATATAAAGGATATTATTACATTTTCAGTTTAAAATCACATGGAGAAGTAGAAAGTCTCAAAATAGTATTCTGACATATCATATGAAGGAAATATGAATAATCATATTGCTTTTTAAATGTTTGCACATTCATGTGAATTTAAAAAATATAAAAAATTAAATCTGAAAATAAATATGAATTTAAAAATATTGAAAATAGGAATTCATATGATGAGAAAATATAGATTAATCGGTCATATGAAAATTATAAATATAAAAATGCACTCATATGAATTAAATAAATGAGATATGAAATTAATAATTGTAATCATGTGATATAAATATGAATAGTGAAATGTTTTAAATAACACATTTACGATCTAAATATAATTTATGACATTTCATGTGAGAAAGATATGAAAAAGATTAAATGAATTATGACATATATAAAAATAATAGGAAATTCATATATAGGTATAGCTTTATTTATAAAACTATGATAGACTTATTGTGACTCGTTATATTATTGTTATGAATTTCATAGGAAGGGGACGTGAATATGTCTGAAGAAGCGTCAGCAATTGATGTGTATTATGATATGGATATTGCACAAATATGTCAGCACTTTAATAAATCAAGAAATACAGTAGATAAAGCTATCGCAAAGTTGGTAAAAGATAATCCAGATAAAGATTGGAAGTATAAAAATCCAATTACACGTAGAATTACCATTAAAGCTGAAGGCGTTGAAAGGTTATCTACTTATTTCAGAAAAGAAAAGCATGAAGTTTCTACTGTGGAAATGGAACTTCGATTTGAAAATGAAAAATTAAAGGCGATTATAGAAGAAAAAGAGAAAGCCCAAGCTCAGATCGAACAATTATATCAAGAAAAATTGAAATTAGAAATTGAAAAGAGCAGACAAACATTCTTATTGGAAACTCAAACAAAAGATGAAAAAATTTCTGAATTAGAATCTGAAAATCAGAAGTTAAAAGAAGTGGAAGAACTTTATAATAAAAATATAGAGGAAATAGAAAATTATAAGAAAAAAGAAGAAGAATATAATTCCAAATCCTTCTTCTATCGTTTAACTCATAAATTTTAATCATTCATTGCCCTGGCAATTTTGCTGGGGCAATTTTTTTGCCAATTCAATCCATATTGTTTCAATATTGAGTTGAAAAATTGAATTCCATCGTGATCGGATGTGTATTCATACTCGATTTCATAATCAATATGATTTTTAAAAGTGGTTTTATCTAAGCATAATTCTCCGTTTTCAAATTCATATACATTTCGTAAAGTTGTAAAAGTGGCCGTTGGATGTAAATTTTTGGGAATTTGATATTGATTGAACCAATTTAATATTTCTGGGTCTTCAATCTCATTTATGTTTTCTGTAGATATTTCTTTTTCAAATTCATAGTGTGTGTATTCATCTTTTTTGATTTTTAATGTGAATATCTTTTTGCTTTCGATTGTTCTTATTCGAACGGCACCATGTTGTTTTTTTACATCTTGATTTGCGGTATCGAAATATGTATTTGTTTGAATGATTGATTTATGAAAATCATATGAATTCATAATATTATCGTAAACTTGTTTGTTGATTAGTAATTTTAATTCTCTTTCAATATTATCGTACATTTATATCACCCATAAATATGTTACAATATATTAAAAAAAAGAGGAAGTGATTTAATGCGTTTTAGTATAGTGGATCGAGGAGATGAAAACTCTAAAAGAGTTGCCGATACTCTAAAGAAAAAATGTTTTTCTATAGGATGGCAGTATGATGATGAACACTGTGAGATTATTTTTTCTGTAGGAGGAGATGGCACTTTATTAAGGGCCATCCATACATATATTGATAAATTAGATGAAATCCAATTTGTTGCGATACATACAGGAAATCTTGGCTTTTTTACGGACTATACACAAGATGAAGTGGATCATCTAGTTTATGATTTGAAACATAATAAACCGGTGGTAGAAGAATTTAATTTACTTCAAATGGATCTTCCTCAAGTAAATGAAACATTATATGCTTTAAATGAAGTTCGAATCGAAAGTTTAGCCAAAACATTGGTATTGGACATTTCAATTGATGATGAATTCTTTGAAAGCAGTCAAGGTTCAGGAATTTGTGTAAGTACTCAATCTGGTTCTACTGCGGTTAATAGAGCTTTAAAAGGAGCGGTTGTTGATCCAGGGTTAAAGGTTTTACAACTTTGTGAAATCATGCCTATCTCACATAAGAACCATCATTCTTTAAAAAATCCATATATTATGAACGATAATCGAAAAATTAGTGTTAGAGGCGATACTTTGGCATATGCTCATGTATGCTATGACCATTTAGAAAGAGATTTAAAATCTATATCTGAAATCATCATTCATTCTAGTACAAAAAAAGTACGATTTGCGAGATACCGTACTTATTCTTATTTAACAAGACTTAAAAATTTATATTGATTTTTTTCTAGAGCGATTCAAATGAATCGTTCTTTTTG